>Ga0213868_10006264_pt1 | contig 10537 bp, 9 predicted proteins | sample PICome_9_FD_160087 | JGI IMG/M metagenome (GOLD analysis project Ga0213868, IMG submission 160087) | Coastal seawater microbial communities near Pivers Island, North Carolina, United States - PICO127 | ecosystem: Environmental > Aquatic > Marine > Coastal | place: USA: North Carolina | collected...
GGGATTTCGGGCAAAGTTTAAGTGACCAGCTCTCAATTGCATATTCCAAAAGGATTGAAACCATAAGATAGGGTGCCGTATCCCAACAATTATTTTGGTTCGCGGTAAATACGTTGACCATTCCTTAAGCCAATTGCCAGAGATGAATGCTGGGCATTTAGTGCCCCTCAATATTTTTTCAGTTCCATTTGGGTAACTATCAGATGCATATTGCTTCGGCCAATTAATGTAACTGTAATACACTGTCTGGTGGACAGGGGTACATATATCCAAACCATCTGGCATTGGTGCTAGATATCCAAGATTTGCTTCAAGCGTCGTGGTGCCACATTTTGCAAATCCAGCAATGACAAAATCGAGAATGGCCCCTTTCTCGTCTGCATTTACTCGTAATTTCCCACCCAGATGATTATCTTCGTAAAATGAACTGACATTGCTCCTACGTTGCTGTCGCCATTCAAAAAGTGAAATTGTAGCTTTTGTTGTACTAGATAAGCTGTTGATGTCATAAGTCATATTACTGATACTTTTCTGCACTGGTGCTTCATTTTCGTTTTGAGAAATAACGTTCTCCAATTCAAAGAGAGAGATTCGACGAGAGGATTTGAACGAGTTTAAGATTGATAACCCAAGAATCAAAACAAAAACAAGAATCGTGCTCAGCCTTACTCTGAGTTTAGTAGGCCCTGAAGACATTCTGAGTAGATATGATTTTGCTTACTGAGCTACTCAGTAGTAGTTAGAGTATATATTTGCTCTTTGCCTATTGCCTTTTGCATTGCCAATTTCGGTTACTCGTATGTTATTCCATATTCCAACTCCAGTACTATCCATCTCGGTTTGTTTCGAATGACAGACAACAACGAACTGCGAGAACTGCGTACTGCGTGTACTGCGTGTACTGCGTCACAACAGACTATTACTCTATCCAATCAAAAAATCAAACGAACATACATAGAACAACCAACATTCCACCCTCCATCTATCAATACCGTGTACAACGCAACATCGACAATGGCGTCTCGAACTATGATGAGAAGTATTCATGGCGTCTTGCAGCAAGTGAAATGCAGGTGGTACAAGCAAACACATCCTGCCTTTTTTTCCTCCTCTTCTTCTTCTTCTCCCAAAGCAGTTTCGACATTTTTCACTGATCTCATGGAAAAGCATTCCATATCGGCACAACAAAACAGAATTATTCTGGGAACGCGTCTATTTCGTGCAGCTCAATCCCAAGCCTTACAACCGGAATGGTTCGCTCCTTCACTAGTACCTAAACGATTTCGTGCGATTCATGGTCTTCTTAGTATGCATGTTTGGTTCCTTCACAAACGACTCATGGCGGAATCAGATGCTGGGATTGGATCGCAAAAGACTGCTAACTTATTACTTCAAGAGGAGTTGTTTGATCTGTTTTGGAATGATACTAGGAGCAGGATTCGGTCGCTTGGTGTGAACGAGATTATGGTGAATAAACACCTTAAAGATGCTCAACAAATGACATTTTTGCATGTGACTCAGTATGATCACGCATTTTCTAACTTTAAGGATGATCCGCAAAAGAGATTCGAGGTGATTTGCGATGCAGTCTGGAGACAAGTATTACTTGGTGGTGGTGGATCTAATACTAAAAATGACAATGAAATCTCCATCGAAGAAGATCCAATTGATGATGATGTTATACGTAAGATTGGAGCATATGTTGAGTATCAATATGATAATATCATGTTCAAGTTACCAGATGATTACTTCGAAGAAGGAAGAATTGGTTGGGGGAATCTGCCTGATTTTACCTCCAATATTACTGATCCAAAAGGAAGCATTGTTGGTGATAAAGAGGATAAAACTGGTATGGAATACATTGATGATGAATGGGTAGAGGTTCTAACCGATGCTGGTGAACCTTATTACTGGAATCAAATGACAAATCAAACAACCTGGAGACATCCTAAGAATAGTAATCAGTAATTTTAGTTCCCTTATCGTATCTTTGTAGGGTAGGTATTTTGTAATCGTGATGACAAAAAAGATCCGAAATCCGAACCAGGGTGTCAACTTCGGAACTAAAAAGTTCGAGGCTTCTGATTGATTCATTCATTCATCACAAATACATAGATACATCACCCAGAGACTTTTTACATTCCTCAACTAGATCATGTTCAGCTCATCTCTTCGTAACTTGACCAGGTAAGAGTTAGACTGCGTACCACTTATTAATCAATGAAAGTTCATGGATGGATCCATCCGTTGTCACAACCAAAGATTATGATTTTCTGACACCGAGTATTCATCGTTTTTGAATGTCAGACATACTATCCAACGCCGCGGCTTGGCCTCTAAACCTTATTTTGTGGAGGCAGATGCAAAGAGCAACGTCAAAGGAAAACTTTTATCTGATCCTGCGACATATCCCTTGATCGTAATTTTAGGAATTGCCGTGAGTATGTTCACTGGATTCGGACTCTTTTTCGCATCGAGTGCATCAGATGTCCGACTTGATCCTGAGAAAAGGAACAAACTTGTAAGAGATTGGTTAGGGCGTGATGCAGCTAAAAAGCACGGTCGCGTTGAATAAAAAGGAGAGTGGTCTACTGTTCTTTTTTTTAGAAGATTATTTCTCTGTAGGTTCCCGTACGATTGATTCATTCATTGAACCGATAGTGTGTTTTCATACCATAGAGAAGGAACCTCATGTTTTCCTTTTTTTAAAAATAGTGTTATCATTTTTTAAAGATTCTTTCTGAGGTGCCCTTTTTTCGATTCTTGTCCTACTTCAAATACAACCAGAAGCGAAGCTTTTTCTTTCCGCTTCTCATTCGGACAGAAAGAAACATGAATTGGAACATTTTATCTGCGAACTTAAATATGTTCCACTCCAGCATCAAAACCTTATCCAGGTAAAAGTTTTCCCGTAAAATTGAAGTATGGCTGTGTGTATTGTGTTCAATCTAATGATTTTACTGAACCATCATTGTTTTTTATCACTTTCAGACGTACCATTGCTCACCGTTCGTTTGCTTCCAAGCCTCTTTTTGTGAAAGCGGATTCATTGCTCAACGAAAGAGGAAAACTTCTATCCGATCCTGCAACATACCCATTGCTCGTAATCCTTGGAATGACCGTTGGAATGTTTGCCGGCTTTGGAATATATTATCTTGAAACTGCACCGGACCTAAGGTTTAATCCTGAAAAAAGGAATACCCTTTTGAGATATTGGACCGGCCGAGATACTGTTCAGAAACACAGTGAATCCGTAAGGAAACACAAACATGACCCAATTTATGATCAGTCGTAAACTGAAATCACGGATATGAAAGCTTATTTGTGTTGTTTTTTTTTATAAAAATTAAATTGAATTATCAGACTTTTGTTTTAGAAGTAGTAGTAATTATCGGGTAAATAACATGAAGTAAGCCGACCATAAAGGCTGAAAATGAAGCTGGTCATTTCAGAATAAAAATGATCATTTCAATGGTTTGATTTCTTTTCTTTTCAAATTCAAGGAATGGTACGATTTATGGTGAATGTGTTGCTAGTTATCGTGCAATTACTCGAGTCTTTTTTAACTTTCATTTCTTTATTTTTATTCTCTCCATTTTAGAGTGAAGTTGAAGATACACTTGAACGAATATCCAAGAATCCTGGATTGGAGGGGTACGTTATAATGCCATTGTGCCATTTATTCGAATGAATCGAATGGATTTCATCTCACAAACTAATGTATTCTGTGTATCATTGCAAGTTACGTCATATGTAACAGAAGTGGAGAAGTCGAGCGCCGGATGGCAAACATGTCTCAAGAAAAAGCAGAGAGATACGCTAAGGTACGTTTCGATTGATGTGCTTTTATACTGGTTGGAAGACTTTAAGATCTCGCATAACAATTAGACAGTCCATAACAAAGTTGACAGAAAGGGCTAGGAATATGACAAGAGACCTAAATCCATCAGACGATTTGAACAACCTGCGCATCCGAAGTAATACAAAGGAGATAATTGTCGGACAAACCAGTCATTTTATTATAATTGTGATACAGAAGTGGATACCTTATACGCACAGCTAGAATACTTTCAGTGATGAGAAGATGGGAAAATCTTTGTAAAGAAATGAATAAATAACTTTCCGGAAGCACATAGTAGTTACTATTTATTTTTTGACCATTCATCATTTGTGTTATAATGGTAATTTTTAGAGTTAATCATCACTGAATACCACAGAAATGGAAGAGATCGTAGAATGAATCGAGTAAGGAATGTCATTGGAATACGAGTAGCGGTCACTTTTCTATTTTTTATTTCGCGCTAAATTTGAAATTCTTTAGAATTCTTGAACAAAAAATGGGAACCCTCAGCGTGTGTTGTGTGTTGCACTATCTGCACTATCGTCTGTCTACATTCTTCTTGATAGACATTCATTTAAATACACACCAGTAGACCAACATGTTTACGAACATAGTCAAGAAAATGGCTCTTCGCCATTCCCGGCGTTGTGTACAAGACGTGCGCCCTATATCTTATGCCACATATACGTTCCTTAAGAACCCTCAGATGATTGACACGGCGCAATTCAGAGTAGAACCTACGAAGAGAACTCTAAAGCAAGTAAGATGCATGTCTTCAAACCCAGGTGGTGGCATGAATATTTTTGGTCAGCAGCCCACGGCTCCTGGAGAAGCCTTGAAACAATACTCCACAGATTTAACTCAGTTGGCGTTAGATGGGAAATTGGACCCTGTTATTGGAAGACACGACGAAATACGAAGGACCTTACAGAGTAAGTTTTATGATTTATCTGACTGTCATGGTTATGTACCTACTGAGGCTTGAAAATTAATTGTATTTTCATCATCTTAAAAGTTCTTGCTAGAAGAACGAAAAATAATCCAGTATTGATCGGAGAGGCTGGTGTTGGCAAGACTGCTATTGCTGAAGGTCTTGCTCAAAGAATCGTCAGTGGAAACGTTCCAGCATCAATGAAAGACAAAAAGGTAGTATCCTTGGATGTTTCTGCGTTGCTTTCAGGTGCGATGTTTAGAGGGCAATTTGAAGAACGACTTAAGAGCGTTTTAAAGGATATTAATGAATCAAGTGGAAAGTATATTCTATTCATTGACGAATTGCATACAATGGTTGGAGCGGGAAAGAGTGAGGGTGGTCAAGATATGGGAAACATGCTCAAACCAGCATTGGCAAGAGGAGAATTGCAGCTTGTTGGTGCTACAACTCTCGATGAATACAGATTACACGTTGAAAAGGATCCAGCTTTAGCTAGACGTTTCCAATCTGTTTACGTCGCTGAACCAACAGTTGAGGATACAATTTCGATTTTGAGAGGACTCAAATCACGATATGAAATTCACCATGGAATAAGAATTCGTGATGAGGCCTTAATAGCTGCAGCGACTATGTCAGACCGTTATATTTCTGACAGAAAACAACCCGATAAGAGTATCGATCTTATTGATGAGGCGTGTAGCAGACTGAGACTAGAACAAGAATCTAAGCCAGAAGTTATTTGGAAAATTGAACGGGATCTTCTTACTAAGCAGATTGAACTGAGCGCCTTGGCTAATGAAGGAGATGATAAGAAATCCGTTGCCCGCAGAGAGCAGGTTCAGGATGAAGTCAATTCTCTGAAAGCTAAACTTTCTGATCTCAATGCGACTTGGAAAGCCGAAAGAGAAGAGTTAGAACGCGTCAAGAGTTGCCAAGAACGACTAGATCAAGCAAGGAAGGACCTTGAACATGCTAGACGGAAAGGGGATTTTGCTGCCGCTGGTGAGTTACAGCACTCTAAGATTCCTCAATTAGAACGCGAGCTTGAAACACTCGAAAATACTGCTGATGACGGTAAAAAGAAACACAAGATGCTATCTGAGTTTGTGACAGCCGATGCAATTGCTACATGTGTCGCGAGACACACAGGAATCCCCGTTACACGGATAACTGGTAGCGAGTCAAAGAAACTTCTTGATATGGAAAACAAGTTGAGAGAAAGTGTTGTTGGGCAAGATCATGCTCTGGTTGCTGTGAGTAATTGCGTTAGACTAGCGCGCACTCGGCTTCAAGCTCAAGGAAGGACACTTGGTAATTTACTCTTTCTAGGCCCTACAGGAGTTGGAAAGACTGAATTATGCAAAGCTTTAGCAAGATTTATATTTGACGATCCTAATGCTATTACAAGAGTCGACATGTCTGAATTTGGAGAAAAACACACCGTGTCCCGCTTAATTGGAGCCCCTCCAGGATACGTTGGGTACGAAGAAGGTGGAGTCCTCACTGAGGCTGTCAGAAGAAGACCTTACCAAGTTTTGCTTCTCGATGAATTCGAAAAAGGTCACAAGGATGTTTGGAATTTGCTTTTGCAGCTTTTTGATGAAGGTCATCTCACTGACTCTCATGGTCGAAGAGTTGACTTTCGAAACGTAATCGTTGTTATGACTTCAAACATGGGTGCTCAAGTAGTTGCTAATCTTCCTGAACATTTTCAGGGGTCCGAACCAGAGGTACAGGCGCAGATCATGGACGTCGTCCGTAGAACGTTAAGCCCTGAGTTACTGAACCGAATAGACGAAAGTATTATTTTCAACCGCCTGCAGCGTGAACATATGGATCGAATAGCTGAAATAGGTTTGCAAGAAATAGCTACAAGACTAGAAAACGCGCAAAATATGCAGATTGATGTAAGTGATGCTGCTAAATCGTGCATCGCAGAAAAGGGTTATGATGTTCGTTATGGTGCTCGGCCTCTGAAGAGAGTTCTTGCTAGAGACATTTTGAATCCTTTGAGTCGTCTCGTCCTTGAGGGTGGTGTTATTGATGGGGATACGGTGAAAGTCAGAACCCTTGGTGAAGTGAAAGCAAGTCTGAGTGATGACCCGACTATAACATGGATAAGTAGTTCCAATAACATCGATGACAATAATGCTGTTGTCCTCATTAGGAATCATGAGAAGTCCGATGAACCCGAAGACGAGAAGTGGGATGATGAGGAGTATCTTATGGAGGATGGAGTTCATTCGCATCGTTAATACATTGAAGTTGAATGTTTAGATTGAGATTATAAATTATGCTCTTATTCCCTATATAGTGTCATATCTTGCCTTGTTGCTTTAGAGATTCGCTAATCAGTTGTTTCTCTATATTAGGTTTCATGACAGGAAGTTTGCCCATTTCATAATTCCAATGACGCATCCATTTATCCGCATTATGAAGTGTTTTGAACCAAAATATTCTATGATTCATATTGGATGCCACATTATTTCCATGCCTATCAGGAAGTCTTCAGACTGACTTTCAGCATTTGGCTGTACGGTCTTCTTAAGTTGACCAACAAAAGCAGCCAGATCAATCGACATAAAGTAAAAGTCTCCCGTGGCATAGTACGAACTTGCTCCAGCCCATATTCCCCCACCGTACATCCGACGATTCATTGGAGATGGAGATAGGTCTCTATCAATAAAGTCATAAAGACGATTCTTTTCCAATAGATTCGTCGATTCAACCTTGGACACGAAATCAAGTTGAACGGAAGGCCCAAAATGAGATGCCCACTTGAAAAAGCAACAGATTTATAAAAGGAATCGCCATCAACGACATTAAGGAAAGGAATTACATCGCACTTTGTGCCTATGAAAGCATACCCTTTCGTCATTGCGTCAAACTCATATGGCAGATCTTCGAAATGCAAGACATGATCGATGACCCGATTACCAAAACCAACATATACGTATTCGTATTGTGATATGAAGTGCCTTCCGCTTAATACAAGAGGTTCGTTAGAGTCGGGATGTTCAGCCATAAATTCACGTGCATCTACGATTGAATCCAGGAATTTTTAAAACATTTCCGTCATGAGGGCTGTTGCCTGTATATCCGTGAAAAGGACAATAGAATTCCGAGACGATACGAGCATATGGATCTCGAACAATCGTAAATAGATCAGCATCTTGATAAGGTGAATTTTCAGAAATGAATTTCTTTGGAGGCAAATGCCAAATATTATGCGGGCTATTCTTGTCATCGTAATGAAAATCAGGTCTTTTGCAACCTATATCATCTCGCTTCAAGAAGTGACAGGATCCCCAGTGGACACCTTCATCGGCTGCAATTCGCTCCATTATTTCTCCGCCGATATGGGTGGTATGAACATACTCTAATTTCCGACCGGTAGCTGATGAACGTAATCTTCGAGCAGGGGAAGGAATGACATTATTTCCAACGAAAATAGTGTAGGTCAAATAGAAAACTGAGAGACCAAGACAATGATTAAGAATAGAATTTATTATCTTCCCCATATTTCGTGTGTTCATGAATAATTTGTGCTATCGAGGTGTTGAAAACACATGATGTGTAAATAATGCTTTTGTTTTATATTTGGTAAAATGACCAACAAAAATTGAATGACTTCTTTTCTCCGGAAATGACTGAACTAACTGTCTTCATTTGTGCTCATTTTCTGAGAACACACGTGTTTTTTTCGTCACACAACACACAAATCAAAACATGAAACCAACACTGACCATCATCGTTCTGTGGAGTTTAATCATTCATCATTCGAATTCATTCACACTAGTAGTATCTCATGCGCGTTTTAACTCAAAGATACGTCTTTCGGGATCGACAAAAGAGACGGATCCAGAGATTGTAGATGTCGCAATAGTTGGAGCAGGAATCGGAGGTTTGTGTGCAGGTGCCATTTTAAACACGCTATACGGAAAGAAAGTTGGAATATATGAATCTCATTACCTTCCAGGCGGTTGTGCACATGCTTTTGAGCATACTGCCATCGTAGGTGGAGAAAAGATTACCTTTACCTTTGATTCAGGACCGACGATAGTTTTAGGTTGCAGTAGAACGCCTTATAACCCGCTGAGACAGATTTTAAATGCAGTTGGAGTAAGTGAAAATGTTACTTGGATTCCATATGAATCATGGGGTATGATTGAACATCCGTTGAAGCAAAACGAAATCAGATGGAATTTAGAGTTAGGGCCAGATTCTTTTCAAAACGGTCCATTGACGCGTTTTGGTGGGCACGAAGCGTCGATTGAATTCGAAGAATTGCGTAAAATTACAAAGGGACTTGTCGACGGAGCAACGGAAATTCCAGCTATGGCAATGAGATCAGGACCATCAGCTTTGATTCCACTTTTACGATATTTGCCAGCTTTAATTGGTCTCATCAAACAAGGGGAAGAGGTAACGCAAGGAACATTCAAGCCATATATAGATGGCCCCAAATATGTCGTGAAGAATGAATGGCTCAGAGATTGGCTGGATGCTCTCGCTTTTTCTCTTTCTGGTTTACCGGCCTCTAGGACTTCAGCTGCTGCGATGGCATACGTTCTATATGACATGCACAGAGAAGGAGCCGCGTTAGATTACCCAAAAGGAGGATTGGGTTCTGTTGTGACTGCACTTGTGAAGGGAGTTGAGAAGGGAAACCATGGTAGCAGAGTAAATCTTAGACAACACGTGGCATCCATTGATACTTCTTCCGATGGTAAACAGGTGCAGGGACTGACTCTTCGAAATGGGAAAAAGGTTATTGCAAAAGACGGTGTTATTTGTAATGCTCCAGTATGGTGTCTTCAAGATCTTTTGAAAAATCCCGAATCGCAAAAGGTTTTAAATAATTCTATTCCTCCGAATGATTCATACAAGCCTCGACAATCGTGGATTACTTCAAAACATTATGGGAGAAGCAAGTTGACCCATGAGAGAGCCTCGGTTAAGGCCGATGAACTTTCATCATTACTAGAAAAATGCAGTCTATCTGAACAAACTGGTAGTTTTCTGCACCTGCACGTAGCATTAGATGTCGATGGTTTGAATCTTGATTCACTCGAAGCACATTATACAATAATGGATCGTGGTCTTTCTGGAGACAAAAATGATGAAGATGATGGTCCATGTGGCGAGCTTAATATGATCGCAGTATCAAATCCTTGTGTTTTAGATCGCTCTCTTGCACCACCCGGATACATCGTAATGCATGCATATGGTGCTGGAAACGAGCCTTATGAAATCTGGAAAGACCTTGATGATAAACAGTATCAGGAATTAAAGGAAGAACGGGCTACTGTGCTTTGGAGGGCGATTGAATCGATAATTCCGGATGCGAAACGAAGAGCTGTTGTATCTTTGATCGGTTCACCAAGGACCCATGAGAGATTTCTTCGTAGACCCAACGGTACCTATGGTTCTGCGACAGAAGATTACTTGAAGGATGGAAGTACGCCGATTAAGGGTTTAACTTTAGCCGGTGATGGTGTATTTCCAGGTATTGGCATTCCGGCAGTAGCTCTCAGTGGCGCTAGTGCAGCAAACTCAGTTGTAAGTCCATGGAAGCAATGGGAATGCCTTGATAGACTGAAAGAACATGGCCATATATAATTTGGTTCCCTGCTGAAAGTCTTGACTCATTTTAGTTTTATGAGAGAGAGATAATCACTTGTTGATAGGGCTAAGGGATAAGCCCCTATGTCTCGTTCGTCGTTCTTTCGTTACACTCGTTACTCGGGCTCGTTTTAATT
>Ga0213868_10006266_pt1 | contig 10536 bp, 9 predicted proteins | sample PICome_9_FD_160087 | JGI IMG/M metagenome (GOLD analysis project Ga0213868, IMG submission 160087) | Coastal seawater microbial communities near Pivers Island, North Carolina, United States - PICO127 | ecosystem: Environmental > Aquatic > Marine > Coastal | place: USA: North Carolina | collected...
AATTGCTTTATATATTTCCCGAACTATCTAAAGCAATTCCCGCAGGCGAACTTAATGGACCAATACCATCAAGAATAGTTCCTTCTTTAGCACCTGGCTCCCATTTAATGATTCTATTACCATCAAAATCTGTGAAATATATATTTCCTGAACTATCTAGAGAAAGATCAAAAGGATTATTACTGTATCCATTTCCACCAGCAACAACCGTTCCCTCTGTAGCATCGGGCTCCCATTTCATGATTCGATTATTTTCTGTATCAGCTATATATATATTTCCTGAACTATCTAGAACAACTCCTCTAGGAGAAGAAAGTTGATTTAGTTCTGAACCATATCCATTTCCACCGGCAACAACCGTTCCCTCTGTAGCACCTGGCTCCCATTTCATGATTCGATTATTTTCTGTATCAGCTATATATATATTTCCTGAACTATCTACAAAAACACCAAAAGGATCGTTTAATTCTGCATTTGATGAGCCTCGTCCATTTCCACCAGCAACAACCGTTCCCTCTGTAGCACCTGGCTCCCATTTCATGATTCGGTCTCCATTGATAGACTGATCTGACACATATATATTTCCTGAACTATCTAAAGCAACTCCTTGAGTTGAAGTAAATTGATTAAGTTTTGTACCATCTCCATTTCCACCTGCAACAACAGTTCCCTCTGATGCACCCGGCTCCCATTTAATGATTCTATAATTATCTCTATCAGCTACATATATATTTCCTGAACTATCAATAGTAACATCAGGGGGATAATTAAGTTGATTAAATTCTGAACCACTTCCGTTTCCTCCAGCAACAGTAGAGTAACCATATGATGGAAAAGTAACAGAATAATCAGTGTCAAGTTCAGCTGTTCCAGTAACTGTTAAAGGAATAATAGATTCTTTAGAATGAGCAGCATCTAAAGTAGCAGTTATTGTAAACGATTCATGCTCTGCAAATTCTGTTTTACTGTATTCGAAGCTTGATAAATTGGGCACCTCATCATCTTCGATATTAATTGTTAAAGTCTGAGTTTCATTTTCTACAGCACCAGTAACATCTGTAATATCAATAATTATAGTTTCTGTTGGTTCTAAATCTAAATCATCAGTAACACTTAGAGTAATTATTCCATTCGTTGATCCTGCTGAAACTGTTATTGAAGTTGCTCCTGAAAAGTCAGATCCATTAGTTGCTGTTCCAGAATAGGATAAATTTACAGTTACATCTGCACTTGATGTATTGTCTAATGTTGCAGTAATTGTAGCAGATCCTGAGGGCTCAGCAATTGTTGTTGCACTTGTAGATAAAGTTACTTTTACTTCATTTGAAACACTAAACCAACTTTCATTTCCATCGACTTGATCATCTGTTCCATCTAATGAGCTGTCGTAAGCAGTGATTGCATACTCAGTAGAGATATCTCCACCTGAAACAGTATAGGTTGTTACGTTACCTAGATCTACAGAATTATCATATGAATATCCTGTAGGATTTCCGTAGTAAATTTTATAACCAGCCACATCTGATTCTGAGTTAGCGGTCCATGATAGGACAACATCACTTCCAGAAACAGCTTTTGTTACATTGGTAGGTGGGGCAATTGGTGCATCTGTGTCTAATGCGCTTAAATATGGATCATAGTCTACTTCTCCTAATTCAAAATCATCATCGTAGTCATATATTAAGGATTGTATTTCACTTTCTGTTGTGGTACCCCAATAATTATTTTCAAAATTATTATTGTCATCTTCTAATATTTTTACTGAGTAAATACTTGAATTGTCACTTGATCTATTTAAAATATTATTATTACTAAAGGTATTACCACCATAAAATGTTTCGATACCGTTTCTGTTTTTGAATATGAAAGTATTGTATGAAACTGTATTTGATTTTGAATCTTCATCTTGATATCCATCATTGAATGCAAAAATAGATTTTCCAATTTGATCGGAATCAGTTGATAAATTTATGAGTGTATTATATTTAAAAATAGATCCATTTTCATCTTTTAAATCAACAAGCTCAGCATTATTGTTTTCAGTGCTAACGATTATATTTTTTTCAATTTTTAAAGTCTCATTAGTGTATGTATGGTACGTGCTTATTCCGTAATTTTCATTATTTATTATTAAGTTTTTTTGTACGGTACTTAATTTAGTTGGATAATCGCCTCCCCAACCACTTGGACCAGTTCCTATTCTAATTCCATTAGTATTATTGTATATCGTATTTCCTTCGATTAAATTATTTTTAACACCATCAGTAACATTACCCCAAGGTAAATCAATTCCATATCCACCATTATTTTTTATTACATTATTTCTATAAGTGTTGTTGTAAGATCTAGTGCCATGTCTGTTAAACGCTAAACCGTTGTTTGTGTTATCACTTATCGTATTTGACAACCACAAGACATCTTTGTAAGTATCGTTTGATCCGTTGTCATCCCCTTCATCATTACTAAAACCATTTAATGTTGTGCCACTGCCATTATTTGATATGGTATTATTTGAAAATAAGGATTTAGTAATATCATCAAAATCAATTCCAGAAGTTGAGTTATAGCTTATACTAGAATTATCAATAAATATTGATGATTGAAAAATTTTAACTCCTATTTGAGCATACTTAATATCAGAATATGCAATTTTAGTTCCCGATTGATAATTATAATCATCATCAAAAGTTGTAGATGTGTTGTCAAATAATATCCATTTCCAATCACCAGCACTAGGTTCCGAATTATTGGATGTAAAAATTATTCTGTTATTTGAATCTCCTACGGCAACTAAGGTTCCCTCAACTTTTAAGTATAGATCATCATTAAATTTAACCGTAACTCCCGGTTCAATAGTTAGGGTAACTCCCTCATTAACAGAAATATTATCAACTACGGTATAAGGACTTCCTGACAATGTCCAAGTTGTGTCCGTATCAATACTTCCAGAAAGATTAGAATTAGAAATTATAGTAATAGTTCCAACCATTCCCGCGTGAGATGAGCATTGATAATAATAAGTACCAGCTTCTGATGGAGTCCAAACAACATTACCACTTTCTGTTCCGTTGTTAGTTACATTACTTGCTTGATTGCCAGTTCCAGTTCCAGCAACTGTTTTAATATAAAAAGGATGATTGCTTGCATTTACAGCAAAAGTAATTTGATCACCGACGTAAAAAGTAAGATTTGGATCGTTTCCAGAAACAGTTCCATTAAAGTCTGTTCCAGATAAAGTATAATCTGAATTATTCGATGCAGTGACATTAATAGTGTAGTCAGCTAAATATGATTCATTTATTACATTTGAAAGAGTAATGTTAAATGAAAAAATAAGCGAGAATAAAAGAACAAAATGCTTCAAAACAAAAATTTTCATAAAATTTATGAATAAAAAAGCAATTAATTATAATAGAAATAGTTCGATCTATCAAAAACTATAAATTTCTTTTTTTTAAGACAGAAATAACATCATTAATTTTATATCCTTTTTCTTGAAGAAGAACTAAGTAGTGAAATAATAAATCAGCAGATTCATTCAAAAATAATTCACTATTGTCATCTTTAGCCTCAATAACCATTTCAACAGCTTCCTCTCCAACTTTCTGAGCTATTTTGTTAGTTCCTTTTTTAAATAAAGATGATATGTAGCTTGATTCGCTTGGATTTTTTCTTCTATCTTCAATAATACCCTCTAGTTTATCTATAAAGTTTTCAGATTTATTAATTTCTTCAAAACAAGTATCATCCCCTTTGTGACAAACCGGACCAACTGGATTTACTTTTATTAGTAGCGTGTCCATATCGCAATCTTCTTTAATGGAAACAACATGTAATTCGTTACCACTTTCTTCACCTTTTTTCCATATTCTTTTCTTAGTTCTACTGTAAAAATGAACAACATTACTACTTAAAGTTAAACTTAAAGATTCTTTATTTAAATAACCTAACATCAGCACTTTAAGAGTTTTGTTATCTTGAATTATAGCAGGCACTAAACCGTCCTTGTTCTTGTTGTAATTTAGTTTCATAATCTTACGGGTATCTTGTTATTTTTTAATTCTTTTTTTAATGTATTTATGTCAATTTCATTAAAATGAAAGACACTTGCTGCCAAAGCTGCATCTGCACACCCCTTGTTAAAAACATCAATAAAATGCTCTATTTTTCCAGCACCACCAGATGCAATTACTGGAATTTTGACCATATTAGATAATTTACTTAATGCTTTGTTTGAAAATCCATTTTTAGTTCCGTCGTGATCCATTGATGTAAACAAAATTTCACCTGCCCCCCTATTTTCGACTTCCTTAGCCCAATCAAATAATTTAATTTCGGTCTTAACTCTTCCTCCAACTAAGTAAACATACCAATCGTTATCTTCGAATTTGGCATCAATTGCAGCGACAACACACTGACTTCCGAATTTAGATGCTAATTTGTTAATAAAATCAGGTTTTTTAACAGCGTAACTATTTATAGACACTTTGTCTGCTCCACTTTTTAAAAGAATATCAACATCCTCTACAGATTTAATACCTCCGCCAACAGTGAAAGGAATATTTATATTCTTAGCTATTTCTTTTACCAATTTTGCAAAGGTTCTTCTATCTTCTTTTGTTGCAGTAATATCTAAAAAAACCAATTCATCAGCGCCTATTTTAGAATATACTTTAGCCAATTCCACAGGATCTCCAGCATCGATTAGATCAACAAAATTTACTCCTTTAACAGTTCTATAATCTTTTATATCAAGACAAGGTATTATTCTTTTAGCGAGCATTAATTTTCAATGAATTGTGTTAAACTTTTAAGATCAATTTTATTTTCATAAATAGCTTTTCCAATAATAGCACCTTCACATCCTATAGACTTTAATTCCTCTAAATCTTGAATTACAGAAATTCCGCCTGAAGCAATCAAGGAAATACTTTTAAAATTGTTTAAAATTTCTTTGTAGATAGACAATGACGGCCCATCTAGCATGCCGTCTTTTGAAATATCTGTTGGAATGATATAATTAACTCCTTTAGAAACATAATCCTTAACAAAATTTATTAAATCTTTTCCAGAATCTTCAAGCCAACCATTTGTTTTAATTTTTCCATCTAAAAAATCTGCACCCAAGATTATTTTTTGAGGACCATATCTCTTTAACAAGTCAAAAAATAAGACTGGGTTCGAAACAGCTAAACTTCCCAGAGTAATTTGATTCGCTCCAGAGTCAAAAGCTATCTCTATATCTTTAGAAGACTTTAAACCACCTCCAAAATCTACTTTTAAGCTTGTTTTTACAGCGATTTGTTCCAAAATAACATGATTAACTATTGAATTTGATTTAGCGCCATCAAGATCAACTAAATGAAGATAATCTATTCCGGCATCCTCAAATCTTTTAGCCATATCCAATGGACTAGCTCCATATACAGTCTTTTGGTTGTAATTACCCTGAGATAACCTAACACATTTACCGTCGATAATATCAATAGCTGGAATTATTCTCATCTGCTTAATTATTAAGAAAATTTTTCAAAATTAATTCACCAATATCTCCACTTTTTTCAGGATGAAACTGAACACCAAAAAAATTATCTTTTTTTATGGCGGTACTGTATTTAACTCCATATTCGGAAACTGCTGTAGTTTCATAAATTAAAGGCACATAATAACTGTGTACTAAGTACATGTACTCGTTTTCAGAGACATCATTAAATAATTGACCCTTTAAATTACTTATCGTATTCCATCCTATCTGAGGGACCTTTAATGAAATATCAAACTTCTTAACATCTGTTGAAAATATTTTTAAACAGCTGGTATTTCCTTCTTCAGAATAATCACACATTAATTGCATACCCAGACAAATACCCAAAACAGGCTGGGTTAATCTTGGAATAATAGTATCTAAACCAAATGATTTGAGTTTGCCCATGGCACTACTCGCCTCCCCTACACCAGGAAATATAACCTTATCTGAGGTTTTAATTTCTTCTTCATCAGATGTTAAAAAACCTTCGCATCCTATTCTATTCAAAGCGTATTTTACACTTTGAGTGTTACCTGCACCATAATCAATTATAGCTACTTTCATTATAAAATACCTTTTGTAGAGGGTAAGATTAATTTGTTTTGATTTTTAGAGACTGCTGTTTTAATACACTTGGCAAAAGCTTTGAAAATAGATTCTATTTTGTGATGCTCATTTGTTCCCTCCACTTTAATATTTGCATTTAGTTTTGCACCATCACAAAAAGATTTAAAAAAATGATAAAACATTTCAGTGGGCATATCTCCTATTTTTTCTCTCTTAAAATCAGCATCCCAGACTAGCCAACTTCTTCCTCCAAAATCAATAGCAACCTGAGCTAAACAATCGTCCATTGGCAATGAAAAAGCATATCTCTCAATACCTATTTTATTGCCTAAAACAGAAAGAAATGACTCTCCAAGCGCAATAGCAGTATCCTCGATTGTATGGTGTTCATCAACATTTAAATCTCCATCAACTTTTATATTTAAATCTACAAGTGAATGCTTAGAAAGTTGATCTAACATATGATTAAAAAAGGATAGTCCTGTATCAATGTTACTTCTTCCTGTGCCATCTAAATCAATGTCGATTTTAATTTTCGTTTCATTGGTATTTCTTTCAAATGAAGAATACCTATTTAATCCACTTAGATATTCATAAATTGATTTCCAAGATTCAGTTTTTAATTTAATTACGTCTTCAAATGAAGTTTCAGAAATCTGATCACTGTATAAAATACCTGAGCAGTTCAAATTTTTTGCTAATTCCATATCTGTTAATCGATCTCCAATAACAAAAGAATTGGCCATGTCAATATTATTATCTTCAATATATTCAGTTAGCATTCCTGTTCTTGGTTTTCTATAGTTTGAATTTTCATTTTCAAAGCTCTTGTCAATGTGTATTTTGAAAAAATTTATGTCCTCGTTTTTAAAAGAATCGATAATAAAGTTTTGAACAGGCCAAAAAGTTTCTTCAGGAAACGATTCAGTCGCTAACCCATCTTGGTTGGTGACCATAACAAGATCGTAGTCCAATTCATTTACGATTTTATTTAAATAGTTAAACACTCCAGGAAAAAAACTTAGTTTTTCAAAACTATCAAGTTGTTTATCTATCTCAGGCTCAACCACTAGAGTACCATCTCTGTCAATAAAGAGAATTTTTTTCATAGTTCGTTAAAATTTTTAATTAATAATTTATTTTCACTAGGATTTCCTACGGTGATTCTTAAACAATTATCGCACAAGAGCTCTTTTGAACGGTTTCTTAAAACAATTCCTCTATTTAAAAGCTGTTGGTATCTCAAATCAGCATCATCAACTTTAATTAATATAAAATTAGAATCTGAAGGATATACCTTTTCAATAAATGATAATTCATTTAATGAATCTATCAGCTTATCTCTTTCTTCAAGGACGATTTTAATGTTTGCTTTAACAAAATCAATATTTTTAAGTTCTTTTAAAGCTCTTTTTTCAGTAAGAACATTTATATTGTATGGAGGTTTTATTTTATTTAAATAATTGATAATTTTTTTATTTGCGAAACCCATGCCTAGTCTTATTCCAGCCATTCCAAAAGCCTTTGACATAGTTTGAGTAACAATTAAATTATTGTATTTGTCAATTAAGTTAACTAGAGATGAATTTGATGAAAAATCAATATATGCTTCGTCAATTACTACAACTCCGTTAAAAGACTCAACCAAATCAATTAAATCATTTCTTGAAAAAGAATTTCCAGTAGGATTGTTGGGAGAACATAAAAATAATAATTTAGTTTTTTTTGAAAATGATTTTTTTAGCTCTTCTAAATTCAATGAAAAATTTGAGTTCAAGGCAATCTTAATATTCTCAACATTATTTGTTTTTGCAATTACATCATACATTCCATATGTTGGTGGAATAGTTATTATTTTATCATATCCAGGATTACAAAAAACCCTAATAATTAAATCTAATATTTCATCTGTTCCATTTCCAAGGATTATCTGTCCATTACTTAATTGATTTAATTCTAATAGCCTCTGTTTTAGATAAGTATGTTTATTGTCTGGGTATCTATTGATATCATTTTGAAATGGAGATTCATTAGCATCAAGAAAAACTAAATTTTCCTTTTTGTTTTCAAATTCATCTCTGGCAGATGAATAAGAATTCATATCAAAAACATTTTTTCTAACTAATATATCTATGTTAATATTACTCATTTTTAATATCATTAATTCTAATTGTTACAGCGTTTTTATGAGCTTGCAAGCCTTCAGCTTCTGCCATAGTTTCAACTGTCTTAGAAATATTAATCAATCCCTTTTTGGAAATTTTCTGAAAAGTTATGGTTTTCATAAAGCTATCTAAATTCACACCACTATACTGCTTAGCATTTCCATTAGTTGGTAAAGTGTGATTAGTTCCAGATGCATAATCTCCTGCACTTTCGGGAGTATAGTTTCCGATAAAAACTGATCCAGCATTCACAAGATTTTCTATAAAATAAGTTTCATCCTCTACATTAATAATGTAGTGTTCTGGAGCATATTCATTAATAAATTCAACTGATTCTTCTTTATTTTCAAAATAAATAAGTTTTGAATTTGAGATTGATTTATTAATAAAATCAATTCTGTCCAGTTTTTTAGATTGATTTTTTAACGATTTTTCAACTTTTTCAATTAAAGCCTTACATAGACTAACAAGAATTACTTGACTATCTGGACCGTGTTCTGCTTGAGATAATAAATCCGAAGCAACATAGTCAGGATTAGCCTTACTGTCAGCTAACACTAATAATTCACTTGGTCCTGCAGGCATATCTATTGCTGTATTGTAATCAATTGAATTAAGTTTTGCACTTGTAACATATTGATTTCCAGGTCCAAATATTTTATTGACTTTTGGAACGTTTTTAGTCCCTAAACTCATTGCAGCAATAGCTTGAGCACCACCAATATTAATTATTGTATTAACATTACATAATTTAGCACTGTATAGTATTGCTTTGTTAATGTCTCCATTTTTTTCAGGTGGTGTACACAAAATCACTTTTTTGCATTTTGCTATCATAGCTGGAATAGCTAGCATTAATACTGAGGAAAACAATGGAGCTGTTCCTCCAGGAATATATAGACCAACATTTTCAATCGGTCTCTTATCTTGCCAGCAAAATACCTCTTTTGATGTTTCTATTTTTTTTGAAACAAAAAGTTGGCTTTCGTGAAATTTATAAATATTATTAAATGCATTATCTATTGATTCCTTTAATTCAGGATCTATATCAATCTCTGAAATATCTATTCTTTCTAAATCAAAACTTATTTCTTTAAGATCAATATTATCAAACTTTTTTGTGTACTGTATTAGTGCTTTATCTCCGTTAACCTTAACATTATCAAAAACATCATTTACAATTTTTTTAATTTGAGTGTTATCAAAAAGAGGTCGTTCACAAATTGACACCCAGTTATCTTTTTTAGGATTAAATACTTTCTTCATTACAATACCATTTTTTCAATTGGACATACTAATATATCTTCGGCACCGGCATCTTTAATTTCATCGATTACCTCCCAAAAGGCATTTTCATTGATAACGGAATGTAATGAGCTCCAACCCTCTTTGTTCAGAGGAAGAACAGTAGGGCTTTTCAAAACTGGAAGTATTTCTGAAATTGCGTTAATTTTATCATTAGGAGCATTTAAAAGTATATACTTTGACTCCTTTGCTTTTAATACTGCTCTAATTCTAAATAAAAACTTCTCTAACAATAACTTATTAGATTCCAAAACTTTTTTATTTCCAGCTAATACAGCCTGAGATTCGTGAATAACAAACACTTCCTTTAAATTATTTTTATAAAGTGTGCTTCCACTTGAAACTATATCACATATAGCGTCTGAAAGGCCAATATTAGGTGCTATTTCAACTGATCCGTTAATGACGTGAATATTAGCAGTTATGTTTTCTTCATTCAAAAACTTTTTTAATGTATTTGGATATGATGTAGCTATTTTTACATTGTTTAAATCTTTTATCGAATTAAAATTAAATTTATTAGGAACGCCTATAGAAACTTTACATTTTGAAAAACCAAGCTTTTCAAAAACATTTATTTCATAATCTTTCTCAATCAAAAGATTTTCACCAATTATTGCCAAATCCACTACCCCATCATTAATATATTTAGGGATATCACTATTTCTTAAAAAATAAACTTCTACGGGAAAGTTTCTAGAGGAAGCTTTTAGTTGATCTTTATAATTATCAATCTTAATTCCACACTTACTCAATAGATCCAAAGAATCTTTATTTAATCTTCCTGATTTTTGAATTGCGATTTTTAATTTTTTCATTTATTAAATTTTTATAAAAAAAAACCCGTTTGAATTAACAAACGGGCTTATATAATAATATAACAATATCATCACATCACTCGTTTGAGGATATTTAAATGATGATGATTGTTACGGTTAAATTTCATTATTGATATTAAGATTGCAAATATTA
>Ga0213868_10006267_pt1 | contig 10535 bp, 3 predicted proteins | sample PICome_9_FD_160087 | JGI IMG/M metagenome (GOLD analysis project Ga0213868, IMG submission 160087) | Coastal seawater microbial communities near Pivers Island, North Carolina, United States - PICO127 | ecosystem: Environmental > Aquatic > Marine > Coastal | place: USA: North Carolina | collected...
CAATTGATGTGTCTATAAATTGAGAAAAGAAGGTAGAGAAGTTATTGCGCAACCATAGGTGTTTTGCTTTTGTGATGCGCTTCCAGAAATGATAGATTTGTATATCAATGTACTGAGCCGTTACATAGGCCATCATAGAGGCAAAAACAGCCAAGGCAGTTGCTCCAAACACTTTTGAGAATAGCGCATCATCTACAGGGCTCCAATTTGTGGCCGGAACAGCTCCCGCAACAGATATGATAAGCAATGAGAACAGGGAGGCAAATATGCCCATTGTTACAATTTGGTTTGCTTTTCGTTTCCCATAGATCTCACTAATAAGATCTGTGATTAAAAACGTTATGGGGTAGGGCAGGATGCCTACAGATATTTCAAAGGTGTAGAGTCCAAAAAAATCCCAATAAAAAAATTTTTGAAAAATTAGGTTTGAAACCACCAAAGACGTAATAAATAAGGCCCCTAAGATAAGGAAGATACGCTGAGCTAGGAGTTGATCTTGTAGGGTGTTTTTACTCACAATAGTAAGGTATTAAGAAAAAGAAGATTGTCAGTCATTTTCTTTTGATTAATTTAGGCCTAAAATTAAGTAAAATTATCAATAACACACATACCGTATATTTGGCTTTAGGTACTAATCTAGGTGATAGATTTGAGTACCTACAAGTTGCTGTAGATGCTATTTTCAAGCAAATAGGGACCATCACCAATATCTCTGCTGTGTATCAAACACCAGCTCTTGGGTTTGATGGGGCTGATTTTTTAAATTGTGTGCTTGTCTTGCAAACACCCTACAAGGCCCAGGTTGTTTTAAAAGAAATTCTAAGCATAGAAAAAACCCTAGGCAGACAGCGCTCAAAAGGGGCTGGGTATGCCTCTCGGGTGATTGATATTGATATATTGTTTTACAACCAGCAGGTTATAAGTCAAGCACATTTGCAGGTGCCTCACCCGCAGATGGCTCACCGAAAATTTGTACTCCAGCCCTTGGTAGATATTTCTCCACAGATGGTGCATCCTGTTTCACAAAAGACACTGGCGGATATGTTATCACACACAAAAGATACCAGTGTGGTGGACAAACAAACCAAAGAGTTGTCTAACCCAATACACAGGTATGATTTCTCAAAGATAAATTACATTGCCATTGAAGGAAATATTGGCGCTGGTAAAACCAGCTTGTGCCAGATGTTATCTACAGATTTTAATACCAAACTCATCTTAGAGCGTTTTAAAGACAATCCTTTTTTACCTAAATTTTACGAGGACCCCCAGCGGTATGCCTTTGCCTTAGAAATGTCTTTTTTGGCAGACAGATACCAACAACTTTTGGAAGATATCGCCCAGTTTGATTTGTTTAATCAATGTGTGGTTGCAGATTACGATGCCTATAAGTCTCTTATTTTTGCCAAAGTTACCTTGCAGCAAGAGGAGTATAATTTGTACAAAAAATTATTTTATTTAATGCACAAAGAGTTGCCAAAGCCAGATGTGTATATCTACCTATACCAAAATACAGAGCGGCTGCTAGAGAATATAAAAAAACGAGGCCGCAGCTATGAAAACTCAATACAGGCAGATTATTTACAAAAAATTAATGATGGGTATCTAGAGTTTATCAAAAACCAGCACAATGACAGCATCAAAATAATTGATATCTCAGGACTAGATTTTGTAGAAAACAGAGAGGATTATTTGCTTTTGTTGGATCAAATTTTAGCCAAGTAAAAAAGGCTTTTATAAAAACCAAGACACTGCCTTAGGCTTTTATTTTACAGAATAAATCCCAAATAACAACTCCACAACTTACTGCAATATTCAAAGAGTGTTTGGTGCCGTATTGAGGAATCTCAATTACCCCGTCGCTATTGTTTACAACTTCTTGCTGCACTCCTTTTACCTCGTGGCCCAAGACAATAGCGTATTTTTGGTTTGGGCTTGTTTTAAAATCCTTTAAAGAAATGGCGTGTTGCGCCTGTTCTATACTGGCAATAAAAACTCCCTGGGCTTTTAGCGTTTTTATAACATCTAGGGTATTTTCTGCGTATTGCCATTCTACGCTATCTGTGGCTCCAAGAGCTGTTTTATGAATGTCTTTGTGAGGCGGCTTAGCCGTGATACCGCACAGATAAATTTTCTCTATTAAAAAAGCATCTGCGGTTCTAAATACAGCACCTATATTGTTTAAGCTGCGAATATTATCTAAAATAATTATAAGGGGTGTTTTTTCTGCATTTTTAAAACCTTGTGAATCTATTCTGCCCAGTTCACTATTTTTTAATTTTCTGTTTTCCATGCTACAAAAATACTTTTTTTATGTGAGGCCATCTCTCAAAGAAATATTACTTGTGTGATAGCCTTTCTAAATATGTATAAAAAGTTATTTTTACACTTAAGATTAGTTTAGTTAAAATGTCAAAAGCAAAAAAGGTCACTCCTCTAATGAAACAATACAATGCCATCAAGGTAAAATATCCTGATGCGCTTCTGTTGTTTAGGGTTGGAGATTTTTATGAAACCTTTGGCCAGGATGCTGTAAAAGCTGCCGGAATTTTAAACATCACCCTTACGGCCAGAAACAATGGCGGAGAGCAGACCCCTTTGGCAGGATTCCCGCACCATTCTGTAAATACCTATTTGCCCAAACTTGTAAAGGCTGGGTGCAGGGTGGCTATTTGTGACCAACTTGAAGACCCCAAACAAACCAAAACTATTGTAAAAAGAGGGGTAACAGAGCTCATTACTCCAGGAGTTGCTTTTAATGATGGGATACTAGAGGCTGGTACAAATAATTTCTTGGCTGCCCTGCACTTTAGCAGTAGCAAAAGCACAGGGTCCAAAAACACCCAAAAAATAGGGGTGTCTTTTTTAGATATTTCAACGGGAGAGTTTTTTACCAGTGAGGGATCTCCCAGCTATGTAGATAAATTACTGCAAAATTTTAACCCCAGCGAGGTGCTCTTTAGCAAACAAAAAAGAAAATTATTTTCTGAAACCTTTGGCGATCAATTCCAAGTGTTTCATCTAGAGGATTGGGTATTTCAGAAAGATTACTCCCTAGAGACCTTGCACCCCCAAGTTGATACCAAAAGCCTGAAAGGATTTGGGGTAGCTCATTTACAGGATGGTATTATTGCCAGTGGAGCCGCTTTGCATTATCTGGCCCAGACCCAGCACCATAATTTAAAACACATTACTAAAATAGCCCGTATTGCTGAAGATCAATACGTATGGATGGACCGTTTTACCATACGCAATCTAGAGCTATACCATAGCAATCAAGAAAATGCAGTAACCCTTTTACAGGTAATAGACACTACTATTTCTCCGATGGGTGGTAGGATGTTAAAGCGGTGGATGGCTTTACCACTTAAAAATAAGGAGGCCATTACAAGACGCCATGAAGTAGTGAGTTATTTGCTAGAGCATGGCCAAGAACTTGACAAGATACAGACCCAAATTAAGCGTATTGGAGATTTAGAGCGTTTAATCTCTAAGGTTGCAACGGCAAAAATTAGCCCTCGTGAGGTAGTGCAATTAAAAAATTCTTTGGAGGCTATTGTACCCATAAAGCAGCTCTCTCAAAAAAGTGACAATCACTCACTTAAATCTATTGGCAAGGCGCTTGATTTTTGTGAAGATGTACGATCTACAATTAAACAAACACTAGACGAGCAAGCGCCCGTGCACATTACAAAAGGAAATGCAATTGCCCAGGGATTTAGCAAACAGCTTGATGATTTAAGAGCCATTGCCCATGGTGGCAAACAATACCTTGACCAGATGCTAGCCAGAGAAACCCAGCGCACCGGTATAAGCTCTTTGAAAATTGCCAGCAATAATGTATTTGGGTATTACATAGAGGTGCGCAACACCCACAAAGACAAAGTACCCTCCCAGTGGATACGTAAGCAAACTTTGGTGAGCGCAGAGCGGTATATCACCGAAGAGTTAAAAGAGTACGAAACAAAAATTTTAGGCGCTGAAGAACAAATAGCCACCCTTGAGCAGGCCATATTTAGCCAGCTTTTGGAGTCATTGCTTGCTTATATAACCCCAGTGCAGCAAAACGCTGGGCTTATTGCTGAGCTGGATTGTCTTTGCAGTTTTGCCTTTCATGCAAAACGGTCTAATTATACAAGGCCTGTTTTTGATGACACCACAGATTTGGAGATCATAGCGGGGCGTCATCCCGTGATAGAAAAACAGCTGCCTCCAGATACGCCTTTTATAAGCAATGATGTTTTTTTAGACCCCCAGAGTCAACAAATTATCATGATTACGGGACCCAACATGAGTGGTAAGAGTGCTATATTAAGGCAAACGGCTTTAATTGTATTGCTAGCTCAAATGGGAAGTTTTGTCCCTGCTCAAAAGGTGCGCTTGGGGGTGGTAGATAAAATATTTACACGTGTTGGGGCAAGTGATAACATTTCTATGGGAGAATCTACCTTTATGGTAGAGATGAATGAAACTGCCAGTATTCTCAACAATCTTAGTTCTCGCAGTTTGATACTTTTGGATGAAATTGGGCGGGGAACCAGCACCTATGACGGTATTTCAATAGCTTGGGCTATTAGTGAGTATTTGCACGAGCATCCAAGCAGGGCTAAAGTATTGTTTGCTACCCATTACCATGAAATTAATGAGATGGCTCAACGGTTTGACCGTATTAAAAACTTCACGGTTTCTGTAAAGGAGTTAAAGGATGATGTGCTTTTTTTAAGAAAACTGGTACCCGGGGGGTCTCATCATTCTTTTGGAATACACGTTGCAAAAATGGCTGGTATGCCAAATGGGGTAGTGCAGCGTGCCAATAAAATTTTAAAAAGATTAGAGAAGACGCATTCTGCTGGGGCTTTGAGTGATACCATGAAAAAATTGTCTGAGGATCAAATGCAGCTAAGTTTTTTTCATCTGGATGATCCTTTGCTGGAAGAATTAAGAGACCAAATCACTGAGCTTGATATAGATACCTTAACTCCTGTAGAGGCTTTGCTAAAGTTAAACGAAATAAAAAGAATGCTCCAGCCGCCCCGAGATAAAACCTCAAAAAAATAAGATGAAATTTTTTGATAAAAAGGAGTAGTATTTATCTAAATATTTTAAATTTGCAGCCGCTTTGCTTTCAAAGCTCGATTCTTTAATTGCGAAAATAGCTCAGCTGGTAGAGCGCCACCTTGCCAAGGTGGAGGTCGCGGGTTCAAATCCCGTTTTTCGCTCTATATATACCAACGCTGAAGTGGTGGAATTGGTAGACACGCTGGACTTAAAATCCAGTGGGCAGTAATGCCCGTACGGGTTCAAGTCCCGTCTTCAGTACAGATAAAAAGCCGAAACGATCGTTTCGGCTTTTTGTTTTCTGTAACCAGTAACGCTTGCTTTATTATTGCAAGAACATAAAAAATGAGGTGTGCTTTCCTCGGTTTTTTTAAAACAAATATTGTAGGAGGTTTCTTACAAATTTAATTCTTGTACCCCACTTAAAAAGGATGATTGGCTGGTAAAAATATATATTATCAAATTGTTTAGTATTCTAGTCATTCTTTCTTGATAAATCGAGAATTTAACACTTTTTAACGAGTATTTATTACAATTGGTCTAAAACATTACAAACAGCACTTAATTTTAAAGATATTTAAACCGAGGTTTAGTGTGTTTTCGAAACTAATACTTGCCCCAAAAACCAAATTTAAACTTATTAAAAAACGTATTATGAAAAAATTATTACTTACTTTATTTTGTGTTTTCTCATTATTTGCATGGCAAACTAATGCTCAAGAAACACTAACTTGCACAGAATCATTTTCTGCATCAGGTACTGACGCTGGACCCACAATTTTAACTATTACAGCTGCAGAACTAACATGTAATGGTTCAGAGCCCATAACCTCACTAAAACTTACAAATGCCGGAGGTGCTTTTGCTTCTAATTTTTGTAGTACTGCAGACGGGGGATGGTATGGTTTTGATATAGACATTGATGGAGTTGTCACGACTGATGTTTGTGCAGCTCAATTAAATGATTTAGATATTTCTGGATTTACTACCTTATCTATAACCTCATCCGATAATGATGCATGGACTGATAGCATAACAATATCAATTGATGTTGAAGTTACATATCCAATGCCGAGTTGTAATGCTCCTGATGATGTAGCTTTTTCCTCAGTAACGGGTTCTTCAGCTACCGCTACATGGCCTGCTGGGGCTGGAGCAACAGATTATGATTGGGAACTTGTACCGGCAGGTTCTGGGCAAGGTGTTGGTGTTTTGTTTAGTGGAAACACTACAAATCTTACAACAGATTTATCAGGTCTTGACGGAGGCACTTCGTATGATTTTTATATAGCTTCAGGTTGTTCTGGAGATTCTAGTACATGGGCTGGACCTTTCAATTTATTTACACCATATGTCAACGATGCTTGTGGTGGAGCTATTGATTTAGATACCCTAACTAGTCCTATTTCTGCTACTACAGCTGGAGCAACTAACGACTATACAGGTGGTGATTGTCTTACAAATACTGCATCTCCTGATCTTTTTTACAGAGTAACTGTTCCTGCAGATTATACTTTAACTATTTCACAGACATCTAATGCGTATGATTCTAAAGTACGATTAGCGTATGGAACGTCTTGTCCCGGTGACATCGTAATAGCATGTCAAGATGACCCTGATACTGGAGTATTGTCATGGGTTAATGATACTGGTTCGGATTGGGAAGTCTATTATGTTCAATCAGCCTATTCAACTGGCTCAGGAGCTTTTGTCTTAGATTGGAGTGTTGAAGCTCCAGCTTTGGACCCACCTGGTTGTGCTATTAATCTTCTTCCTGCTGATGGAGCAATAGATCAAAGCTCATCAGTTGGTATATCATGGGACCAAGCTGCTGATGGGGTTCCTGTTACTTCTTATGACATTTATTTGTCTGACGGAACAACAACAGATCTTGCACTTCTTGCAGCTGACTTTACAAGTACAGCAGCAACAATAAATAATTTAAATTTTGGATCTACATATTACTGGCAAATTATCCCAAAAAATGATGTTGGTGAAGCAGTTGGTTGTGTAGTTAATTCGTTTACTATAAAATCATTACCTACTGGCTCTTCAGGTGTTACTTGTGGAACAGGCGACCAAGAAGCCTCCTCATTTAGTGAAAGTTTTGATGCGCAAGGTAGTTGGACAGGAGATTATGGCGGTGCCGGTGGATGGACTATTAACACTGGTGCAACAGGCTCTTCTGATACAGGACCAACCGGAGGCCAAGACGGGTCTTACATGTTTTGGGAAGCATCAAGTGCTGGAGTTAATTCAGGATCTGTAGTTTCTCCTCTAATAGACCTTACGGCTATTGCAGCTGGAAATGACGCTGAGCTTACTTTTTATATGCATGCCTATGGCGCAGGCATGGGAACACTAGAAGTAGGTGCTTCTACCAGCCAGGCAGGTCCTTTTACAAACATTTTCACTTGGGATGGAGCAATTCAAACAGCATCTGGAGATGATTGGACACAAGTAGGTTTAGACCTATCAAGCTATACAGGAGGTAATCTTTATTTAGAGTTCAAAAACACAGGAATAGACGATTACAGAGGAGACATGTCAATAGATACCTTAACTGTTACGGTTTGTGAAGAAGTTCCAAGTTGTAATTATGTTTCAAATATTTCTGAATCTAATATTGATGAGACATCAACAACTATATCATTTACAGATGTTAACGATACAACTCCATCTAATGGATGGGATTACGAGTTGTTAGATATTACAGCTGGTGAGGTCACAGGTGGTGGAACACTTGGTAATTTTACATCTACCTCTAACATTCTGAGTGGATTAACTGGTGGCGGTAATGATTATGAAATTATTATTACTACAAACTGTGGTGGCGTTTTTACAGACGTAACCAGTACACCTGAATCTTTTACTTGGACTCAAGGTATTCTTCCTGGGACAGCATGTGATTCTCCTATAATTGCAGTTGCTGGTACCTACAGTAACGTAACAGTTTTCGATAATGCAGATAACAATACTAATTCTGGTGCTGATGGTGCTATATGGTATAGTTTCACTCCTACTGAGGATGGAACAATTGATGTTAGTTCTTGTGCTTCTGACCCAACTGGTGTTGACACAAGATTATGGTTATACACAGATGGATGTACAACATTGACTCCAGTTGATAGTGACGATGATGGTTGTGATAGTCCAAACACTTACGGTTCTGTTGTAACCGGAGTTGCCGTTAGTTCAGGCCAAGAGTACCTGATAGAATGGGATAACAGATGGAGTAGTGGTGAATTTGACTGGACTTTAACTTTTACTCCACTACCTGATTGTGCCGATGTTACTAATATAACACAAGTTCAACCTACAACTACATCTGCGACTATTTCATGGTCAGATAGTGTTAATCCTTCAGTAGATGGAGGTTATGATTATGAATTATTAGACATAACAGCCGGTCAAGTAGCTGGTGAAGGAATTACAGGTAACTCAACTACTTTATCTTTAGAGCTAACAGGTTTAACAGGTTCTCATAATGAATACACAATCAACTTTACCACTGTTTGTAATGTATTTTCAAATAGTCCTGGAACATCTTTTAGCTGGGTACAAGACCCAGTTCTTGGATATGACTGTTCTGCCCCAATAACTGTTTTAGAAGGTATTAATTCAGCAGTTTTCTCAGCAGAAGGCTCAGGTAATATATGGTATGAATTTGACGCTCCTGCAGACTACGGAGGAACTTTGTCTATATCTGCTTGTATTTCAGGAACAGACACTTATCTCCAAATGTGGGATGACTGTGATAGCTTCAATACTGGAAGTGATGATTATTGTTCTTTAGGATCAGGTCTCATTGATGTGCCTGTAGCACGATCACAATCATATAAATTCCAGTGGCTTAACATATACAGCAGTGCTAACTTCGATTTTGAATTCATATTTACACCTACACCAGGTAGCGTATGTACAGCAGCAATTGAAGCACAAGTAGGAACAAATACAACCAATTTTACAACCTCTTCTGGTTATAGTACTGACTTTGCTGATGAAGTTGTACACTTCTCATACACACCAGCTTCAGATGGAGTTATGACCATTAGTTCATGTGATGCATCAACTGATACAATTTTCTATGTTGCTGATGGATGTGGTAATTATATTGCAAGTAGTGACGATGATTGTGGATTACAATCAACAGTAACATTATCTGTGACTGCTTCTCAGGAACTGAAAATTTATTGGGCTGGGTGGTACAATCAAGATACATTTGATTGGACACTTGAATATACCGCTTCAGGTTCATGGACAGGAGCAACAAGTACAGACTGGTCAGATAGTTCAAACTGGGCAACAGGTGCTTTACCATCATCTTCAAATGATATTACAATTGGAACTGGTTTAACCAATTATCCAATTATAGGATCAAGTACAGATGCTAATATTAATAATATAACTGTATCAAGTGGTGCTACTCTTACAATAGATGAGACCTCTTCTCTAACAGTTTCTGGAGACTTTACCAACAATGGTACGGTTACTCTAGACTCTACTGAAGATGATTTCTCTTCTATAATTGTAGAAGGTACAGCCTCAGGAGATATCACCTACAACAGATATGTGAACATATATGATGATACTGCAGGTGGTGGTTGGGATTTAGTATGCTCACCAGTAAACATGACCATTGCAGACTTTATATCAGCAAACGGAGCTAATATCCAAGTACTTGGTGATAATTATGCCTTTGCCCAATTTAACAACGCAACTGGCCAGTGGGAGAGATATGCAACAGCCTCTCAAACGGGAAGCTTTAACGCTGGTCAAGGATATTCTATGGCAACAACTGCAGGTAGCACAGTAGCCTTTACAGGTGCTATGCAAACCACAGATCAAAGCATAGATATCGTTAACAATAATGGTTTAAATGGTGTTGGTAGAAGATGGAACCTAGTTTCTAACCCATATCCATCATATATTGCAGGTAACCCTGATGCAGGAACAGCTGCAGGAACTGCAAACTTTTTGAATGCTAACGCTGCAGTTATTGACAGTGAGTTTTTAGCTGTGTACGGTTGGAATGGCTCAAGCTATGATATATACAATAACCTTTCTGGCGCATTTTCAATGGCTCCTGGTCAAGGATTTTGGGTAGCAGCCTTAAACACGACAGATACGGCACTTAGTTTCACGGCAGATATGCGTACCAACTCTGGTACTGGAGATTTTGTATCTGGGCCTCAGCTTCTTACCCATCATGTAGCCTTAAAGCTATTTAATGGAGAGACAGAAAGAGCAACTACTGATTTCTACTTTAGAGATGGACTTACTTTAGGTCTTGATCCTGGATATGATGCAGCAGCCTTTAACCAGTCAACAAAACTAACTACAAGACTTGCTATGGGAAGCCAAGAAACAGCCTTTTCTATAAACGCTATGGGGATGGAAGCTATGCAGAACACTAGAGTACCGCTAGAGATTAAACAAAATGCGGGACAGACCTTTAGAGTGAGTATGGCAGATAT
>Ga0213868_10006268_pt1 | contig 10534 bp, 6 predicted proteins | sample PICome_9_FD_160087 | JGI IMG/M metagenome (GOLD analysis project Ga0213868, IMG submission 160087) | Coastal seawater microbial communities near Pivers Island, North Carolina, United States - PICO127 | ecosystem: Environmental > Aquatic > Marine > Coastal | place: USA: North Carolina | collected...
AAAAAAATGACATGTACGAGTAAGGCACAGGGCACAGCGCCGACGGTACATGAGGAACTTGAGATTACTAGACGAATCGATTAATCAATTCAAAGAATAACGAGATTCAGCAGGGGATAAACACGAAATGAAAGTGTGCAGCGTGCAGCAACAAAATTGTAGAGCTACTTAGTTGAGAAGAAACTTAGTTATTTGCGTTAATAAGATCATGATGATGACTACTCATGCACTGCTACGGTGTGATGAATACATTATTATCCTCCCATATTCGTACTACTTATCCTGGATAATGTGTGGAAACTCTCTTGGTAGCGGTTGCACCCTATTCTGTATCAATATTCATGATTGAAGCCATAGTCGACGACTGAATAAAATGTCCAGGATAGAACCGCATTCGTACCTGTATATTTCAATAGTTGGACTCTATCAGAAGTTGTCGTTATAAAGAGAGAGAGCTAGTTCCAGAGAAATTGCAGATGATTTGTCCTATGAAGAGGCTAGTCGATGAAAATCACGTAAATCGCAAACCCATCCAGAAAATGGCCCTGACCTAAAAATATCACCTTTCATGGCTCTGACGATGGGATCACCCATAGTATGTTTTACCTCTTGATATGATATATTTCCATTTTTGCATTCGTTAATAAAGTCCATTCCATTGTGGTAATTTAGAAATGTAGAATTTCCATCGCCATCTGTCAGCAAGTGCTCTATGCATTCTAATCCTAAGTGAAAAAGGCTCCATGAGGAAAGTCGAGATGTACATTTTACGATATCTGAAGCTGATTTCATTTTTTTGCCTTGTTTCATTCCCTTTGCACCAACCACTAACTCTACATTTTGGTGTTTGACACTGGAACGATCCCATGAGATATTTGGTTCATATTGCCAGTTTGTACTCATCCCAACTGGCGAACGTGCCTTACCAGTAGATGTGATAGTTGGAATCGTCGATCCATCGGTAAGTTTTTGCTTCTTCTTTGGAACATGATCCTCGGTATCATTTGAAGTTACCAATTTTATATCAAACACTTGTTTTTCTACAGCAGATTTTCCCTGAAGAAATTGAGCTGGGACGATAAATAAATCTGGGTAATGAACATTCGCCGTATCAATCCGAGTCAACTGCGAGTGAATAACTTTTGCTCGATCTACTAGAGCCCTCTTCAGTGCCTTCCGTTGGGAAACTTCATCGCTCCTTTCGTCCAAACTCACAACAATACTTGATAAATATATCGGAGATTTGATTAAGGATGACAGCAATCCAGATCCTTGCAATCCTAATATCATCCACCTACATATCTTATCGGAACATGACATTGAAGTACTTCGTAGGTGGGATGGAATATCGGACCTGCCACTCTTTAGACGAAGTGCACTTGTAATTTGTTGTTTTTCTCGAGTTATGTTCAATTTGGATGTTGTAGAAGACACTGCATCATCATCGGCATAAATCTTGGCACCTGTAAAATTTGAAATATTGCTATTTGATTGATATTTCGATTGGATATCATAAATCGATGCGTCTCCACAAGGCTAAAAAGGACATTAGAATGAATGTTCAAAAATAAATTGTCTATCCTCGCGAAGAAAGTATACGGGAAACTTACAGAATCACTGATGTAAAGATGCAAACCAACACCTGAAAGGAAGGACATGGAAATCAAAGGACACGTGAGAACTTCATATGAGACGGCATGATAACTCATGTGTGACGAGACTGACCTTGTCTGAGGCGAAACTGAAGATTGCCATTGTCATGATTTTTATCCAAATGCACCCTCTCTAACAAGTTGTACTTATGGCTTGAAAAAGTTCTCTTTGAATCCTTGGTAACGCTAATGGATTCATTTTGCAACTCATTCCATAGTACACGAAGAAGACCTCTGCGAGCCAGTATTTCTGCGTGAGAATCTCTCAAAATCAAGGATTTTACTTGTTCTTGACATAAACAACAACACGAATTTGAAGTTTTGATGGATCTCGAATCTTTCGTTCTACAGCATGGTGGAACCCCCAACTTTGTAAGTATGGGACATGAATCGTTGACAGCTGTGCATTTACTACCGGTAGCTGAACTGATGACTCTGACATCTAATAAATCATCATTGTCTATATTTTTAAACGTGGCAACAATTGCTGCATAGACTGTCCACTCCGTTTCAGATGGTTTCCCCTTCCTCGGTAGATCGATAAAGTAGTGATCTAGCGCTGTCTTTGCAATCACATCTTGCAGGCCCATATTTTTAAAGATTAATATGTTCGTAGTTGGTAGTTGGTAGTTTGTAGGCTCGTTGCTCGTTGCTCGTTGCTCGACCCTAATTTCGAAATAAATGGTACTGTTAGTTTAAAGATAAAAATGGTGGATGACAAATGACAAAGCAAGTCGTACAGTGGTTGATTGTGATTTTGTTGAATATGGTATTCTTGATGATCAAATGAGCGTTGCAGATGATTGATAAGAGATGGATATCAATATTGATCATACTTATTCGGACACAGCCGCTAACCGATACAACTGAATTCAAATGGTACAATGCGATGAAAAAATCTTATTTTTAAAATCTTACTCAAAACGAGTACAACAAGACGGTATCAAGCAGGAACTCTAACAACACGCGATAAATGACATCATTGTAAGATACTTGTTCTTGGTGCAACTACAACGATTTTAGAATCCTAAGTCCATAAGCTGTCTTTGAAAGACTAGAGTCTAGATATTGGACATGACTTGAACGATCAAAACATGTTCCATCTGCGAGACAAGCACGATTATGAATAGAAAATGTACCTGGTGTTGCGAAACTAATTTCTGTCTCAATGCCTAGAACATTGAATCCCATTTCAATTCGAAAGAATGAGAATTCTCCCCAGTATTCACCGTGTGAATTCCGAACGATCCAAAATTCTGTGTCGGACATTGCATCTACACCCCACCCAACGATGGATACTTCATGTGTCAAACTTAGATTGTCGTCGTCGCCTGAAAATCGTATAATACCTCCAATGTAATCTTTCAGTCCAGGCCCATGGATACCGGTAGTAACTGGTCCTCTGGCAAAGATCTCTGCCTTGATCATATCAACTGTCGGGTTTAAATACATACCGTAATCAGCAATAGTAGCGTTTGGAAATTCGTCTATCGATGCGCATTCTCCTCCTTTCCATGGATTTGTACAAGTTCGGCATATATTCATGGGTGAGCACTCTGGGTCAGTAAATGGGCAGAATCCTTCGCCGCTGTCCTTAGAACAGGCAATGTAAGGTTGACATGATTCAAACGGAATGAAGCCCATGGATTTAATCAACTCATACGCTCCAGTAGCAGAACCGCCTCTACATGATCCAGCAATATCTGCCCCGCAATTGAGAATAAATTGTATCGATAAGTACACATCAGGTCCAACGATCGAAGTATGAACATGCTTGAATATTTTGATACGGTCCTGAAGTGCCGATATGGCAGCATGCGCCCAACAACTTCCGCAATATTGAGGAATGTGCTGATTCAAAGCTCGTGTAAGGAAAGAGGTCCCATTCACATCATTCCAAGAAAATTCATTCGGTACGGTGTCTGCATGCACATAAGTGTATGGTAAAGGCTTCGAATAATCATTGATACGCTTGTGATTCCTTCGTCTTTCTCTTTCGCTAGAGACCCCTGTTGCCAGAATACATAAGATGACTTTCAAGATGAAGTTCACCATGTTGTCTCATTTTTGTGTGCATTGAAGCTTTCTATGTTCTTTTTTATGCAGAAAAATGAGACACGTATAAGCCCTCTCAGTCTCATCAGTCAGCCAATTTAGACAATAGACAATTATCACAGGACAAGTAACAAAACAATTCTATTTGGAGTGGAATAGTTCGAGAATGAACCACTGTTCGAGATGTTATGGGATGACGAGTATTGTTTTACTCAATTGCAGAATTCATGTGAAGAAATTCATGAGAATTGTGTATGGCTTCAAGTTGATTACTTATATTGACATTAGATAGCTCATAGAAATATGCCATGATTTTAAAAAAGTGTGACTGAAAGATTGGGTAGCTTTCAAAAGGTTGGTTTCTTTATCCCCCATATCTTTCTTGTAGATCAGGTGGTGGTAAAGTGTCCATTACTTTTGGAAACTGTCGTAAGTAGTCTCTTACAGTTGTTTTTCTGTCAACCAGTACAGTGTCGTCGAGAAAAGAGTCTAGACATTCCTTTCCAAGTTTAGTTGCCGCTAGCACGCAATGTCTCAAATATGGACCACATGGCCTGAGACCTGAATCTTTTTCCCACCCCCAAATAGTTTTGATACCATATTTCTCATATTTTACTTTAAATCTTTCTTCTCCCCACCTCTCAATGTACAACGCATCCGTGGACGTTGTGCACAATATTCCACTCGAAATGTCGGAATTGGGAGAAGCAAGATCAAAAAATGAGACGTTTGGAACAATTTCAAACTCTTCCTCGCGTTCACGAAATGCAATACTGGGAATTAATTCGGCTTCATCACCCTCAAGAAATTTCCCATTTTCATTATCAACTTCAAATACCGAGCATATGATGCTGGCGCCTGGACAGTATTCCGCACACAAAGAACTCATTTCTTTTGTTTCTACATTTGCAATTCCTCTTTCGAAGAAAATAGAAGCTGGATGACCAAATACTCGACGATAGTTTTCCACTCGTCCTAATCTAAAAGATCGCAGATCGGGAAACGTATTGCGCGCTGACTTCTCGCTAAGAAGTGATCCGAAACCAAGGATTGTGACGTGATTTTCTTTTTTCATGGAGAAAGCTCTGATAACGTTAAAATATAGCAATAGCACTATCCAAGAGCAAAAAGAATTTAATTGTACACTCATACTTTGAGCATCCTTGGATGAGTAGTGAAGATGGCAACGTTGAATGAGGAATGAGAGAGAGACAGTAGAAACTGGATTAGAGTGCATATAATTACATAAAGCTTCTATTCTACAGGATTATTTTCAACAATTGACTTCACCAGTTGACGCATTGATATCTTCGGAGCTGATTTACCACAGCCATCGTCATTGTTCGCTTGTCTGCCGTCAACTACTGCGCTAGCATTCATACTTTTTTGTTCAATCAAGTTATCGATTTGTTCATCTACCTCAAATGCTCGCATCCAAATACTCTTGACAGGTTTTGTTTGACCGATTCTTCTCACCCTATCTTCGGCTTGCAAAGCATCTCCGGGTGTCCATGGGCGATCCATAAGAATGATTGTCCTAGCAGCCGTTAAAGTAAGTCCAACCCCACCAGCACCAAATGTTGCTATGAATATAGGTGTGAGTCCATTTTGAAAATTCTCCACCTTCTCTTGGCGATTTTTCGATTCTCCAGTCAATAGCTCACTGTTCCATCCGCTTAATTCCAGTTTCTTCTGTACTTCCTTCGCAACATTCACAAAGTAAGTAAATATTACTATCGAAGGTTCAACCTCTAATATACTCTGCGTTAGAGCAACCGCAGCATCTATTTTTGCGTACGCAGCAATCTGCCTCAATCGTCCAAACGCTCCTAACATGGCTTCTTGTCCTGAATCATTACCATACCCTCCTTCATCAATGGCTTTACATACATTAGCCAAATCGCTTAATGCACGATTGTGCTGCACCTGAAATCTACTACTGACTGGAACAACTTTAAATTCACGTTCTTTCGGGGGCAATTCCTTAAGGCACTCATCTTTTGTTTTATGAAAAACGTGAGATGAAATATGTTTATTAAGAAGGGGAAGATTCATAGATCCACTGGCATCCCATACCATTCGTCCATTAAAGTTTCTGTGTCTTCCATTACAAAAGAATACTTCGTAAAGTTTTTGATCGTCACCAAAGGGATGTCGCACTGCACGTAACAAGGGAAACAAATTACACGGTTTTCCATTTTTCATTGGTGTACCCGTCAATAATAAGACACCTACACATTTATCATTTGACATGAGTTTAAGAGCATCTTTCGTTCTGGCGGATTCCATATTTTGAAGGTGGTGTGCTTCATCACAAATGACAATGAAATGGTCTGCACAAGATGGTACACGTAACGGTATTTTGGCCCAGGTCGATATACGCATATCCAAGGAATCGTGAGATTCCGGTGATGGTTTTTTACCTGTATCTAATTCGCATTTTAAACCTGTAGCTTCTGTTGCAGTTTTCTCCCATTCTTTTTTAAGTGATACAGGTGCAATGACAAAGATTTTAAGATTTTGAAATACTGCTTTGAATGCTTTGGCCCAGACACAAGCAATTAAAGTCTTTCCTAGACCCATATCAAACGCAAGAATACATCGTCTCATTTGAAGTGCTTTTAAGACACCTACTTTTTGATGAGGCAACAAAACCCATCCATTGTCTAGAGTGGCATTCAGATTTGCAGCTTGAATCAATTTTAAGCGATTGTCATCTTGAACGGGTTTAGTACGATTTTCATCGTAAAGAAGCTCTTTTGGAAAGTTGATATCAAAAATACTGGGTAACTTAACTTTTTGTGATTGTGATGGATCACCTGATGGTAGTTTTATTGATTCACTTTTATCTGATACACTCGAAGGTACTGAAAACATGTCTTTGGTTGGAATAGTAGTGATAGAATGATTCTTTTGATTCGGATTGTTTGCTTCTCCTTCATTGACAGAACCATATTTGTTGTAATAAGGATGTGTTGATGTTGATACAGATGATACGTGCTTTCCTCCTGTTATAATGGAAGTATTTTGCAAAGGATGACACTTATGCGATGGAGATGATGGAGATGGCTCCGTTTTGGCGGAGCGTTTGTATGGATTTATGGGTATCTTTTCCGTGTGATTTTGTTGTATAAGGAACGCATTATTCGATGGTAAAAAACTTCCTTGCTCAGATAAACGTTTCTGTTCAAGAGATGATCGAATGTAAGGATTTCGTACAGAGACATGAGTCGCCTCTTCATTGTTCTCCCCCTTCTTCTCTTCATTTGCTTTAGATTTGAATTGATCGTTTGCATCATTCATTGAGCCGTTAGTTCCAGGAAGATGTTTCTTGGCGTATGGATTTTGAAATGAAAGTTGTGTTCTTTTCTTTGGGTTATTGTTTGCATCTTCTTGTTGACTTTTCGTTTGAGAAACTGCGTCGGAGTCTTTACTGGCACTTGAATGATTCATCTCATGATACATCAGTTATTTCGAAGAATTTGGTTGTGGTCTTTGAATGTTTTCCTGTTTCATTCTTTCTATTTTGTGTTTTTGTGTTTCTCTTGCTTTTGCCTTGTGTTTTGTGTTTCAGAGTGAAGTTTAGGTTATCAAGTTATTAGAGGTTTCGTTGAAGGGTTAGTGTTAGTCAGCGATTGAAGTCCACCATTCACGACTCATCGGAAAAACAGCTGGAGCCAATTGAAGATGCATATGCGAGACACAAGGAAGGACACCAAAGTCCATAACGATTTTCATCCAAGCCAGAGAATTATTCACGATATACAATCAAAACCTCATGTGAAGTTGACACTTGAACGCTACTAAGTAGTACTGCTATCATTGACCATCCTAAGTAATTAATCCATTCTCTGTAACATATATATTCATCACTTTTAGCGCCATATCCCGCATCAATACCCTTCCCAATACAATATTTGAAATTATAAAGCTACCAATAACAGTTTGTACCAAATATGAGCAGTCCAAACTATAGAAGTTCTAGTACCAAGCCCGGACACCAAAGACGACCACAAACACAGTCAAGAGAACGACGAGATGGTGAATATCGACGATATCATCAACACGATAATGGTCGCCATCTAAATGATCACTATCGTAATAGTAGAAGTCACCATCACAACGAGAGTGATTTCATAAGTTCTTCTACTGATGCACGAGGATTTGCCAGAAGAGGGAGAATCTTTAAAAAGAACAAGCATTCGTCATCTACTTCAATGTCAACCTCACATTCAGACAGTACAGCTAGAACAAGTAATCATCCAACTGTTCAAACGAGTATACACAAACCTTGTGGATATGGTCCACAGCAGAGTATTGAAGGGTGGGTCATAATTGTTACAAATCTTAACGAAGAGGCTCAAGAAGAAGACATACGTGAAGCTTTTGGAGAGTATGGTAGCATCAAAAATATACATTTAAACCTTGATCGTCGCACTGGATTTTGTAAGGGTTATGCTCTTATAGAATATCGTACAAAATCAGAAGCGCAGGATGCAATCAATGTAATGGAGGGGAGTGAATTATTGGGTAAGAATATTCACGTGGATTGGGCATTTGTCGACTCTGCTGCTGAAGAGGAAGACTCTAGTCCTAGGAAAAAAAGAAAGTACCTATAAACTTATTATTTGGCTATAATGAGTTTATTATCAACTGGTACTAAAGACGACAATATAATATATATATAAGATAAGATATACATACAATTTCCTACTTGTGACCTGAAAAAAAGAAAGTTTTTCTATTGGATGTAAATTATCCAAATAACATAAACTCTGTGGTGACGTTTACAAAAACTGGGCACGTTCACAATTCGCGCAAAAAATGAAAGCGATGAGAGCCATTGATACCCTCCACGCAATTCCTTCCTCTTTTCCACTTTCGTATTCTCGCCAGATTCACGTTTGCTCACTTTTCACTGAATAGAATAGGTAAGTGAGTAGTATGCGACATGATATCCGAGCCTATCAGGTTCATCATTCTCCTCTGGTTTCTTGGTACTCTCTAGTGTGCATCTTTCAGCGAATCACTGTTGATTCTTGAATTTTAGATATGTTGAAGCACAGATTCCTGTCATTGTTGTGAAAGAATTTTCAACGAATTGTCTTTAACGTGAATTTTGCATTCTCTAGATAACAATGTCTCTTGAATCCAAGCTTGCTAATTTGTCACTCGGTGATGAGACCTCCGTTGTAGCTGCCATCAAGGCGGATGGAGTTAAGAAATCTGGATTCGCCGACAACGTTGTTTCCCTTATTGCCAAGGTCTCGTCCGACAACGATGACGAGTGCCTTGCTGCTCTTGCCACCATCAAGGCTGTGGCTGAAGAGGCACCCGAAGCTGAGGCTTTTAATATCAAGACTCTTGGTGCTATCTTAGAGAAAGCTGATGCCAAGAATAATGATGTTGTAAAGGCCGCTGAGGAAACTGCTCTCGCTATCTGCGAGAAGATTACTCCTTTCGCTATGAAGGCGACACTTCCTTATCTCTTTTCAGCTCTTCCCGTTGAAAAGAAATGGACCATTCGTACTCTTGCTCTCAAGTGTATTGCTCTTTTCAACAAGACTGCTCCCAAACAGCTAGGAAATGCCCTTCCTGAAATTGTTCCTGAGGTTACTGCTTGTATGTGGGACACCAAGAAGCAGGTCAAATCTGCTGCCACTGAAGCCATGAAGTCTGCATGCGATGTCATCGGAAACAAGGATATTGATCACATGACTGATGAAATTATTGTTGCTATTACCAAGCCAAAGGAAGTTCCTGAAATCATGCACAAGATGGCTGGAGTAACCTTCGTACAGAGTGTTGAATCTCCTGCTCTTGCAATGGTTGTACCTCTTCTCCTTCGTGGTCTTAAGGAGAAGTCCACTGCTACTAAGCGTCAGTCTGCTGTCATTATCGATAACATGTCTAAGCTTGTTGATAATCCTATCGATTCCGCTCCTTTCCTTCCCCTCCTTCTTCCTGCCCTTGAGACTAATGCCGAATCTATCTCTGATCCCGAGGCCCGTGAGATTACTGCTCGTGCCGTCGCTCAATTGCAACGTCTTCAGAACCTCGCCAATAAAGCCACCTCAAAGCGTGGAGATATTTCCAAGATGGCCTCTATGCTTAAGGAAGAAATCGGAGGTGACGACTCTGAATCATCTCAGACTGTTTTCAACCATGCCGCTGTAATTGCAACTACCATGATGGACTTGCATTTTATGGAGGATGTTCAATGGAAGAAATACGTTTTCCCTGTATTCTCTGGATTCTTTGATGCTACCAAGGCTGCAGAAGCAGTAGAGAAAGTTCGCGAACAGGCTGAAAGTATGCTTGAAGTAGAAGAGGAAGACGATGATGATGATGACGCCGAAGAGCTTTGCAACTGTCAATTCACACTTGCATACGGAACTAAGATTCTTCTTCACAACACCAAGATGAGATTGAAGCGTGGAAAGCGTTACGGTCTTCTTGGAGGAAATGATTCCGGAAAGACTACCCTAATGAGATCTATCGCTAACAACCAAGTCGAAGGATTCCCTGATACTAGTCAAGTTCGCACTGTTTTCGTTGAGGCTGATATTCAAGGTGAACAATCTCACTTGTCTTGTATTGAATATGTATTCGTAGATGAAAAGATTCAGGCCCTCGGATGTACCAGAGAGGAGGTTAGGGAGGTTCTTGCCACCGTTGGATTTGTACCTGATGGAAAGGCCAAGCCCGATCACCCCGTGTCCACTCTTTCTGGAGGATGGCGTATGAAGCTCGCTCTTGCCCGTGCCATGCTTCAAAAGGCCGATATTCTTCTTCTTGATGAGCCTACCCATCACTTGGACGTTATC
>Ga0213868_10006269_pt1 | contig 10534 bp, 9 predicted proteins | sample PICome_9_FD_160087 | JGI IMG/M metagenome (GOLD analysis project Ga0213868, IMG submission 160087) | Coastal seawater microbial communities near Pivers Island, North Carolina, United States - PICO127 | ecosystem: Environmental > Aquatic > Marine > Coastal | place: USA: North Carolina | collected...
TTCTTATGATAACCACGCTACTTTTTATCGGCATTGCTCTTTTACTCATTAACAGTTCCATCCGATTATCCATTTATTCAAAACGGTTTATTATCAAAACCATGCAATTGGTTGGGGCAACTAAATCCTTTATTCGAAGACCCTTCATATGGACACATTTGCGATTGGGTATTATGAGTTCCCTGATTGCATTAATCGGATTGAGTCTTGTTTTTGTCAAAATCAACCAACGATTTCCAGAACTTAAAATGCTAGATCAGCCCCTTGAGTTAGGAATTGTTTTTGGAGGTGTACTCGTTTTGGGAATCGGAATTACTGGAATCAGTACTTTTTTTGCTACTCAACGCTATTTAAATTTAAAGTCAGATGCCATTTATTAAATTTGCCCTATGAATCCAAAACCTTCGTTAAAGAAATTTTTATTTGGAAAACGAAATTACCAATTTCTATTTCTTGCCTTATTTGTGATCGCCCTGGGATTTATTTTGATGACTGGCGGAGGCAGTGATGACCCCAATTATTTTAACGAAGCTATTTTTAACTTTAGACGTATTCGTTTAGCACCTACTTTAGTGCTTATCGGTTTTGGAATTGCTATGTATTCCATATTAACCAGAGAAACACCGAAAAAATGAGTGTAATTGAAGCCTTTGTTTTAGGTGTTGTACAGGGACTTACTGAGTTTTTACCCATCTCTTCCAGCGGACATCTCGAACTTGGAAAAGCCTTATTTGGATTGAATGCATTAGGTCAGGAAAGTTTATTTTTAACCATAGCCCTCCATGTAGGTACAGCTTTGAGCACTATAGTCGTTTTTCGAAAAGAAATTGTGGGGATTTTCAAAGGTCTTTTTGTTCCAAGAAAAAATGAAAGCCACGCTTTTGCGATTAAAATTATTATTTCCATGATTCCCGCTGTTTTGGTAGGTTTGTTTTTGGAAGAACAGATTACTTCCTTATTTGATCAAAATCTAATCTTGGTAGGGAGCATGCTTTTGCTCACAGGACTTATCCTCTTTGGGGCTGACAAAACATCCAAAGCCAATGGCGAAATAGGTACGCTCAAAGCATTTTATATTGGTATAGTTCAAGCAACAGCCATCCTACCAGGTATATCAAGAAGTGGTTCTACTATCGCAGGAGCACTTATCTTGGGAATTGATCGAGAAAAAGCTGCTCAATTTTCATTTCTCATGGTACTCCCCCTTATTTTTGGAAGTATGGCAAAATCGCTCCTTGATTTTGATGGGATTCCCTTACAGATGGAGGTTCTGCCTTTGTTTGTTGGATTTCTTGCTTCCTTTATTACAGGTGTTTTTGCATGTCAATGGATGATTGCTCTTGTTAAAAAAAGTCAGTTGAAGTATTTTAGTTTTTATTGTTTTATTGTTGGAGGATTTACGCTTATCTATGGATTTTTTTAAACAAACGTTTACCGCAGAATCCCTACAAGAAGGGCAGGTATTCCTTCTAGACAAACCCCTAGGTTGGACTTCCTTTCAAGTGGTCAACAAAATACGCTGGCACCTTAAAAATCTAACGGGATTAAAAAAGTTAAAAGTAGGCCATGCAGGCACTTTAGACCCTTTAGCTACTGGGTTACTTTTGGTTTGTACAGGAAAACAAACGAAATCCATTGAATTGTATCAAAACCAAAGCAAAGAATACACTGGTACCCTATGCTTAGGAGCAACCACCCCCTCTTTTGATCTCGAAACCGAAATTGATGCGTATTTTCCTACGGAACATATTACTAGGGAAAAAATTGAGCAGACTTTGGGGCAATTTAGGGGAGAAATTGAACAATATCCCCCCGTATTTTCTGCTTTGAAAAAAGATGGAAAACGCTTGTATGAATATGCTCGGGCTGGTTTACAACCTGAAATTAAATCCAGAAAAGTAACGGTTTCCACATTTGAAATACTCCAAATGAATTTACCAAAAATTGAGTTTAGGGTTGAATGTAGCAAAGGAACTTATATTCGAAGTTTGGCGCACGATTTTGGTAAAGCATTAGCATCGGGCGGTCATTTGTCTGAGCTTAGAAGAACTAAAATCGGAACTTATACTATTGAAAATGCTTTTGGCATGATGAGTGTATTAAATGAACCCGCATCAACAATGAAACGTGTGACCAGTAATTAAATGTTGCAATGAAAAAAGATAACGACATCACGCTAAACCAGCTTAAAAAAAGGGGATTTATTGCATCACCTATCGATCCAACTCTCGATTTGCCTAACGCAATTCAGAAACTTAAAAAGGAAAAAAATGCTGTTTTGCTTGCGCACTACTATCAAGATGCTGCCATACAGGAATTGGCAGACTACTTGGGTGACAGTTTGTACCTCGCACAACAGGCAGCAAAAGTGGAGGCTGATATTATCGTTTTTGCAGGAGTTCACTTTATGGCAGAAACTGCTAAAATTATAAATCCGACAAAAAAAGTTCTCTTACCTGATTTAAAAGCAGGGTGTTCATTAGCGGACTCATGTCCTCCAGGAGATTTTGCAGCATTTAAAGCACAACATCCCGAGGCGATAGTTGTCACTTACATCAACTGCTCTGCAGAAATAAAAGCCCTGAGTGATCTTGTTTGTACCTCAAGCAATGCCGTAAAAATGATTGAGAGCATTCCCAAAGATCAAGAGATCATCTTTGCTCCTGATAAAAATCTTGGGCGCTATTTGATCAAGGAGACAGGAAGAGACATGATCTTATGGGAGGGTTCATGTATTGTCCACGAGGCTTTTTCATTTGATAAAATTGTGGCATTAGCCAAACAATACCCCAAGGCTAAATTCATAGCACACCCTGAAAGTGAATCTCCAGTTTTAGAAATAGCACATTATGTAGGAAGTACAGCTGGACTCCTCCGATTTGTAATTGAAGACCCTTCCGACACCTACATTGTAGCTACAGAGGCAGGAATTCTTCACGAAATGAAGAAACGATGCCCTACTAAAACTTTTATTCCAGCTCCCGTTGAGGACGATACCTGCGCTTGTAGTGAATGTGCTTTCATGAAGCTGAACACACTTGAAAAACTATACAATTGTATGGTATATGAACTGCCTGAAATCATCTTGAAACCAGAACTTATTGCTGCAGCTAGACTTCCTATTGAACGAATGCTAAAACTGAGTTAAGAATGATCAAAGACATACTGGTTATCGGTACAGGTATTTCGGGCTTGACTTTTGCCATACATCTCGCTGAGGAAAATCCCGAGGTTTCGATGGTGCTTATTTCAAAAAATGAACTGAATGAGGGAAATACACGCTATGCTCAAGGTGGAATTGCTGTAGTCTCTGATTTTAAAAAAGATTCCTTTGAAAAACACATTGAAGACACCCTATCCGCAGGCGATGGTTCCTGCGACCCTGAAGTTGTTAGATTTGTAGTCGAAGAAGGGAATGAACGATTACAAGAACTCATTGCCTGGGGTACTGAATTTGACACCAAAAAACAGAAATTAGACCTTGCTCATGAGGCAGGGCACTCCGAAAAACGAATCGTTCACTACAAAGACAAAACAGGACTCCAAATACAAGAGGCCTTGATTGAAAAAATCAAAACATTTCCCAATATACAGCTACTAGAAAGACACACCTTGGTAGATTTGATCACTGATCATCATTCGAAGTTGAAAGCAAACCGCTGTTATGGTGCTTATGTAATTTCTCAGGAAGAGGAGAAAATTATCAAAATCACTGCCAAAATTACGGTTCTCTCTACCGGAGGCGCAGGAAGTTTGTATTCCCACACAACCAATCCTGAAATTGCTACTGGTGATGGTTTAGGTGCTGCATATCGCGCCCGAGTATTGATGGAACGACTGCCTTATGTGCAATTTCATCCCACCGCTCTAAAACCACAGATCAACGGTCAAACTTTTTTAATTACAGAAGCCCTTCGTGGAGCTGGTGGAAAATTATTGAATACGGCTGGAGAGCGTTTTATGCTTAAAAATGATCCCAGAGCGGAATTGGCACCACGAGATATTGTCGCTCGAGGGATTCAAGCTGAAATCCAAAAACAAAAAGAAGATTATGTTTGGCTCGATGGTTCTGAAATTGATTTGAAACAATGGAAAAGTCATTTTCCTACCATACTAGAAACCTGTACTAGTGTTGGGATAGAATTGCCTAAAGACCCCATTCCTGTGGTTCCTGCAGCACACTACTTTTGTGGTGGAATTAAAGTGAATTCTTCCTGCGAATCGAATCTTAAGGGACTTTACGCAATCGGGGAATGCAGTATGACCGGTTTACATGGTGCAAACCGACTGGCTTCCAATTCCCTTTTGGAATCATTAGTTTTTTCTAGACGAGCCGCGAAGGATGTCCAATCGGCCTTAAAGCAAAAACTCCCCGATCACGATTTTTATAACTCGATACCCGAATGGGATGGGGATTCGTATTCCAACAGTTCAGAAATTAAATCCATCAAGTCCTTGCGGCTTGAATTACAACAATTGATGACCAAATATGTTGGGATATTTAAAACAAACGAAGGACTCGAATTTGCAGAAAATCAAATTGATAAAATATATAAAAAGGTCAATCTGATTTACAATAAACACAAACTAACCTATGGGCTTTGTGAACTGAGAAATATGGTGAGTATTGCCTATTTAATTACCAAGCAATCCCAAGAAATAACCGAAAACAGAGGAGTTTTTTACAATCATGACTATGCCTAACAACTACTTTGAGCGTTATCAAAATCACTTTGAGCACTTTATCGATGAAGCTCTGAAAGAAGATATCGGTTCTGGGGATCACAGTTCACTGTCCTGTATTGAGGAAGCTTCTAAAAGCAATGCTGTACTACTTGTAAAAGAAGTTGGAATCATTGCTGGAATGCAGTTGGCGAAACATATTTTTAAGCAGTACGATCCCGCACTTGTTTTTACCCCTTTCGTTGAAGATGGTTCTAGGGTTGAGCTCGGAGATCAAGCATTTACTATAGCTGGCTCTACACGTTCCATTTTAGCCACCGAACGTTTGGTGCTCAATACCATGCAGCGAATGAGTGGAATAGCAACGAGGACTCATGAACTTCAACAACTGATCCAACACACTTCGTGTAAACTTTTGGACACTCGAAAAACAACACCCAACTTCAGGTATGCTGAAAAATGGGCGGTAGAAATTGGTGGAGGAACGAACCACAGAATGGGATTGTTTGATGCGTTAATGATCAAAGACAATCACGTTGATTTTTGTGGAGGTATGACCCAAGCTCTTGAAAAAACAAAGCGCTATTTAGAACCGTTAAGAACAAAGTTGGAAGTTGTTGTGGAATGTAGAAATGCACATGAAATTGAACAAGTCCTTCCATTTTCATTTGTAAGCAGGATATTATTAGACAATCATAGCGAATCCGAATTAAAGCAGGCCCTCCATCAAATAGGAGGAAAGAAACCCACCGAGGCTTCAGGAAATATAACGGTTAAAAATCTTGTTGCGGTCGCAGAAACAGGAGTGGATTATATATCCATGGGTGCCTTGACCTACGACGCAAAAAGTATCGATTTAAGTCTGAAGGCTCTTTCAGATTAAATAAACTTATTTTTCAGGGCAGATGCTCAGAATGTTCCTTCGGAGCCTGACAAATTCTGCTTTAATTTTTATATTTGTTAATACATTTTTCTCAATGAAATATCGAAGAATTCTTTTAAAATTGAGTGGCGAAGCACTCATGGGTGATTTAACTCACGGAATAGACCCCATTAAAATTGACACGTACGCCAAAGAAATTAAAAAAGTTTTCGATAAAGGTGTTGAAATAGCGATTGTAATCGGAGGGGGAAATATCTTTAGAGGCATTTCTGGAGCCAGCAAAGGGATGGACCGAGTACAGGCAGATTACATGGGAATGCTTGCCACGGTGATCAATGGTTTAGCCTTACAAGGGGCCTTGGAAAATAACAATGTACCGACCCGTCTCCAAACCGCCATCAAAATTGAAGCAATCGCAGAGCCGTTCATCAAAAGAAAAGCGACACGTCATCTTGAAAAAGGTCGAGTAGTAATTTTTGGATCAGGCACTGGGAACCCGTATTTCACAACCGACTCTGCGGCAGTACTTCGCGCTATTGAAATCAATGCGGATGTGATCCTTAAGGGGACTCGAGTAGATGGTATCTATAACGAAGACCCAGAAAAAAACGACAAAGCCACCAAATTTGACAAACTTTCATTTGATGAAGTGCTTAAAAAAGGACTTAAAATCATGGATACAACAGCCTTTACTTTAAGTCAAGAAAACAAACTGCCAATTATTGTTTTTGATATGAATACCCCCAATAATTTGTACCGCGTTTTGGAAGGAAAAAATGTTGGAACCCGAGTTGATCTTTAAAACACAGTTATGGAAGATGAAATGAACTTTATTGTAGATAGCGCTAAGGAAAATATGGATCATGCCATTGCGCATTTAGAAAAAGAAATGCTCAATATCCGCGCTGGAAAAGCGAATCCCATCATGCTAGCAGGAGTCAAAGTAGAGTATTATGGAACACCGACACCCCTTTCCCAAGTTGCAAACATTAGTACTCCCGATGCTCGAACGCTAGCTGTTCAGCCATGGGAAAAAAATCTGATTAGTGATATAGAAAAAGCCATATTGATTGCCAATTTGGGTTTAAATCCTATGAATAACGGAGAATCTATCATCATCAATATTCCTGTTTTAACAGAGGAAAGAAGAAGAGATTTGGCAAAGCTCGCGAAAGCAGAGGCAGAACATGCCAAAATCGGTATTCGTTCTGCTCGCAAAGAAGCAAATAATGAAATAAAAAAATCAGATGCTTCCGAGGATGTACAAAAGAATTATGAAATTGACATCCAAAATTTAACTGACGAGTACATCAAAACAGTTGATGAAATATTCAAAGTAAAAGAAAAAGAAATTTTAACCGTTTGAGGGTAACCTAATCAGCACTGGTTAACTAGGCTTCATGAAGAAGAACAACGAATCGAATATATGGGGCCTTGTAGCGAGGCTTATTTTAAGAAATAGATTAATTCTCCTTTTGGGAATCCTCAGCATGACTTTTTTTTGGGCTACCCAATGGAAGTACATGCAATTTACCTTTACGGAAGCCAACCTTCTTCCAGACGATCATCCAGAAAACATCCTTTACCAATCCTTCACAAATACTTTTGGAGAAGAAGGAAATGTCATCGTAATTGCAGTACAAGACAGTCTCTTTTTTACCCCTACAAAACGGAATGCATGGCGGGAATTAAACAGCAAAATAAACGCCTTTTCAGAAATCAATCTCGTTCTTTCAACAGATAATCTACAAGAATTAGTCAAGGATGAAAAAAAGCAAGAGTTTCGATTAGAAGAAGTTCAGTTGAGCAAAGCTAAGGATTCGGCATCCATTACAAAGTTTAAAGAAAAGCTATTTCTAGAACTTCCTTTTTACAATAATTTAATTTTTGATAAAGAAAACAATACCCTACGATCAGTGATCTATATGAATCCTGATATTGTAAATACTGCCAAACGAAAAGATTTTATTTTTGACCGTTTTATTCCCTTAATCGAGTCCTTCGAAAAAGAATCCTCTTCAGATGTTCACGTCTCGGGCATGCCCTATATCAGAACCCTAAACGCCCAAAATATTGTCGATGAAATTGGACTTTTTGTTTTGGGGGCAACCTTCATCACCTCATTGATCTTCTTTTTATTTTTCAGGTCGTTTAGAGCAACTTTTATTTCACTTATTGTGGTTGCAATTGGTGTAATGTGGGCTTTTGGAATATTGGGATGGTTGGGTTATGAAATTACAGTGCTTACAGCATTAATCCCCCCATTAATTATTGTTATAGGAGTCCCAAACTGTATTTTCCTCATCAACAAATATCAACAAGAAATTGCTAAACACAGTAATCAAGCAAAGTCCCTCCAACGAGTTATCGTAAAAGTGGGCAATGCAACTTTAATGACCAACCTTACCACTGCTTCTGGTTTTGCAACTTTTATCTTGACAAACAGTAAAATTCTTAAGGAATTTGGTGTGGTTGCTTCGATAAACATCCTTGCTATTTTTGTATTGTCCCTTCTCATTATTCCAATCTCATACAGTTTGATGTCGCTCCCAAAGAAGAAACACCTCAAACATTTAAAAAACAAAACCATTGATTTATTTGTTCAATGGATGGAAAACAAAGTCAGGAAAAAAAGGGTCAATGTATTTGTAGTTTCCGTCATCGGGCTTATTGTTGGGATCATTGGAATCTATCAGATTAAAATTTCGGGAAGTTTGATCGAGGACATGCCCAAATCCGCAGATTTTTTTCAAGATATCCGTTTTTTTGACGAGAATTTCAATGGCATTGTTCCTATAGAAATCTGGATCGACAGCAAGCGTGAAAAGGGAATAGTAAAACCCGCTACCTTACAGCGGATGGATCAACTTCAGGTTCTTATCGAGGAAATTCCTGAGCTGGCTCCCCCCCTCTCCGTTGTGAATGCTGTCAAATTTGCTAAACAAGCTTATTACAACGGTAATCCAAATTATTATTCCTTGCCTACCTCTCAAGAAAACAGCTTTATATATCCCTATCTTAATAATGCTAAAGGAAATAATCTACTTATTAACGGCTATGTAGATTCTACTGGACAATTTGGAAGAATCACAACCTATATGAAAGATATAGAGACCGAGCGGATGGAAACTATAGAAGATGACCTGAGAGCGGCAATGAAAAAAATCTTTCCAGAAAACCGCTATGGTGCTGAAATTACAGGAAAAGCCTTGCTTTTTTTAAAAGGAACCAAATACTTGATTAATAACTTAATCATCTCTTTAAGTCTTGCCATTTTATTGATTGCCCTTTTTATGGCGTTTTTGTTTCGTTCTTTCAAAATGATCATTATATCCTTAATCCCCAATCTACTTCCCTTAGTCATTACTGCTGGAGTGATGGGATTTTCGGGTATCCCTCTTAAGCCCTCAACCATACTTGTATTCAGTATTGCTTTTGGTATTTCTGTAGATGATACCATACACTTTTTAGCAAAATACCGTCAGGAACTTATCTCTAATGGTTGGAAAATAAATAAGGCGGTTTTTGCCGCACTTCGTGAAACAGGAATCAGTATGTTTTACACTTCCATTGTCCTCTTTTTTGGTTTTTCTGTATTTATGAGTTCCAATTTTGGGGGGACTCAGGCTCTTGGAGGTCTTGTAGCAGTAACACTTTTAATGGCGATGCTTGCTAATCTTATTTTATTACCCTCGCTACTCATCTCCCTACAAGACACCATAAGTAATGATAAAGTGCTTAAAAAACCTAAAATTGAAATTCTCGACCACTAAGTGCTCTCAGGGAATGTAGCGGTTTTTCTGAAATAAACTTATCTTTGCAAGGTCTTACTGAAGAACAGTATCGCAATTAATTTTGAATAGAATTTAGATTGAAAAAAGGGTGTAAATTCCCATAATCTCAGTCCAAAAAAAATAACAATGAACGCAAAAAAGATAAAAGCTATACTTGAACTCAATCCTGAAAACCAATCCTGTAAGGTTCAAGGCTGGGTAAGAACCTTCCGAGCAAATCGATTTATTGCTCTAAACGATGGATCTACCCTAGAGAATTTACAGTGTGTTGTTGATTTTGAAAAGATCGAGGAAAGTATCCTAAAACAAATTACAACAGGTGCAGCGCTGGAATTAAAAGGTAAATTGGTGGCGAGTCAAGGAAGTGGGCAAAAGTTGGAGCTTCAGGTGGAGGAGTTACTTTTAGTAGGTGCCTGCGATCCTGAAAGCTATCCTATACAACCCAAAAAACACAGTTTAGAATTTTTACGAGAAAAAGCACATTTGCGTATTCGAACAGCTACTTTTTCTGCTGTAATGCGGGTTCGTTCTGCACTCTCTTTTGCTGTGCATCAGTTTTTTCAAAACGAAGGCTTTGTTTATGTCAATACGCCCATCATTACAGGAAGTGATGCAGAAGGAGCTGGTGAAATGTTTCGTGTTTCTACTTTAGACCCCAAAAATCCAAAACTGGATGAAAATGGAGCGCCCGATTATAAGGAAGATTTTTTTGGAAAAGAAACCAACCTTACCGTATCTGGACAATTAGAAGCAGAAGCCTATGCTCTTGGTTTAGGAGAGGTCTATACTTTTGGCCCAACCTTCAGGGCTGAAAATTCAAACACTACACGTCATCTCGCTGAATTTTGGATGATTGAGCCTGAAATGGCATTTTACGATTTGAATGACAATATGGATTTGGCGGAAAAATTCATCACCAGTGTTTTGAAGTATGCTCTCGAAAATTGTCAAAAAGATCTTGAATTTTTAGATGATCGCTATAGTAAGGAGGAAAGTTCAAAACCACAACACTTGAGAAGTGAATTGAATCTATTAGATAAAATAAAATTTGTAGTCAACAACGAATTTAAACGGGTAAGTTATACTGAAGCCTATGAGATTTTAAGAAATTCAACCCCCAATAAAAAGAAAAAATTTCAATACCCTATCAATGAATGGGGTGTAGATTTACAAA
>Ga0213868_10006272_pt1 | contig 10532 bp, 5 predicted proteins | sample PICome_9_FD_160087 | JGI IMG/M metagenome (GOLD analysis project Ga0213868, IMG submission 160087) | Coastal seawater microbial communities near Pivers Island, North Carolina, United States - PICO127 | ecosystem: Environmental > Aquatic > Marine > Coastal | place: USA: North Carolina | collected...
CTTATTTATTTGTATTTTATTATTAAAATAACTATCAATAGATTCTATATATATTATATTTTTTGTTGTATTATCATATATATAAATATTATCATCAATAATAAATATAATGTAATTATTTAAATAATCATAATACCCACATTTTATATTTAAATTTGGTAGCTTCCAATTAATATTTATTAATTCATTATCTATTAATATTTTATGTTCCGAATTAAGTTTGCTATATTTATTATTAGTAAAAACATGATATATACCATCAATAGTAGTAAAGATAAAATTTGAATTAATAAATATATTTTCATTTAATTTAATCTTTTTAAATTTTTCATATAATGTATTAGACGATTTATTTTTAGTTAAAAAATATTCCTTAGTATTTATTTTTAAAAAATAATAATATGATATTATTAGTATAGTAATAAAAAAACATAAAAAATAAATATCCATTATATTATTAGTATTTTATTATTTTAATATATCTTCTACAATTTTCTTTAATACTGGATTAGTAATAATATCGCTATTATTTTCATTAAGATAATTTAAACCTTTAATATTTTCTATAGATAAATCACCACTAGGATTTTTGAATTTATCACCCATTTTATTAATTAAATCTATCCTATTTTCATTCTTAATAAATACATTAGTTGTTGAATTATTAATTACATCCTCATCATTATCGTTTTGTAATGGTCTATCAGTATCTAATTTAGATTTATTTATATCAAAGTTTAAGTTAAAATCGGTGTATATTTGTTTATAATCATCATCTAAATAATCAAATACTGATTCGCTTATTTGAGCTTTATATGTTGGAACGACTGGAGTTGTGGTGGGTAGTTCTTTGTCTTTCTCATTACAACTATATATTGATTTACAATAATTTGGGCAAAAATTATCTTTATAATCTATAGCGCCATTAAATTTATCACAATAGTTTCCATTATTTATAACTATTTTATTTAGTTCACATTTATCTGTTGAATCATCATAATTACAAAAATAATTTCCATTAGATTCGCACGTTATTTTATCTAATTCTTCGCATAAATTATCATCTAACAAACATTTACCCGTATATATCCCGTCTTCGTTTTTGCCATCTTTTTTACCTAATGGATAAACCCAGTTACATAAACTATTTGAATTACATTTATTAATATTATATAACGTATCTTTAGCTATGGTATCATGATTTGTTTCATCTACTATATTATATTTTTCACAAATACTATGTTTTGGAACATATCTATTTTCATCTGGTTCAAAACTACAACCAAAAGACTTATTATTATTACATGATTGTTCATTATCATGAAATTTATTACAAAAAAAGGTATGTTCATCTTTATTAGTGTTACATTTGCCTAATTTAATACATTTTTTACTATCAAAAGTATTTTCACCCAATTTATTATTTTTTATTAATATACTTTCATCTTGTTCTTCGCAATAATTATTAATATTTTCATAACATTTTAAAGTATGTTTATTATAAAATCCACCATAGTCTTCACATTTTTTTTTAGTATATAAAGTATTAAAATTTACACTCATATTATTTATTTTTCTATCATTACAAGATTTTAAATTTAGCTCACAATTTGTATAATTTTCACATTCGTCTGGGCTCAACTGGTTACATTTAGTTATAGCCATACACTTGTTGGAATCACGTTCATACTTACATTTTTTATCGTTAGAAAGTATAGTGTCTTTATTAATTGGTAATCTATTATTACATATATTTTCATGTTTTTCTTTATTACAATGTGTATCTAAAAAACGAGAATCATTAGGGGGTTCGGGTTTGCATACGGTATCACACTTAGATAATGTCAAATGTAAACTATCATTTTCGTCACCTACAACTATTGGATAAGAATCATAAAAAAATTCTTTTTTTTTAAAAAATAAAATAAATAATATTAATAATATTAATATTATTAGTGAGATTAAATATTCTTTCATTAAATATAATATATAAAAAAAGTTGTATTTTAGTAATTATTGGTTTAATTGTTATTTAAATTAAATTAACTTATTATAATTTATATTTGATTAATATTAAATATAAATTATTATAGTTACACAATCTTCATTATCTATATCTGATGTAATATTATATTATAATTAAAACTACATTTTATTGAATAGTCGTATGATGTAATCATCCTGTAGCTGGTACCTATTGTGTATTAGGTTGTACCGATGTGGTATTAGGTTGTACCGATGTGGTATTAGGTTGTACCGATGTGGTATTAGGTTGTACACAATCAGTGAATAAAGTACAATATTCTGTGTCACATTGCGATGAATTCCTATCAGCATAATAAGCATCGGTTATATTTAATGTTGGTCCCGTTAACGACTCAGGGGTTATTATACATGATTTTGTTTGTCTATTAATATCGGTCTCTTTAACACAATATTCTGAGTTTTTACATATGTCGCATGCTTCGCAAGAATTAATATCATTATCATCATTATATACACCACATTTATGTTTATTTCCAACATACCACGCACAATTATGTGTATTTTGCTTAATATTGGCATCTGTTTCTATATTATTATATGGTGAAGATGTAGGATATATCATATTTGTAGGTATATCGTTATCATTAAATTGTCCTTCCCATTTTGCGTATTTAATATCGTTGTTTTTGTTTATTTCAGTCGTGCGTTCTGGGTTATTACCGTTCAAGTTTTTACAACTATTACAAACATCAAATGCTCCATAATCATTATCTAAAATATCATGTAATCCACATTCCTCTGATTTATCTTGATAATATGAACAATTATTATATTTTTTGTCATGCCAATTAGACATTTCGACTGGCATAGTTCCGCCAGATTTAAAATTATCATTCATTATTTGACATTCTTTTTCTTTATCACATGGCATTGTTACATTACTACTACTATTACTGCTACGGCTACATTGGTAGCATGATGATTTTTTATAGTCATTATAGTTTAATGAATAGTCAGTTATTTTTTTACAATTACCTGAAAAATCATACTCACATTTTTCATCAGCCTCACATGATTTTTTATCGAGAGCTTTACAATAATCTGTACTACATGGTATTTGTTCTTTATAATGTAAACAGTTTATCTTTGTATATAAATGTTTTTCAGAATTAGAATCATAATTTTGAAATCGTTCTATATTAGTGTTTTGTTCTTTTAATATTTTACAATTATTAGTAGTTTCACAAATACAACATTTATCGCATGCACCAGGAATGCCAAGTGTATCATAATAACCACATTCTTCCGTATTAGATTTATAATATAAACAATCTACTATTTTAGGTTCTTCACCATCATCGCTAATATTATGTTTCCATGTTTCATTATAGTCATTTAAATTTATTTTATACATATCTTTAATTTGAAAATAATCATCTATACATTCTGACTTATTTTGTGAAGAAATAATATTATTATCTATTATATTCGAGAATAAAATACTACCATTTGTATTATTTGTTATTTCTATTTTTACATTGCTAATATATTCTTCATCTGAATAAGTTGAATTATAATGTACATTTATTAAATCAATAAATATATTATTTATATAATGACATAAATAACATCTATTATTATCGGTTTTTATTAATTTATATTTATATATTATAAAATTATTTGTATCATAATTACTATTTATAGTTATAATTTTCTGTATATCAGTACCATGTTCATTATCAGTATATGAAACCGAGAATTGCTTATCTCCTTCTTTGTTTAATATTATCTTGGAACTAGGCATGGAATTAGGGTTAATATCTATAGTTATTTTGTCATAGGACGTATATCTATCAACCTGATTATTTAAACTACCAACATTTAATGCTATTAATTTTGTATGTATAATATCTTCTTCGCCCATATTTAGTAAATAATTAGTAATAATATTATCATAAATAATATTATCATCATTGTCAAATAATATTTTTATATTTTCTAATATTTTTATATTATACATATCATCATTACTCGTGCCATTTGATTGCGTTGTGGTTAATGTAGATGTACTAGATGGAATATTAGACGTATCATTATTATTATATTTTGAATCTAAGAGATTAAATAAATGATATCTAAAACTTTTAGCTCCTTGAAACATATTATTGAATTCGTCATAAAGATTTCTATTATTATCATCATCATCATCATATAATTCACGATTAAATTTCCATTTATCTAGTCTCTGATTAAATTTTTCGGCATCTTTAAACATATTTATAAAATTTATAACACTACTTACATCCCAATCATTTACAGGTTGATTAAACGTTTTAGCGCCTTCAAACATTCCCTTCATATGAATCGTTGACTGACTAGATGTTGTAAATATTAATTTATTAAATGTAATAGCATTTTTAAACATATTAGTGAAGTTTTCAACTTTACTTACATCCCACTTATTTACAGGTTGATTAAACTTTTTAGCATCTTCAAACATTCCCTCCATAGTTGTAACGTTTGTAGTGATCCATTTATTAATATCTTCACTACCACCATTATTAAAAATACTGGCACATTTAAATGTATGTGACATATCGGTTACCTCAGAAACAATAATACTTGAAATATCTCTATTAAATGATGTAGCACCCCAAAATATTCCTGAAAGATTTTTTCTATTATTTAATAAACTAATAACATCTTCATTAAATGGTTTATGTGTGGTACCGTCACATACATTTGAGTTAGCTTCGTTATCGTCGGGAATATAAAATAATTGTGTTAGTTCACCATCTTTAATACTTTTACCAAATTTCCATCGAGACATATAAAAATCCTCTAAATAATATATTTTGTTTTTTATACAACATTTAAAAAATCCAATATTATTTATAATTATTTTATTATCTGTAGTATGTTCATAACATTCATTATCTTTATTGTTAGAATTAGATGATGTTGTTGGTATAGCTTTACAGTTATGTTTAGTAAAACATTTCGACACATTTTGTGTTGGTGTATTATAAATTTGTCTAGTTAAATCTTGTTTAGATGTTTCTATTTTACATGTAGGAACTTCAAACATACTTTTTCGTTTAAATGATAATATTACTAAAATTATTAAAATAAATAATATACCAATTATAAATTTAATGTTCATTAATATAAATAAATATTATAATATAGATAAATAACACAATTAAATGTTATTTCATGTATAAATAAATAAAATAATTAATTATTTTTAATTAAATAACTATATAATATTCATAATTAATAATTTTTAGTTTATTTTATATTTAAAATATTTTATATTTAAAATATTTTATTATAATAATGAATAAAATATTATTTATTATTTTATTAGTTTTAGTAATATTTGGTATATATATAAATATTAATAAACAATTATTTCAAAATAGTACTAAAAATAATACCAATATAGATAATTCAATACCAATATTAATAAAAAATAGTCTTAATACTATCTATATACATAATTCAGATAATACTAAAGAAATAGATGAATTAATAGAACATTTTTCTGCTATGATAACAGCACCTAATACTACTAGTAATAATAATGGTGAACTAATTAAAAAAATTAGTGATGCAGTAGATTTATACTTAAAACCAAAATTAACAAATATTATTGTTAATAATCCAGAAAATTATGATGAAATCATCGATTTATTAAAACAAAGTTTACTAGTCTTAATTTATATAAAAGGACCTGATATAGATAAATGTGGTAAAGGACAAATATATAATTTTAAGAACATTTTATATAATATAAATAATTCAGATACTAAAGAAATATGTAAAACATGTAACAAAAATAATACGAATAATAGTACATACGAATATCAAGATAAAGATAATCATTTCGAGTGTACACCAGATAAAATACCTTATTGTAAAGCTGGACAAAAATTAAATAATGATCCACGGAATTCTGATGGTCTTGAATTATCATGTGTAGATTGTGATGTGAATACTTACCAAAATAATCCTACCCATCAATCTAGTACGTGTGCCGTACAACGTATATGTCCGGCTGGAACAAGGTATCCAATAGACCCACCTAACCATAGAGCTATTATAACCGAGGATGATTGCACCCCATGTAAACCATATACATATTTAGATGATGATATGGCTAGTAAAAAAGCTACTAAATGTAACCCACACGAACCATGTAAACCAGGTAAGCATATTAATACTGATAACATGTATTATGATAATAGTAATAATGGTGGTAACACATATCCGGTTTATATTAATAATATGATTAATATGATTAATGATAAGACTGGGACTGGATATACACCAGAGGAATATTATAAATATTTACCAGTACATGAAAAATTATTAACAACAAATTGCGTTGAATGTGACGAATATACATATTTAGAAAAACCATCAATAAACTCAGATAACAATAATTATGGCAGACACTATGAATTTAAGTGTAACACCCAACCAACATGCCAATCTGGTTCGAAATATTATGAAAGCTCTAATAGAGATACTATACGAAAATGTATATCGTGTGATAAATATGAATATTTAGACCAATCAATTTCACAAACACTTCCAGTAGGAACTAATCAAGTAGGAACTAATCAAGTAGGAACTAATCAAGTAGGAACTAATCAAGTAGGAACTAATCAAGTAGGAACTAATCAAGTAGGAACACTTCCAGTAGGTCGTGGTAAAACATGTTTACCACAATCCACATGCGGCAAAGGCACCTTTTATCCAAAAAATTTTTCAAAAGAAACAAAACTAAATGTTAATACAGATTGTAAACCATGTGGAGAAAACACATATCAAGATGACATGGAGCATCGTAATTATATTTGTAAAGACCAACCCTTGTGTAATGCTGGTGAGATACTAGCATTCTCAAATTCAACATTACCGGTTAAACCAGGATTAACTAAACAAACATATGAAATGGAATGTAGGGAGTGTAAATCAGGAACTTATACAGATAAACCATATCATCGTGAATATAGTTGTGAACCACAACCTACATGCCAGGCTGGAGAAAAATATCCAGAATCACCCAGACTTGATAAACTACGAGAATGTATAGAATGTGATTCTAATGAATATTTAACTAACGATATGGCTAATAAGAAAGCCACTGAATGTAAATCACAACCATATTGTGGATCGGGTTATAAAATGACACCAGATACAATAACTGACAAAAGATATTGTGAAGCTTGTCCTGATGGAAAATTTCAAGATAACGAATTTCATAGAGAAAGTCAATGTTTAGTACATCCATCTATTAATGGAGATAAATATTTAGCATTCTACGATGAAAAATCAAAGAATAAGCAACCGGGTATATTTAAAACTTTTGGTGAAGAATTAAAGGAATGTGATAATAAAGATTATTGTTTACTAACCGATAATATGAGTGGAAATCCATATAATATTTATAAAGAAACAACAACCCAAGTATAAAATTATTATTTATTGTTTATTATTTTATTTTATTATATTATATGTTAAAAATAATATTATCATTATTTTTATTTATAATTATATTATACTTTAATAATAATATTAAAGAATTATTTCAGGTAGCTACAAGTACATCAAATAGTATAGCTGTATTGCAAAATCAACAAAATAGCGAACAGGTAACACAAGCAATAAAAGATGTTTTAACAACAGCGGTTATTCAACCAACAAGTTCATCAGCAAATGAGACTAATTGGTTAAAAACAATTTATCCAACAGATTATGATAATGATATATGCGTATGTCATGGAGATATTGTGTTCACTGAAAATGGACAAACGGAATCAATAAAACAAGACCAAATTAAACAATATAATAAATTAGGATTATTTTATTGTAACGGTAGAGAATTTGAATTTAAAACTATTAATAAAAACGAAATTGATATATCTAAAACAAAATGTGATATAAATCCAATAAATTTAAACGTATGTGCCGAACATAATGATTGGTGTAATTGTAAAGGCACCGTATATTATGGTTCACCCGAAACCGGAAAATATATCCCGCATATAAATACAGATGATAAAAAATGTGATGAAAATTTAAATATTAAATGTAACGCTTCTGTATTTGACCCTAATAATACTGATACTGATACTGATACTGGCACAGAAAAATGCTATTGTGATGGAACTATACTAACAAATACTAAATTATTTGACACATTTGTATTATCTATTACTAATAACAATAAATATAAAATTAAATATATTAATAAAGATTTTTTTGATTATAAAGATGACACCCAGAATAATGATAATGATAATGATAATAATACAAAATTAAAAATTAATAGTGACAAACTTCAAAAAATATATTTAAATAATAATAGTATTGAATATTTTCATGCTAAAACATTTGTTAAATTGACAAACCTCCGAATATTAGATTTAACTGGCAATCCAATTGTTTTTTTTTATGAAAACTTATTTAACACAAATAAAGAATTAGTATATATTATTATATCCGAAAAAAAAAATACAAATAAAAAAATAAAAATTTTACTTTCTAAAGATATATATAAGCAAAATAACTCAATTACTAAAGAAAATATTACTAAGTTATTAGGACTACATAATCCTAATTTTAACTTTATTGAAAATCCAGGTAATATGGCCATTAGTGAGGATAAAGACTATGATAATTATATTTTACAAGAAGATAATTATAACACATATTTTGAATTTGCATATAAAGATGATTATATTAATGAAAAAGATATGGGATTATATAGCTGTAAACATAAAACTGATATTGATACTACTGATAGAAGATGTTTTAAAACACGCTTTAGTAATCAACCAATGAGTTGTTTTGAAGCAAATTTAAAAAGAAATAAAATCAAACAATTGATGAATAAATACAATACTGAAATAAAAATATTTAATAATCCAGATATGTATGCTCTTAAAATAGAAGATAAAAAATTATTAGCAGGGAAAAAAGATATTTATGAGTCATTAAGCTATGATTTACTTGATATAGAACACAACGAACGTTTTTCTGGTTGTAAAGAATTTCTAAACATTAATTAATTAACTTAAAAAAATTTATATTTTTATTATATGTATAAATATTATTTAATAATATTGATATTAATATTATTAATAATTGTTAATAAATCATTTGAGAATTTTAATTCTCCTACAAATAACTGTAACTATCTTGACTATCAATTAGCTAAACAATATTTTTACAATAATAGAGAATGTAAAAAATTAACCGAGGGTAATTGTAATAATCAAGATAGATGTGTATGGGCTGCTAATACTTATAATAATACTGAAGAATGTATTGATATAGATAGTAATAATTTAGATACTGATTATAAAACAATAATTGATTGTAATAAATTAGATGAAAAAATGAAAGAATATTTAACTGAAAATGAAGATATTCATAAAAAAATATGCAATTTAAGTGAAAAATGTAAATATAGTGATAACAACAAATGTGTTAATTGTAACGATTTAGTATATAATTTAATAAATGACAATGATGTAAATTTTAAAATAATTAAATATGGTGATAATATTGATACTAAATATAATAACCATAAAATGTATTTAATACAAAATAATGATAATAATAATAAAATAAAAATTATAGCAGAAACAAATATAATTAATGACATACAATGTTTAAAGGATAACTTCACTCTTAATTCTAAACAACACCAATCTATTAAAGAACCAATCGATGAATCACTTAAATGCGCAATTCATATAGATAACACCATTTATGAGTGTAATAATGAACATAAATATTATATTTATAAAACAAATGTATTCGATAATTTAAATAATGTGTTTAGTAATGATATTGATAATGATAATATTGCTATAAAAAAACAGATATATTGGAAAAATATAATGTATTATGATTTATTAAAAACAACAAAGGATGATTACATTGATTATACCGATTTTATTGCTATAAATAAAGATAATGAAGAATATTTATATTATATATTTAAAGATAAACCTGTATATGCTGATTTAACTAATTGTAAGTTACAATCAGATAACAAAAATATATTTTATTACTTAAAACAATTAAAATATGACGAAAGTCAATCATCGGTTCCAACAACAAATGTTCCAAATGAATCAAATTTATATACTATGAACGAGTTTAAAGAATTAAACCCTATTGATATTATAAGTCTATTTAAACCCCAATCAAATTACGAAGATAATAATAAATTATCGATTAAACCATGGGGAAGTAAATTCGCTAATGGAACAATATTACAGAGAACTGGTAAATATAAAATTATTAACGACCAACAGGGACAGCCTTCTGGGGCAGTCGCTCCTTGAATTTATCACTAAATTTTGGAATGACGCATTTCGGCTCGTAGGAATCAAATTCCGGCTCTTCGGAATCAAAAGTGCAGGTAGTCCACTCATTAATATTTCTATTGAATCTTTTGTCAGCTTTTTTATTTTATTATAATCATTTTGGATTAATAGAATTAAGTTTAAGTGATACAAAGT
>Ga0213868_10006277_pt1 | contig 10527 bp, 3 predicted proteins | sample PICome_9_FD_160087 | JGI IMG/M metagenome (GOLD analysis project Ga0213868, IMG submission 160087) | Coastal seawater microbial communities near Pivers Island, North Carolina, United States - PICO127 | ecosystem: Environmental > Aquatic > Marine > Coastal | place: USA: North Carolina | collected...
GCATGAAAAGGTGTTTCGCAGAACAGAAGTATAGTCGCAAACTCGGAAGCAAAGACAAAGTTATCACGGATTTGGTGATATCTAGCTTTGTCGCCTCCGCATATACATTTCAATAAAGTTTTGGCTTCAACACTCAATGAGGTAGAAACATTTTTTCCAATTATGCTCGACAACGGTTTATACCATACATTCCATTCAGAAAAAGATGCAAAAACGAATCTTGCGACACAAGACAAAAAATGAAGACAGACCTCAACAACATTCTGTTCCGAACACATGAGTGCTGGGGACTGAAACTCTCGAAGAGATAAAGGTCTGCTTGAAGTATCTCTGGCTAAGGCTTGAATTGCTGTGTTTATACCGTCGTTCTCGTCATCTGACGTTTCTAGCGTTGAATGTAGATGGTGTCTTACTACCGCGGCAGCTTTCTCAAATTCAAGTTCTGAACAATCTGGTTTCGAAACATCACCTGAAGAATTTCGGATAAAGTGAATAAGTAAGTCGCAAAGTTCGTTATGAGATGCCGGGCTCCCTTTATTCAGTTGCCTCCACAGTATCGACTGGACTTTTGAGTCCATGAAGTTTGAGGCTTTCGATTGGAGTGCAGCTGAAGCAGACGATCCTTTGGTATCCGTTTTAACTTGAGAAGACACATCGTCTGCCCACTTAAAATAATTACAACGTTGTTTCCTTTCCATGCCACAAACGTAGAACCGTTTCTCCTTGTTTTCTCCGTGTGAACAACGTCTTCTGACTGCTGGTATACCGTGAACATTGCAAATAAATCTTGGGTCTGTCTTTCCCTTGTTATTTGCTGGTACTGTGGCTTTTGAAGAAATAGGTTTACTTGGATATTCATCACTTGATAGAAAGACTGCTTCTACATCATCTTTCCCCTTTAGAAGGCAAATTAAAGTGCGAGTATACGACATTATAGCCAGTCTCAAGCGCAATAATTGCCTTGTATCAACCCGTTGTGCAACGTACAACTTACATGAATCGGCAAGCTCTTTACACAATGATTCACACATATTTTTGCAGATATCTTTTTTTATGCCATCATCTTTGCAATTGAGGACTAAGTTGAGTAAAAGATTAATCACTGCAGTTGTATTTATCATACTGCAATCCTCAGAAAAACTCTGAATGATGATGTCAAGTAAAGTACTTGAAATTTGTACCTGCATGGGCGTATATGTGATCCCAGATTCATCTTGTCCCTCCATGCTCATTTTCAATGCGATTTGTAAATCCTCATCGCATTCTGAATCCGTGGACGAGGATTCTTCAAATTCAAATGTTCTTGTTTGGCTTTGATGAATTGGAACAATCTTTGCTGTCATTTTTTTAATTTCAGCGCAACTAAGATTTTTACCAATGTCACTCACGTAGACATGCCGCGAGCCAATCAATACTGGTAAATTCACATCGCATGATTTAAGGTTAGCATATAACGAGCCCGCTTCGTAGCAGGTTTGGCATAAATCAATATCATAGCCGTCCTCGTCCATTGTATACCTTGTGTTTGATATAGGACAAATCCCGCAGCTGTCACACTGATGAGATAAAACGTGATGATCAGCCAGATCTTTTACGACTTCGGCAACTCTTGAACAGCATTGTTTGGCGATGAATTCATCGGAACAGGTCAAAATAGTAGACAAATCTTTCAAACTTGCAAACTCATTCCGGCTACTAGGAGAAGTTACATGACTCCAAGATGCTTCGTGAATGATTAATTCAACCAGTAACTCCATGGTTCGAACAATCTGTTTTGAATTGGGGCAATGATTGAGAATAGCTTTCGTTGAAAGAGCTATTGATGAATGAGTATTTCCAGATGAAATGAAGGTTTCGAGTATATTCTTATAATTTCCAGGATGTACTTTCACAATTTCGGTTGCCTTAGAAAGACAGAGGTTTAGCTTGGCAAGAATGCGCTCACATATTCGGTCTGCTATCAAACGGTCATTTTTTATCAATGTTCGAAATTCAGACGTTTCCGTAATATCCTGTAAATCACGCAGAACAACGCAGATACCCCTGAGAGTACCCTTGTCAAGCAATTGCTGTGATGCTTTTGTATCTCTCTTCATGTCGAGAACAAGTTTGATTACGTTTTCCCTTACAGTGTCTGAAGTATTAGATGCTATAGTGGTCGCTTCAACAAGACGTTGAAGTGATGATTCGGTAACGGCAGAGAGAGAACTCTTATTCTTGTTCATCATCTGAAGCATATGAGACAGAGTGAGAACATAAGTGTTTAGCGCAGTTCTAGTCCTGTTTTCATCTTTCATATCGAAATCCCTACAAGCATGCATCTGCGAACACCGGGTCGGTACCATATGAATCGGAAAGAGATGATCTAAGTCAACTCTTTTGTCCGCATAAACCTCAACAGAATCAATTGTAGGATAAAGCCGTTCGCTATCTGTGCTGCCAAGTAAGGTGATAGACACAACACCAGAGCGAACGACAAGTATTATCTCTTCCTCAGTCAAAGGCACATCGTACCAACGTTTCTTCTGCCGATGAACCTTCAGTTGTCTTCCAAGAACTGATACTTCTTCTGGGAAGTAATCTGTCTGGCTTGTTCCTAGGAGAAATCTAACAGCAACAATAGCATGAGTTGAAGGATCAAAGACATCCGATTTGTGTATCCCTTTCGCAGTATTTCGCTGCAAACTTATATTCAATGTACAACCATCTCTTGATGAACTGACAACATGCTCTTGACTGCCGGTGCACAATTTGCGTTTCATAGTTGCTTTGTCCTCTGAAAATCCTTCTCCTCCAAGCACAATACATTCTTCGTTAGTTACATTCATTAGTTTTTCAAAGTAATTCAGAGGGTAGATTTTCATTTCAGCATCCTTCACCACTGAGTCAGAAAATCTTACATGATCTTCTGGGTCATCGCATCGAGAAGATAGAGAGCCGTGTGATTCTGAATGGACACCATGTATATTGCTGTCGATGAAAGGGTTATCCGTATGTAGTGAAATGCACCCATTAGACATAACAGATATCAAATACACTTTTTCAATAAAAGTCGCATTAGGGTGCATGGGACCTTTGGCAGTCGAGTCTTCAATGATTTTGGGGGCGGAAATAGCGGCGATACCTTCAAATCTTAAAGTTGAACTCATGATTTGGTTCAAATCACTTTTGTACGACAATCTTTCTACTTTCGAGTGATGCTGATTAAATTCCATATACATCAGTTGAGGTGCATTAGTTCTGACTGATTTTGCCGAAAAAGCAAGACGATATGAAGGAAGCGAATTCCCGTCGTTAATTCCTATTTCGCAAAAATTTGTGTAAGGGCCATAAACTGAACCAATTGTTGGATCCCCAATGACATCACAAGATATAATACGAGGCAAAAACTCAAAGCTTCCAGTAATCTCGCAGTTGTCGTCTAAAGTGAAAGCAATCAAGTCCGATGTAGAGCATTTGTATAGCAATAGACCACTCTGCGGAAGAAAATCCAGTGAAGATCCTTCACCTAAGGTTTTCGCATTGGAGTCCTCTAAATCAAAGCTCATGCTATCTTGATGGCTTTTGCGTGGTAAGGGAAAAGATAATACTTTATCCTGGTCTATAATAAGCTCACCCTTCGTCTCGAGGGCACCGTTCATATCTAAACCAAAATCGATGGCACGCATGCGCCCATCATCGTATAGAGTCATTATTTTCCTCTTCGGGTGCGCGCAGGAAGACGCTGCAGATGACTTCACTTCATTATTGCAGTTTGATGAGATTATGACGCCAGATCTGATGATTGTATCGTCCGATCCTAGAACATACGAAAGTGAAGGAGAACAAGAGTACGTCTCATCATTTTGTGCTACGCAATATTTTTCAATTTCATAAAAATGTACACATGTCGCACAAAATAAGACCAGAATATTCTTTTGAAATACCAAGATGAGCGATCAAGTATAGAAAATGCAATGGTTTTAAATGCAATAAAAAAACTCACTTCAGTCAACCATTCAGCCTTGACTATATATTCGGAGTCGCATGCATCTTTCCCGATATTTGTGTTAAGCTGGATTGTGAATTCAATACTATCAAAACCGTTGTTCACGATATAAACAGCTGCCGTGGAAAACCCCCAAAGCACCAACTGTCGGTTGCGGCCAGGGCATTCAGCCATTCCAACGATAGAAAAATCTACTGATTTCTGTCCGACTATCGAAAGCTGAGTTCTTTCAAACATGTTTTCGTTTGTATTCTTAAAATGGCGCGTGTTGATAAGAGATGAGCTAGAACAAAATAAAAGAGTTTTGGATTCAGCGATTACAATCCTTCCACGAGAATCGGTAACAACAGCGTTTCTAATAACAGCATCTTTTGCAAGGAGAAGTTTTTTACTTCTATCAATACTCAAATCAGTATTCAATGATACTGAAACGATATGTCTTTTACTTGATAGCAATGGCTTCATGACACCGGCCTTGTCAAAACTTGACAGATTGGATTCTTTGAAAGACCGCAATGCCATTCTTAGTTCCTCTCGATGAGCAGGAATCGCGGATTCGCTAGGTTTAAAAATGTCCTTGATAGATTTTTGAAATGATTCTCTATTTAAGCAGGAGTCGAAGCATTGGTTGAAAAGATGAAATAGTTGTTCAATCAACTTCGAATCAATCGTCCGAATAAAGTTTGCAACGGCGCTCTTTGCTATATCCTGAAAATACACTTTGGCTAGCGTAAAAGCATCGTGCCAATAATTCTCAGTGTTATGAGTGAGTTCCACTGAGGATTGAGTATCGATTGACTTCGAACGTAAAGAAGATAAGGATGCTTGAGAAAGAGGATAAAGGCAACTGCACTTCAGCCTACCGGAACTAGTTCTAACCTCAGCTCCGCAATCGCAAAAAAAAGAACTTTTGCGAGAATACCCTACGTCATGGCCTTTATGACATATTTGAGCACATAACGAGCAGCACCCTTTGTCGTACACCAATCCACAGGTGTAACAATTGTACCAGTGCTGATCGGTAAAGTCACCAGCGGTAGATGTGTAGGTACAGCAGTTTGGGATAATCTGGGGACTGTCTTTCTCAACTCCATTCGCCTCGGACAGCAAACCAGCGTTGGAGAAGATCTGATCCTCTGAGTTGCCTTCAACCAGAATTTTATGGAAATCTAACAATATTTCAGTCATTGAATGTTATGCCATAAAAGCAAAATCATTTACAAAATAACAAAAACATATACTCACTATTGATAAATCTGCAAAATATTTCCACGGAATCGAGGTATTTCATATCAGATTTCTCGCGTGTAAGTGATACTAATTCATCGCATATTTCTTTAACAATCCCTAATCGAATAGCAAGGTACGTTGCGAGACACAGTACGTGTTGCAGACTACTATGACCAATCCATAATTTCATGTTCTGACGTAAACAAACCAGCGTAGATCGAAAGAAATCAAGTTTGGGGGTTTGAATTAAATCTTTGAGTGGTCGTAAGAGCAGCATCATAATTGCACATAATGCTTTACTGGTCTCAAAAGCGATCCCATGATCGATGCCATTGCAAATATCATTTTGTACGAGTAAAGTCAAGGCAACGTCTCCTCTAGCTGTCAACTGATTCAGAATATTAGCTGTCAAGCCATTTGATATGTTTGAAATATCTTCAGCTGATAATGCGCCTCGCAATGCCTTCAGAAGCTTTAAACGTGTACCAGATACAATGTGGGAATCACCTAGGAGAACATCACAAAAGAATGTAATGTCCTCAGAGAGGGCTCCATTCCAGTACTCTGCATTTAAATCATTAGATCGAAGTAATGTCCATGCATCTGCACAGCTATCTGCAACAGAGCATATCCTGATAGGGACTCTGTATCCCAGAGTTAAAAGTATAACTTTATCAAAATCATTTTCTGTTTCGCCGTAAAACCGAAATGATTCCACTATTTTATCGAATAGATGGACAGAATTCTCATCGACTTGCAACAACCTTCGCATGGCACCAATTGCGGTATGTAGTACATAAGGCGTTTCTAGATTCAGTACATCAGTATCTTGACTGACCAAGTGACATAGGGCAGCTCTTGCGCTTCGTCTAAGTTGATCGTGGTACCCATGTGCTTGGATTCTTGCCAAGAAACAAATTGCGCTATTAATAGAGATTACGGTCTGTTTCTTCTCCTCTGGTGACAAAGATTTCTCATTGACATAATGCTTTATGTCAGATGTATGATGAGGCGATATGATGTTTGAGTTGCCAACCTTAGAACCATTGTTTTCAGATGCGAACATTGAAGAGAGTTGACTTGGACCCATGCTCCCACTAATTCCAAGACGTAGTAGTGCGTTTACCGTGACGATTGCACTTACTGTACTTTGAAGTAGCCTTCTTGTTTGCACAAGATCTGCAAACTTTACTGCATTAGATTTTTGTGGAGCGCTTAGATGAAGATCGGCACATGCTCCGACGAATGAATCTGAAAATAATAATTCCCACTCATCGGCACTTCGGTATCCAGCTTGACTAGGTAACCACTCATCTCCATTACAAAACAATTCATAGAGTCCACCTCGAATACGTGATGATGCATGTACAGCGAAAGTTTCCTTTGCAAACTTGGCATTTTTGCATATAAAGTCATTACACATGGCATCTACAAATGACTCATCTAAGTGAAATACAGATGCTAACTCTTTCTTCCAGATATTTGAAGATGTTTTATCGGAAAAACGTATTGATCTTACAACCTCTATCGCAGAGTTGCAAATTTGTTCGTCTGTGATACATGCAGTTGTATGGGCAAATAAGGCATCTTTTAATTGAGCATCAAATTTTTCAAATATCATTGTGCCGAATTTTGTCAACGAGCTGAGCATACTCTCAGCAAGTTGAATACATTCGATAACTGAAATATTTGATCTCAAATGACAGGTACTATCCAACCAATCAGGGTGGAGAGGAGAAGCTCCAATATTTCTGCAGATGTCTTCAAGCTTTCGAAATCCTTCGATAGTTGCATCGTCATCTTCCTCGTCTTCATCAAAATCATGATACCCATCATCATCTGAATCGTTGGAACACTCGTCAGATCCCTGATCGTCTTCTCCCAAAGATTCGCCAGAAAAACTGCTTGTTTTGCGCTTCCGCTTGTGATACTTTACCATCAGGCTTAAGTAGTCCGTTTCATGTTTTGTGCACATCGCTGCTAGAAACGATATAAAATTGAGAGTGGCTTCGATCACTACACTATCTCCGGAACTAAACTGCAACGAATCGTTTCTCTCGACAGTAATAGTATTCAGGATTTCTACGCTCGTTTTCACAGAAGATTTCAGCAGAGCAACTCCAGTATCCCGTTCGTTCGAACCAAGGCTGGTCATCCTTTTTCGTTTTAATAAACTCGATAGCAATGAATCAGGGGTGTATTCTCCAGTTTCAAGCGTTTCGTATATGTTGCACATTGACTCCCGCATAGCTCGAAGCTGTTTTCCGTGGCCGTTGTTTGACCAGCCAGTGGTTGTCAAGGTATTGAACCATTCGTCAGGGGCGTATGGAATTGCTTTTGTGCCTGCATTCCATGCTGAAAACAGCAAATAACATTTGTCGCTTCTAGCTGACTCAAATCCTAGTCCAAGACTAATATCTAAAATTGAAGTATATGATACAATGTCCCGAGAAGATAATGGATCGTTAAAAAAAAGATCATTGTTCATCGGCGGCAAATCGGATTTGAAGCTTTCTCTCCATAATCCGACATAAGATTGATCTTTACAAATGTCAGAAAAATCATCTTCCATCCTAGGTATTGGCTTAGTAAAATAGTCGATATCATAATAAAGACCATTGACACAATCAGAGAAGAGATCGGTAAGACTCTTTCCGATGCATACCATATCAATTATGTGAGAACAAAGTGTGATCGTTTTCGCCAAAAAACTTGCATATCGTTTTTCAGTGTACATTAAATTACGAAGCCGATCTGTGTCTTTGATTTTTATTACGGCTGACTCGAATTCTCGAATAAATCTGGAAATAATTTTTTGCTGATCCTTCAGTGGAATACGACCTAGAGAAATAGCTACTAGTTGAGCATCGCGCCTCGGGAGAGGGACGTTTCCCGGTGAAATATGGCTGTTTGGGGGTAGAATTGCGATGTCAGGATCATTCAGTGAAGTTATGATAGATTTGAACACTTTATTACACAATAACTTCTCTGGTCCTGCGTCTTTAGAAGACTTCGGAATAGGGTCTGATGCAACACTAGCTGCCAAAATCGCGTGTACTGATGTTGGAAAGTAAAGCAGAGTGTCATAATGAAGATCAGAAAAGATTTCTTCGAAGAGATGCATCTTTTCTGTTGGATTTCCTATCCAAAACTTTCTTTTTAGATAAGGACGGTCGGAATAGTAGGTCGGCTTGGCATTTCCTCTTCCAAATGCAAGGCAGCACCGAATGTGGGACGTCCTACAAATCATAGAAACGACATAAGTGCGACATCTTTTAAAACTGGATTGAAATGCTGAACGAACTTACCAAAGTCTCTTTTCCCATTCGGAAAAGTTCGAATGAGAAAAACTATGATGTTTAGAGGTATCTCCGTGTATGGTAGAGTATGCGCGTTTACTATTAAGGAATAGATCCTCTATATTCACACCAACTTCAATTATTGAAGGAATCAACACAAAGGGGCGCATATAGTTTCTAAGAACGCCACGTAGCTGTATTGCCAATCTAACTTCAGCGCTAGTAATATTGTCAACGGTTTCAGAACCGAGCGATATAAATGTAATACAGCGACATATCGCATCCATGCAATCAGCTGCTAACGTCGTTTTGGTAAAAATATCCCTATTACGTTGACAAGGCCAAGAATTTAGAACGAGCTTCACAACAGTTTTGATAAAGAAAGATTTGACACTTACCTCGAGTTAGCTGCGTTCTGGTCATCGGAGCGCATTGCAATTTTATTGAATTGAACACAACAGAAAACTATGTCCAAGACAGCAGTCATTAGCTCCTCAGGAGCCTTCGAGACTTCTGTTTTGGAAACTTTGCCGCTAGTAGGAAGAAAAGCCCTTAGAAACAGACCTAGAATATAACCATCATTTACAACTTCGTCCCCGTGGATATTGAACTGATGAACAGTAGGGTCTGAGTTTGATAATAATCCAGCATGGTCTTTTGAATCATCCAGTACAAGAGGCTGGTCCAGAAGAAACGTTTGCAGCATTGCCGGTGAAAATTCAGCACTGAGTTCTGAATTATATCCTTTCGGTGTATTTTGTGTGAAGTTAAATAAGCCTCTGATTGCCTCTTCGGCTTGTGAAACTACAAACGAGGCCAATTTTGCATCGCAGACTACTACTTTGCTAATATTCAGCTTCTTTGATTGGTTTTGTAAATCATCCATTCCAACCGTCACTACACAATGTTTGATACCAAACGAAGCCACAATTCCAGTAATGATTCTCGACTCCTTTGCTTCTTCTACACCAATTTGTTTGGTTGTGGCTTTGATGAGAGTTTCAAAAGACTTGCTTATCATCGGGTGTAACATTACTAGTTCATTTGTAGAAAATGGTGCCTGTTTCTCTTCTTGGTTAACCAAAAGATAAATAGTATTATGATCCTTGGTCTTTGATACATGTGCATCAAATGAATCCAAGTCGCTGGCAGCAGCTACAGCAATTTCCATGAGGCATTTCTTGTGAACATTTAACATGGTCTTCATGAGTGAGATTGAAATATTACAAACATCGTGTTTGCCGTCAGTCTGTTGACATTGGTTGGATTTCCATATACTTGATGCATAACTATCAACTTCAGATGTTCCATCACGATTACCATGTTTTCCTGCATCATGAACCAAATCAATAACTCGCGATGCGAAGACGTTCAAGCATAAATTTCGCGAGGGCTTCATTTGTACCGTTTTCTTCTTCTTTCCTTTCTTTTTGCCACTTTTCAATTCCTCTTCATCCACGGATATAGACTCTGTTTGCAGGATATTGGCCCAATAGTCACCATGCTTCATCATTTGTTCCGTTGCTTCCAGCAAAAGGAATTGTCCATTGCAACTATTCACCAAAGCCGTCGAAACAAACTTTGTCAGAATCATTCGAACACCAAAGAAATGACCCTGAATAATACCAGACAACTCTTCTACTGGACCAATGTCTTTTGCTTCCACAACCTTTCGCTTGCGTTTCACAGGTGGCGGAGCAACGTCATCTGACTTGGGATCAAGGTAGGTTGCTAAAAAATTCAAATGTTCATCACTGATACAAGATGAAGACTCCAACAATTTACAATATTCGACTAATTCTGAAGGGTCAAAAGCATGCGATGAACGAGAATCCGATGTCTTCTTTTTCATCTTGGTTGTAGTATTCGTCAGTAGAGTATTCGTCTCATCTAGATCCATTCCGTCGCATATACTAGACCAAATAGTATGACGTTTAGCTGTCAAAGGTAGTGTATATACCTTCGGTTGAGTACTTGAATCGGGATCCATTTCAATAGAGGGTGTCACCC
>Ga0213868_10006281_pt1 | contig 10526 bp, 9 predicted proteins | sample PICome_9_FD_160087 | JGI IMG/M metagenome (GOLD analysis project Ga0213868, IMG submission 160087) | Coastal seawater microbial communities near Pivers Island, North Carolina, United States - PICO127 | ecosystem: Environmental > Aquatic > Marine > Coastal | place: USA: North Carolina | collected...
AAACAAACACAGTCAGTCGGGCTGAGCGCGCCAAAACTATTCCCATCAGCCCCCGACCCCTAACCCTAACTACAGAGTATCTACACACACAGGTAGACACAGTAGACAGTAGGCAGTAGATAGTAGATAGACTTCACTTTCTAAACACAAAAAAGACACCCAATACATACATAGATACATACGCATTCATGATTCAAGACGAAGGTGATTATAATATTCAAGAAACAGGACTGAAAATGGATGGAGACCAACAAGGAAAAACAGAGGAAATGGTGGAAGCCACCGTGATGGGTCAAGAAAATATTATTGATTCCGTGTCAGGGGTTGAAGTGATTCGAATGGAAGGACAGGACGAAGAGGAGAATCTAGATGCTGATGGCCGTGATCTCTATGCTACTACAGAAATCAATGGAGAAAAGGATGATGAAGATCAAAATGACGAAGATAATAAAATGGATACGGATGCTCCTCCGTCGTCTACGAAAAAGAAACGAAAACGACGATCTTCGTCTACTCCTGTGCGTAGTAAAGTTGCTTCAGATAGCGATGCTATTCCTAATGCCAAAGATCTCTTTGTTCCATTCAGAGTTATCAAGAGAATAATGAAGATCGATAAGGATATTGGCACTGTCCAAAACGAAGCTGCCATGGTAGCAACATATGCTCTGGAATTATTTATTGAAAATATGATGAAGGAAAGTCACGAGAATGCGATCAAGAGGGGGAGAAATACAGTCAAGTAAGTGTCTTTTTGTTTTAGGTTTGATACCTTGCTATTTCTCAGACGGTCATTGAAATAACACATACATATATATACATATACACCATTTATTTGTAGATACGAAGATTTAGCAGAAGTGCGAATTTCGAAATCAAAGTATAACTTTATGGATACACTACTACCTTAGCTAGAGAGAGCGAGAGAGTTATGTTCGACTATAGATGCTTGGTCAAAGTAATGGATACATCACATTCTTCATGTGTACGCACAAGGCACGCATGATTTGGTGACTTCTCAGCGTTTTCTTTATAGAGGAATGAATCATGTTCATATCAGTCTACCACATTTTGGATTAAAACAACTAAATAGGGTTAAACATATTAAATACATTGTAAAAAATAATTGTACTGTTGCACAAAATATGGGAACAAAAAAGATAGCAATATTGAACACCTTTTTATTCATTATTTTTTTGGTTTGCACCAAATACCCTCTATTGCCCATTCTGATGCTTCATCCTTCAAGTTTCATCACGAAAAGGAAATGGATTGAAAATAAACAAATATGGGCAATGGACAACCATGATGAAAGAATTACATCTCCTGGCTTTTCCTAACAATCTGTCTCACTTTCTTTTTAAAGGCGGCTTTATCGTTCCTCCACTGCACCGCTGCATCCAAATTAGCAGGACTTTCATCATTAGGATCTGATAGCATTGAAATAACAGATATCAATATCTGTTCCACTCCTAAAATAGGTCTCCATCGCTCATCCGCACTTTCCTGAGAGTTCAAAGCATCCTCACCTGGAGGATGAAGAATCGAAATACACACCTTTCCATCTGGATAAACGTTTGGATGCCAAATATCTGATTCAAAAGTCATAGTTGGTGGCATGTTTGGGAAATCAGAAGGGAATTCCAACCTTGCTTTGAAGAACCCTCCTTCGTACAGAGTTCCATCGGGTCCCATAATTAGGATCTCCCATTCATATAGATTGCTGTCATCTTTCAATCCAACTGAAACTAAATCAATTGGATTCTTATTTAACTCTTTAGTAATTGAAATAAACCATTCAAAAAGGTGAGATTATTGCGTGTAAATGGAGTAGTGTTTCGAAAACAAGAGTACTTAGTCAGTAATCGAGTCGTAATGACCGGTAAAAGGGTACGATGCTTGGGTACTTACCAGCCAGCTGCCTTCTCAAAAGCTCTCTTCCATACTCTGTCATGGCTGCAAACAATACAAACGATAAAAAAATAAAGCCAAACGAGTTGAAAGATGGATTGAATGTTGTCTAAGGAAGCACAAACAGGTGAAAGGCGATGCGTGATGCGAGAGATCTACGAAAAGGGAAAAGCTAGGCCGGCGGGGGAGGAAAATTAGGATATTATTATTTTCAGGGGTTATGAGACCTGCTGTGTAAGAGTGATGCTTTCGTATATTGAGTACTTTACTAAATTTATACGGAAAATTAGGAGATTATAAGTTAGCTCATCCTCTCCGAAGTCATTTTGCCGTTGCTTTACCTGCTCGTAGGTCGCATTTGTTGTTATTGAGTTAGGGTTGTGATGATAAATAGAAGAATGAACGAGATGAAGGGCTATGGTAGGTAAAAAGGCCTTTTTACTCACGAAAAGGTCATTCGTCGCCTCCTAGCCCAGAGCCCAGACCCAGACTGCTCTCGTTTTATTTCAATCGTATTGACCCGTTATTTAATATAACTTTCTTTGGTTGTACGGGCAACTTTATCCAATCAGTGTCCGCTGCGAGATTATTGCACTCTGGCAATGATGATAACGATAGTAGCAAGATGTGCGCTGTTAGTCATCATGTGTCTTGCTCTGGTGTACTACCAAAAGGTTGACCATCATGCTGCTGTGCTGTATAAGGATCATCCTAACTATTACTCTGACGACGAACGATATCTCGTTGCGGATGACGATCGACACAACAATGGTCCAAATGAAAATAATGTCACGAACTTTCCAATGATTTTTGGATTCAGTAGGGCACCTTCAACATCACCGACGGTCATAACGTTATCACCCTCACCTACTGTGAGGCCTTCTTCCTCTTCTGCACCATCGACGAGTCCAACGTCATCTTCGTCACCAACCATGATACCATCGACTCTACCTTCACAATATCCGAGTTTATCTCCATCCATATCCCTTCAACCATCTGTCTCTATCGAACCAAGTATGGTGCCGTCACTACAACCATCCGCGTCTGCAAAACCAAGCAGCATTCCAACTTCCATGCCTTCTCTCGATGCTTGCAAAGCATATGATGGCGTGTTTGGAAATGTCAACGCAGTCGATAAAGTGAGAGTTTCTTTTAATTATGGAATAGAGACGGATATGACCATTCAAAATACACTGAGTAGTCAAATATTCAGTGTTGAAGCTGAGCTTCTCAATTTGTTGATACAGCAACTTATCTTGTCATGCCAATCCATTGACACTAGTTTAATTCTATCAGCCGATACATTGGATAGTTCTCAGTCCATGGCAACATCCAGATCATCATTGGAATCGTTTTCTCCCACATTCGCACCTTCCATGGTAAATACCAACGCTCCATCGGGATCACCAACTGAGAGTGTTGTAGGTTTGTCTTCTCGGCCTGTCGATATGCCATTTGGAGGTGAGTACCAACTTACTTTGGTAGATTCATTAGATTCATATGCATCCTTCATTCAATATATATATACTTGTATGCTTACCTCGAATGTCACTCTTATTTTTTTGAAACAGCCAAATGTCTCGCTTCGTTTCAAGAAGGAGACTGCAACATTGTGGAAGGAAAAATGGATGTATATTTATCACCAAATGTCAATGCAACTGATACACGGATTTTAATTCGAAGAACAATAAAGGCAATTATGGACGCGGGACTTCTGAACGATTGTCATCCTGCCATATTAAGTGTCATTTGGATAGACTTATCTTCTGAAGTATTGGGTAGTAACAGCAATAATGAGTTTGATGATGATGCCACTACTATCGATCCGATATCCATCGGAAGTATGACAACATGGATGTTCATCGCTGGCTCTGTTGTATTTGTCATGGTTGTGGGGGTGGTGACAAGATATCGTTATTACAGAGTGAAAGAGGGAAAACATTATAAAGAAGATGATACTGAAAGTTATATTGATGTGTTGACGCAGAATGGTTCACTTCCCAGTGAAAAACGGAGATCTTCTTTGCAGTCAGAAATACCGTTTGAATCGATCATGGAAGATCGTGTTCCTTCGGTTCAATCGAGTCGGTCAAGTCAATCATCATTTCATGGCTTTCCATGGTGGGGCAAAACTAGTGAATTATCGCAACATGAACAAAGTCACTCATCACAAATTGGTAATAATTTATCACATCACGAAGAATTACAATCGGTAGAAACTGGTAATTCATCATCGTTAATAAATGATGAGAAAAACGTATCCGCGCCTAGTCCTTCTAGACAACAACGAATTGCAGAAATCAGGGCCAAACTAAGGAACTTGGAGGATGATATTGGATCTCATTTTTCTAAATAGCAATACATACATTTGCATATGGGGTACAAGCACATTTCAAAAATATAATAGTCATGCACAATTTTTCTTGAAAATTTTTTTCAGCTATTTTATTCTTATCGAACGATCGACCTATGAGAAAGTGACATCATCATATCTACTTTCATTTTTGTTCGTGAATGAGCGAAAACACACACACAAACACCAAACACCTGTTTGGATCACACACCATTCAAACATATTTAGTTTTTCAATCATATTTGATTGAATGAAGGTATTAATTGTCAGTAATGGGAACTAGGCTGTATAAGTACCTAGGCATAGCGATTTTGATTAGTATAGTATTCGCAATTGATGAAAATATCAAACCAATTTATGAATATAATGGAGCAATTCACACCAAAGAAAACCGAGATCCAAAGACTATTACTGATCCTCGCCACGTCCAGTTTGGACACGTGCATGTTTTAGATAAAGGGAATGATATCAGTAGGGTGACATCCTACTCATCTACAGCTGCTCAAAGGTCTTTATCCACAGCCCCACATTCCGCTACGGCTTTACCATCCATGTCCTATTCTCCGACCGACAAACCTTCACACTCAAGTGCACCTACTGTGTCTATATCACCGTCTACGAAACCATCTATGTCATTTCTACCTTCTATTGAGCCAACTGTGGTTCCAAGCAGTGTCCCATCGTATATGCCATCTGATACTCCTGAAATGAGTCCATCGTTCATTCCTACAGAGACTTCAATACCGACACAATCACCGAGTTTACAACCGACGACATCTTCTCAGCCATCACGCATACCGTCATCGATACCATCAAATATTCCAAGTTTACTTCCGACTGTGACTATGAGGCCATCATCGACGCCTTCCATGCATCCAACGTTAAGTTTATCCCCTAGCTCATTACCAAGTTCATTTCCGTCGTTTTCAAAGGCCCCATCATCAATTCCATCGAATGTGCCAAGCTTGAGTTTGTCACCTAGCGTAGAGCCATCATCTCAACCAACGAGATCTATATCTCCAACGGCATTACCCTCTATGCTTCCTTCCAATTTTCCATCGTTGGATAAATGTAAAGCTTATGGAGGACCAACGTATGGAAATGTAGATGAAATCCAAGTGATGATTTCATTTACTTATGGGATCGAAAGTAATTTCACCGTTCACGATGTAATGAGTGAAAAACTAGCGCTGATAGAATCTCAGTTGCTCGACCTTTTGATTTTGGAACTATTCACATCCTGTAAAGTGTCCACTGATGACAATGAAGTGAAGAATCGTTTCAGTAGATTGAGAACGTTGAGAGGATTAGATAATCCAAAGCCTCATTTTCATTCAAGTATTCTAAAGAGGCCAAGTATGTTAAGCAATTCAGCACCGACTCCCTCTCACTCAGCAAAGCCAAGTATTGATACATCATCGACTATAAAAGCATCTGCATCACCATCGATGTCACTACGTGCCAATAGTTTGAGAGGTTCTGCGACATCTCCTTCCATGGAAGCAAGTGAACATACAGCAAGTTTTTCGTCGCAGTTGGATGGATCTTCCATGCAACGTTCCATCGCTTCAACTGTTGCAGTACACAACGACGAACATTCGATCCACTCATCCATGTCACGGAAAACAAGAAGCACCCGTTCAAGTCCTAGTGGATTGTCCAAACCTTCATTCATATCTAGAGTTGCAATATCACAGAGTCCTTCATATTTCAATGATGGATCTATCGTTGGTCTTTCAATGTTTCCTCCAGATTTGGCAAATGGATGTAAGTAGTCCAATGACTGTTCTCGTTTCCATGAATACTCAATGTTTTGATGTATCTCTTTCTCATTGTCATTTTGTAACATTATTATAGATAAATGCAAACCTTATCTTGAGTCCAATGGCACAGATGTTTCTTGTTTGGAAATAACCGGTCGATTAAGCGTTTATGTATCTGATTCGAATGATGCGGACGAAGCCCGGCTACTCGTTCTTGATGCATTGGAACGCATTATGGACGATGGTTTATTACATGATATCCATCCTTCCATTTTAGCAGTGTCCTTTCTGAATGAAACAGAAAGATCCAGTTTGAACAACCCTTTTACTGACGATGTCACAGTAAAGTCCACTAGTATGGGAAGTGGTAAGATATGGGCAACTGCGTGTGCAAGCTTATTCGTAGTAGTGTTTTTCATTGGAATATCGCGATATCGATGTTATGCTACTTTCCGTGAAGAACATGGCAATCGTGCGGAAGACAACGAGAGTAATTTCGTGGATGTCTTGGAATATGCGGAATGGTTACAAAGGACTGGACAGGGTTTATTCCCTGATGAAGTAGATGACAAGTCGAACGATGATACAGATGAAAGCGATGACAATCATCATCATCAGAAGCATTCCGATGAAGATGTAGGAGCTGCTTCAAGTGTCTCCAAATCTATTGGAAGTAAATCCATTGAAGAAAAGAAGGCTCGATTAAGAGAGTTGGAAAAGCAGTATGCTACACATGCGTCAGAAGAAGGTTTTGCTATAGCGGCTGCTCAACGAAGTTTGGATGAAGCGAAGAAGGCCAAGTTGAAAGAGATTGAGGAGTTGTATACAAATCTACAATACAGTCTCTCGCGTCAAGCTTCCGTACAAAGTTTAGGTTCACGTAAATCAAAAGTTAGTTTCAATGTCAAGACGGAAAGAATAGAGGTTTCATCCTTACATAATGATTCTGATGCTTCATCAAGAGAGGGAGGCATTTACGAAGAGAAGGAAAGGGGAACGAGGGTGTCTTCTTCAGATCAAACAAGGGAAGCTGCATATGAAGAGTCAGAAACACTAGCTGATTTCTCTCAAGTTGCACATAGAGATGAAGATAGTGCAGAGGGAATTGGAGATTATGGTGAAATATGGATTGATGATAATGCTAAAGTATTCGATGATGACGAATCCTTTGATGATGGTTGGGATGAGGATCCTCATCATGATACATAAACAAAAACACTCACATGAATAGATGTATATTAGATAGATATAAATGTATATGCAAGTTCTCTAATTTTTGTCTGTCGTTTGCTCTTTCAATTCTTCCTCCTTGAGTTTAGCCTCCAGCATTTCTCTTCGTTCTGCATTTCTCTTTTTTATTCTTCTCCACGTTGTCTCTTTTTCCCTTTCAGACAATGTATCCCAATTATCAATTCTTCGAGTAGTTCCATCCGTATTGATAATTATCGGTCCTAGATGATCAAGTTTCATGGCTTGGCCAAATTGTAAGGTTTGAACATTGCTATTGTTGGGATCCGAAGGGGGAAGTTGAAGTAGTTCACTGTTCGGTTGGTCGGTGACTTCTGAAGCGACAACAGGCTTTGGTGTTTCAGCTGAAGCAAAAGCGTGAACTTGATGATTCGATAACGACGATGACATGATGCAGATTAGCGCGTATAAGAGATATCTACTCATTGGGTGGTTTTGTGTTTTTGGTTCGAAAGTCGAAAAAGTGTGAGAACAAAGTTGATTGAGAGCAAATCGAGTTTCGTGGAGTTGTGAAAACGAGTTGCGAAAGTGTGTTTTCATGGTATTAGTCGTACTTTGAAGCATAGTAATGCATGTATCTGATGTCACATGCCACACAAGGTTTCAGGTTTCCCTTTGATCTTTTGATCAAAACATCATCGTCACTCTCACTTTTAACAGTAAACAACCAATGGTAATATGTTGAAAGAAGTGACCTTTCTATTTTTGATTCAAGCATGTTCAGCCTTTGTACCTTTGTTATCGGAACAGCAAAGGTATTTCAATACGGCCATGTATCTTCATTCCATGGACAAGAAGAACCATCAGCATGAACAGCAATTCCCGACGTATTATTTCAACCATCATGATCCTCTGACCAGACGAGACACCATTGGTAACGCTCTTAAAACCGCTGCCATTCTGACCGGTGCGTCAAGTTTGAAACCAAATCTATCGTACGCTGAATCATCATTAGGTTCAGCTGCTGTACCAACCATAGCGTTAGGAAACAGTCCGCTGAAGGTGTCAAGGACCATTCAGGGATATTGGCAATTAGCGGGTGGACACGGAAAGTATAGTAAAGAAGACGCTATCAAAAATATGGAAGCACATTACAAGGCGGGAATTACGACATTGGATACTGCTGATATTTATGGACCATCGGAACAAATTGTGGGGAATTTCCTCAAGGAGACTCCTGATGCAATCGTCTGTACCAAGTTCTGTTGTTTTAGGTATCTTGAGGAGATTGATATGAAAGAAGTTCGAACTAGAGTGAAAGATGCATGTCAAAGACTCCAAGTTGAAAAGATTCCATTGATTCAATTCTTTTGGTCTGATTATAATGTCAAGCGTTATACGGATGTGGCTCTGATGCTGACATCGTTAAAGGAAGAGGGTTTGATTGGTGAAATTGGTGCGACAAACTTTGATCTGATTCGATTGAAGGAACTGAAGGATGCTGGTGTACCTATCGTATCCAATCAAGTTCAACTCTCTTGTATTGATCAAAGACCTGTTCAAAGTGGAATGACTGATTGGTGTGCTGAAAATGGTGTTGGTTTAATTGCATTTGGAACCGTTGCTTCCGGTATTCTCAGTGACAAGTACCTTGGTCGAGGGCCTCCTACTCAGGAAGAAAAAAATACAGCATCTATGCGCATGTACAGTAAAACAGTGGAAAGATTTGGTGACTGGAAACTGTTCCAGCAACTTCTTGAGACTATGAATGACATTGCAAAAGATGTTAGGGATAGTGGACGTTGCAAAGATGCAACCATTTCGAACATAGCTCAGAGATATATTTTAGATACTAAATCTGTCGCGGCTGTTCTTGTGGGTGTGAGAAATACCAATCACATTGATGATAATGTTCGTGCACATTCGTTCCGTCTTACAGATGGAGAAATGGAGGTAATCAGTTCGGTTGTAGCTAAACGTAGTGGACCAAAAGGAGACGTATGGGATATTGAACGAGGTACTGTAGTAGGATAAGGTACATAAAAACAATTCTTGCTAAGGAGTAAGTAATGCTAATTTTAATAAGTAAGGAATGTAATTATTGACTATGTACTTCATACAAGACGAAATATGTAGAGATACTCGTAGTATTTCACACCCTTCAACTGGAACACTTATTGGTAATGGCCGGCACACCACTCTCCAAAGCAACAAGATGAACGTGGCATCGCTTAACGTATGCGTTTAGACATCTCTTCATAACTAAGAACCAAACAAAGAATGGAATGCCTTCCTGTGGCATAAATTCCCTTCGAAACGAATGTTCTCCCATGGTATGAATGAAAGCTCCTAGTTCGATAGGAGTGGCCTTCTTCATAATGGCACTAACAATCTTTGAGAATTCTTTTCTAGTGAAATACGCACGGGCAAGAGGTAGACCAATTTTCTCTTCTTCCAAAAGGTGGGGAAGCATCAATGTTGAATATTCATCCCATTTTGCTGAAATGTAATCAATGGTCCCACCAGGCTTAAGGTCAGTCATTATGAGCTTATCAAGCTCATCCATCATCCTAACCAACAAGGTATGATCCGCCTCGAGCTTATCAGGATAGCGGAATCTCTCTCTTAACTTTGGATTAAGGATATCATCTTCGTTGGTATGATGGCCATGGATATGCTCAGCATGAGCTTTCCACCAAGTTTGAAGGCTCATGACGGCCCAATCAGGCATGGAATCGCCATCTCCTCTAGCCTTGACTTTATTAAGTGCAATACGGAGTCCATGTATTTCAGCTCGGATAGAATTATGAGCGTGAACCCATCCATCTTTCTCAAGGGGAAATGTATATGTACTTTCATGGATAGGTTGAAAGTTATTGTGAACCTGCCATTTGGGATCTTTCACATCAAAGTTATTTGCATCGCTGGAGTGAGCGGGAGTCACTTCATCGTTGACCGGATGAACACAGGTTAGAATATTCGTTACACTCATATTGAAGAGATATGAGCTGATGTTTTCATGAATTTGTTTTTAATTGAGATAGAGGTGTGTCCTGTGAAAGTGAGTGAATTCGTTTTCTTCTCCCAAAACACTTGTGATTCAAACAGACAAGTGTTCGCATAGCTTAGATTTGTTATGCCCCTCTATGCCCCTCTATGCCCCCTTGACAGTATGAATCCATCCGTGTCGATTTGGCAGTTCCAGTGACATGACAAAAAAAACGAACAAGAATTTGAATCAATCTGATATCTCAATAGATCGAAAGTACTCTCGTCACAAACCAAAGAATCCATGTATTCGAGCAAAAAACTAA
>Ga0213868_10006282_pt1 | contig 10524 bp, 5 predicted proteins | sample PICome_9_FD_160087 | JGI IMG/M metagenome (GOLD analysis project Ga0213868, IMG submission 160087) | Coastal seawater microbial communities near Pivers Island, North Carolina, United States - PICO127 | ecosystem: Environmental > Aquatic > Marine > Coastal | place: USA: North Carolina | collected...
GTTGCGAAGAAATATAATATCTCCGATTGACGAAGCATCTCCTATTACACATTATCAGGAAGGATGCCATAACAGGTACACATTTCTATATTTTGTATTTGAGACTGGACGATTGCCGCAATCTGTGAGTGAAGTCCCTGCTCACATAACTTCTGATTCGTGGCAATTTTTGTATTTCCAGCACTGGTGATAATTTTCGATCAAGACGGAATACAAGAGGTAGAACTCATACACGCACCTACTACGTTGTTGTGTTTTCACTTCGGAGTTGTTGAAAAATCTGGTCTTTAGTACGGTGGTAAGTGAGGTATTTTTTCCGCCAAATAAGGATCACTACATTTACTCCAATGTAGAGCTAGCTAGTACGCTATTTTATGTTATGGATTATTTTTATTCATTTGTCTTTTCTCTGAGATAAAGGATTGAGGAATCCAATCAAAAATCGTTCGAAAACTTCAACTCGTTGAAGTTCATAACAATAAATTTTATTCATTCATTAAAATATTGATCGAGTCACGGTATTAGATCTATCACGCCGGAGTCGTCAAAGGAAGCCCTTGCGAGAAGCAGTAGTGATAATCTTCATCAATGGTTGGCGAACATACAGCAGATAAAGATTTGTCTACAGTTAATGTTGAGTGTGAAATAAGGACGTCTGAACGAGGGGATTTTACTGAGCAGATAAAGTCATGTTACCCTAGGGCTGATGAGGAAATTGTGAAGTCAAAGGCCTCTCCAATTGGATTGGATGGTATTCAGGACTCGATTGAATCAAGTGCTAACAGGAACATCGGCACCGATCCAAATTTCACCATGAATGTGGATTTATTGTCGCGTGATAGGAAATCAAGAAAGGATCGTTATTATGCCTCCGATGAATCTTCGCAGGATTCTCTTCAGCGCAAGGATTCCAAACGAAGAAAACGAAAACGAACAAATGACGACAGAGAAGAACGGTATCAATCAGAAGATCGAAGAGACAGTCGAACGGAGAAAGAACATTCAAGAGACGATCGGAGAAAAAAGAAGCATAAAAGAGACGATCGGAAAGAAAGAAAACATAAAAGAGACGATCGAAGAAAGAAAAAGCACAAAAAATACGATCGCGAGGAAAGAAAACATAAAAAATCAAAGAAAGAAATAAGATGTCGAAGACATGACCAGAAAAGGAGAGATGAAACGGATGAGTATACATCTGATAGTTGTGGTGATGATCACATCTATGATCATGATAGGAGTAGTAGGTCGCATTCAAAGAAGCGCTACCGAAGTGACTCCGATTGTGAAGTTTTTTCCACATCAGTATCTACAATTGAACGAAAAATCACTCCAACCCCACTTTCAGCCATAACAAAAAGGATTCGTGAAGACTTGAGATCATTATCGAATGACTCTAGTAACAAAATACATTCTACTAAAAATAATGAGAATGTCGAAACAGAATGGGAGATGCAAGTATCAAAAGCGCAATCAAAAGTGAGCAAGGGGGTTTCAGAAGGATCTAATAGTGGAAGTACTCCAACCTCTAATGGAACGATTCAGCATATCATTTTCAACGATGATTGTTTTAGTGACTTCGCTTTTGAAATAAGTGTTGATGTCCCCGTGGAATTGAAATCGACTACTCTTGTGGGTAACGAATCCTATATCAAACATTTTATGGATGAGTATGGATACATATCAGACAACAACTCCAATATATCCCCGGTGGTCCAAGGACTTTATAATGTTTTGATAGATGCCATGGCATTTCAATGTATATCATCGGACAGCATCTTTGAAGTTAAACCGATGCCACGTCAAATCAAACCCGTGCAAAGTGTGACATCTGTACAAGATTTCGTCATTTTGCAAGCTTTAACACGACATTGGGATGAATCATCTACTTGTTTTTTCATGGAAGAAGTTGCTCTTGCATTTCGACTTGCGGCACACTGTATCCTGAAGTCAAAGCTAATTCAAGAAAACAGCACAGAAACATTCAAAGACACTAGAATCAAAAAGCTACTTGACGCAAAACGACGAGGACTTGTCACTCTTGTCAGAAGCTTGCGCGGTTGCTACAGCTTAATACAAGAGAAAATACATGACATTGAAGATGGTTGTCCAGTGAAAAACAATATCTTAAACTTTTTTTCTGTGCCATCAAAATGCCCATTCTCTAAAGCTCAAATCTTATTACTTGATATTGTACCATTAATTACTGACGGATCTGAAACTATTGGGTTGATGGGTAACAAAGGATCGAACGCCGTTTTAGAGAATCTTCTTAAACTCGATTCTATTAGTTTGAAGAGAAAAATGAAGGCAAAAGGACTCTCTTCGTTATGGTGTTTCAACGATGGCTTAATTGAATTCTTCATCCGACAGCTGTTACGTCAGGAGAATGATGAATCGTTGAGAACGGTGATAGAAAAGATTAGCATTTCGAAATCTGATTCAGTAGCTTATGCTTGTGCATCTGAAGATATAAGTCCGCAATGCTATGGCGCAATTTCCGAAGTATGGAAGATAAGACGGGTACAGTTGGAACGCATTATGTTCATTTCAGATCACAATTTTAAAAATACGATGGCTGATACGGTTCTCGATGGTTGTACTTACTTGCGGGAAACCTTGAAAACTATGAGACGTTCTTCCGACAATTCAGATATGCGACTGGCGTTATTTCTGATGGAACTTCGACAAAATGATTTGATTACCCATATGGCGTTCCATTTTTTTCATATGATTATGGACAATGATATAAACTCTAACCAAGAGCATCTCCATGCAAAATCCGTTCATCGACCAGAAAACTTGAGCTCTGTTGTACTTGCATCGTTGCTGCTGTCAGGAAAATGTCTTGAATTCCCGATATCGTTAAAGAACTTGATAATATTTTTCAACATGATGGTGCAAGATGCATCTATCAATGTGTCAATCAACTCACCATCATCAAAACCTTTGGAGGAGCTGGTGAAAATATACGAACTTCATCTACAGTCATTGCTCGGTTTTGTTTTGCCACTGGCCTCAGAACTGCCGTACTCATTCATAAACGAAGTTGCTGATACTTTTCATTTAGAGCAATCGTACATAGGGCTACTAAGAGATTCTTTTCTAGATGTGGGTGTCACGCATTCCAAGGTGTACCTGTTGGACAACCCGAAGCTCGTGGCATTTGCTACATGCTATTACGCATCTGTTCATTTACGCTTCTTCGATATAAGTCCGGCGTGGACATCGAATGTGTCAGTAAAAACAAAGGACTCAATTATTTACATTGCTGATTATATGAATCAAGTGTCTATGTATTTCGAAAATAAAAAGAAAACGATTGATGTTCTCGTCCCCATAGAAAAGCCATCTATTCAGCGTCTTGTATACGTTTTGAATAATAGACGCTATTAAAAAATGTTTCATTTGTGCAAAATACACATGACTACTTTATAAGTAATTTTTAGAAGTAATACTTTGTAAAACAAACTGTCTCTAGCTGGCGCCATGTAGTCTTTGCGTCAATACTTCTGACGAATGCTGCTCCAAAGAAGCATGCCCTTGAAGAGAGTGAGCCACCCTTTCCTTAGCATCTGGTTCTGTCGACCTTTTCCTTTTTTTATTTAATGGAATATTGTCCACGCGAACATCTTCATAAAAAACAAAACCCACTTCTGAAAGCTTCTCTAATCTGCTGAGGGCATTGGCATTCAGTTTTCTCCCCTCAATCTTCTTTGTGTGATCGATTCTTTGATGGTAAGCCCAGAGTGCGAGAGATAAATCGGAGGTGTAATTTAGAGGAATATGAGTATGCCCATGTTTTGCTTTGAACGCTAACATATCGTTAAAATATGAGTCCCAACTTTTAGAAGTCCTTCCTTTAGAAACAACAAATTTAAAACCCAATTCAAGCAGCTGGTCAATTTGGACCTGGGTGAGATTTGTTACAATACCTTTATTTCTCTGCCGGTACTTGAGTCGGATCTTTGCTACCCATTTCCCGAGACCAGGGCATACTTGCGGAACGTCACAGTGTCCATAGGAACGCTTGTACTCTTTGAGTTCCTCTAACCTGCGGTTCCATGTCTTTTTTCTTTCTTCTGCTGAAATAATTGAGAACTCAAACCCTATTTTTTGCAGCATCTCAATGCGCCACTGATCCATGGGGGAACGTTTTCCTTCTTTGAAGTGTTTGTAATCTTCTCTTTGTAACTTAACCCAGGCACCTAACTTTGGATTTTCTTTGTACCGACCTGGCACTCGGCAGTGTTTGTGTTTGTGGCAGAAATCTAATAAATCTGAATAATTTTTCTTCCACTTCTCAAGATTTATTTCCTTTCTGTGTCGTGGCGACCTTTGTATTTGTGTTAAATCACTCTGATAGTTGACATCGATAACATCCTCATCAATTAAACCTGCTTCCAAGAAGGCGCAACCATTTTCGTGTGTGCTAGGAAGGATGTCAGCATTTGAAGAATCGGAATCTTCACTGCCGATATCTTGTTGATTGCCATTTGGCTTTTCATTGTGTATTGATTTAATGAAACTCGCATCAACCTCTCGAAACACATACTGCCAGTCGAGTCCGATTTTTTCCAGTTGAGAGACTCGCTCGATAGTCATGATCGAACTTGATTTACCCTCAATATAATCTTTGAAGTATTTCCGTTGTCGATTAATCCAGTCATACAGTGGCTTGTTTTGCCATGGTCGTACATTCAAGTGTCCTTTTTCATCAAGGAATTGTTTCAGCTCCTTCATTCTATCATCAAATTTCCCATCTTTGATCATAAACTCAAACCCTAAATTGTTTAAGCGCTCAATTCGTTCATTTGTCAGAGGATTGTATGAATTTCCGTCACTATTTTGCAAAGCACGGTAATATTCTCTTTGAGTGACGACCCATCTTGAGAGTACAGGGTCTTGTTTATGACTCACATGAGGGTGACCATGTTGTTCTATAAATTGTAGTAATGACTGATATCTCATTTCCCAAAGTTCTGAGCGCTTCACTGAGGTCTTCTTCAAATTGTCACCAGCGGCATTTGAAGTTCCTGGTGTAGACGCCACGTCTTCTTGGGTTGTTAACAAGGACTTAGTATTCAGATCTAGTCCGAGATCTGTCAACTTTTGAAAGCGCTCTAGGAGAACTTGACCTGCAGAAATCTTATTATTTTGAACGTCTCTAAACTTCATTCGTTGAGATTTTACCCATCTAAATAATTCAGCCTCGTCAACCTCGAATGATTTGCTAGCGGCAGAGGTAGTCGATCCTACATTTAGATGCCCATGAATTTGTTGAAATCTCTTCAATAAATTGAATTTTTGTTCCCATTGCACTTTTTTGGATTCGGAACTATCAAATATACCGTGTAATTTAGCAGCTTGACCTTTGCCAATGGCCCATCGAAATCCTATCTTATTCAACAACTCTACTCGTTCGTCATTAAGTGGACATGTTTTGTGTAATGTTCTATCAGAAGATTGATTTCCAAGATATACTTTGTACAACTCTCTTTGTTTCCCAACCCATTTTCCCAAGGATCTGTTTCCTCTGTATGTTTGGGGGACATCGACGTGTCCATGTTCCCGTTGGAATTCTAAAAGCTCATTGTATTTGTCAAACCATGATTCTTTGGATGATTTTCTTTTGAGTGGCAAAGCTCGTGGTTGGGGTTTTTGGCTTTCTTCTTCTTCTTCTAAATGGATTCGATCCGTTGTTGTTGGGAGCATATGGTGCTGCTGCCTGGTAGAAGCATCGTGATGTTGATGTTCGGAATATGCAAAATTCTGCGCCTCGGAGTAATCGTTTTGGGAAGGATAAAAATATTCCTGATGCAAGTAATATTCAAAGGGATTATAGTTTTCTATGGAAGGCATAATCCTTCCAGATGCATGATTCCATCTCTCTAAATTTAGAATGTGATGCAACTGTGCGGACTCGGAAGAATTTTGGCTTTGGTCTTGGTAATGGAAATTACCATCTTCTGAATATGCAAGACACTTTGATTGCGTGACGTCATGAATATGCGACATAACACCAATCCTTGGGTGAAGAGGTGTATAGAGAGGGTGTGTGTATAATGATGATCTGGAGATATTTGAGGAATGCAAGTTGCAAGTTCAAGGTCTCGTAGATAGTAGAGGTGAGATGCATGCGTCACGAACCGCATAAGACGGATAACCCCCATTTTTCTAAAACTTCAAATTGTGCAACGGACAACGGAATGCGGGAGGAAAACGGACTCAAACGGAGAATGAATCATTGATTCAGCCTGTAAACTAATGAATGACCATTAAGATTAATGCATGAGCTGAAGTAATGAATCTTACTATGTTGAAAATATGTATACGTCTTTTGTTTAGTGTGCAATTTCTGCTCTTTTTGGTATCTCAGATGAAAGTCTGGTCCAACGACATGATTTTCATTGGTGTTGGACAAGTGAAACTATCATCTAGAAATGATCATGATGAAGATCGAATTCGCATACTGGTTGACGAATTAGAAGCAATTGGCATACATTTTTATATCTATGATATAGAAAATATTACACTATCGAAAGGTAGACAAAATGGAACGTTTTTCGTGCGGAAACGACCTGATTATTACTATCGACATATTCAAGACTTTGAAAATGATGAACAAATGTTAAGAGCATTAATGAATTCATCATTAAGAGTATATAATCCTGACGAAGCGCATATATTTATAATACCGATACCATTCAGGATTTATGTCTACAAAGACATGAGCTTTCAAATGCCGATGGAGGCACTGTCTCGACAAGAAGCTTTCAAGTTTCATAAAGGACATAATCATGTGCTAATAAGTACTTGTTTCGCGTTGTTCAAAAGCGAACATAGATATCGAAGCAACTTAAGTCCGTATTATGAAATGCTTGAAAATGTAACAGTAGTTCAATCTTGGGACCCAAGTGCTGTCTACAATGAACTACAAAGAGTTGGATCCGATTGGAAAGACTACAATTTCCTTAGAGATCAAAAGCCACTGACAAAGCGAAGTGTTTCTGTAGGATTAGGGATGAAGAATACGGATCTAGAATTGATTCATGCAACGACGGACAAGTTTTACAATTCATCTAACTTTATCTTTTATCACTCACGACGAAAATCGTCGTATTACAACTCTACCATTTATCGCCATGCACCAATCACCAACATCACTGATCCCAATTTTCCTAAAAGCAGTGTAGGGTGGGATATAGAACCAGACAAATGGCGGTATGAAATCGCTGACTCAAAGTTCTGTCTTGTAGTCCGGGGTGACAGTCCTCACTCTCACGCTCTTTGGCGGGCCATTCGAGTTGGATGTATTCCAGTGATTGCTTCTGATACACTTCCAATATTCAGCCCTATGTTTAAATCCACTTTCAATATGTCAGATTACAGCATTGTTCTTTCAGAACAGGAGCTCGTAAACAATCCAGAACAGACATTGCTACGCTTAAAAACTATGAACGCTGATGAAATCGCGAATAAGATTCGATATCTTGCTTTAGCACAACGTATAATCTTCACAGATCATTCAAGTAGCTTATTTGTTCCAGCTCTACTGAAAGAAATCACGATAGCATCTGACATTGAAATTAACTAAATATTACGGGTATTTTAGGTTCTACTGTGTGTGTTTGTATTTTCAAGTAAAATTGGTGTGTGTGTGAGAGAGTGCATCGAACCAAGCGGCTATTTACACATAAACCGTTCCCACACTTGGATTTATTCGATCAATATCATCAACATTGTCATCACGATTGTCATCATGGTTGTCAGAGAATTCTGATGAGCCAAAAGAGTCAGCTATCGCTGGGATTCTACATTTGTCATCCGATAAAGTACTGATGAATTCTGGCGCTGACATAAATGGCTCCTTTTCTTGACTATTTACATATTGAATGGCATCTCGAATGTTTTGTATGAGACTGTGAGAATCTCCCAGTCCTACCTCTTTGTAAATTCCAAGGGCTCCTGTGTGATATTCAAACAAAGTACATTATATAAACATGTTCTGAAAGGAAAGTTGCAGAAGTCATATTGGAAAATACTTACGATTGAACGATTCTAACGCAAAGTCTACATTGCCGCGTCTTGCATGCATGGCGCCAACACGGAAAGCAATTCGCCCCATATCAATATGTTTGTTGCCGTAATGGAACGAAATGATAGAACTAGCAGCTTTTAAAGCTGAAAGCGCCATATCGATTTCTTCATTTTTCTCGTGTGCTGTAGCGATGTCAATGAGTATCTCAGCATTAGATAAATGACGTGATCCAAATAACATTCTGCGCATCTTAAGAACTTGTTTGTATGATTTCAAAGCGAGATTATATTCAAGTGAACGATAATGTAAAGTTCCGATATTATACAAGGTCTTTGCAACTGAGTCATTGTCTTCACCAAGCTCTCGAATTTGAAGTGCGAGAGCATCATTGTAGTGTTTGATCGCTGCAGGTCTCTTATTTTGTTCGGCATATAAACTCGCGATGTTATTGAAACAATTGGCCACGTTTAATCTTGCTTCCTTTACAACCTTCATGTCTTTGACCGGGAAATTTCTATCAATGTACAAACCTAAAATAGCTGACTTCTTTGCTTCGTCGAGAGCTTGATGAAAGTAATCATTAGCTTTCCTGTAGTCATTTTGCGCAAATGCGATAGAACCTAAATGAGAAAGCACGCAACACAGTCTATTTTGAAGATAGTAATTTATCTTCTGTTCTGGAAAGAGTGCTTGCTCGATCCACCTCTTATCTTCAAAAGCTTGAGCATACTGTACTTTTGCATTTTGGAACTGTGTATTGCTCTCATGGTACTTTAATTGCTTCATGTATATATGACCCATTGCGAGATATACGTCGCCCAGTTTCATCGGCCAAGACCGGAACAACTCTATCGCACGGTTGAGGGATGTTACAGCGTCATCCACTTCCCCTCGATCAGCAAGTAATTCAGATGCATGAACCATTGCCATACCTTTTGCAAGATTGGTATCATTTGACTTGATGGAATCCTCATCTAGAACATCACATTTACGTATCCCTCTGTCAACTTTACCAGTCACGAGAAAAGCTGGATGTGGCGTAGATGGTCGCCGAGTAGATGGATGATGTGAATCAGAGTTCATGTTAAATATATAAGGAAAAGAATCGTATGTTTCAACCTTTTTTATTTTGAATGCGCACTCTTTTCCAATGCTGCTGGAGCAAGTAGACAGCAGCGACTTTTTTGTTGTGTGCCAGTTTTCTAAGTAGACGGGTCTGCAAGACGGAAATACTCAATTAAGGGATGGTTAGTTCGTTTTACCCGTGTTCCGTCGTGTGGGTCGTGGTCTCGTGGTTCGTGTGGTGGTTTTGATTTTTTTTCCTGCAACGCACCCCCCATTTGAATGTCCTATGGTAGATAAAGAAGAACAGTTCCAATCAATATCTTCTTTAGATACAGCTATAACTCTACCAAGCGATATGTCTGGTGGATTTGATGAGCGGCAACTCACTCCATTCGACGGCTCGCATGAAGATAAAACTCATGAACGGGGCGAAGTTACAGAAGGGGAATTATTATCTCATGATGCATTAACGTTTGATGATTCGCAAGGAATTTCTCTAGCTGAGCGCAGAATCCGAATTGAGAAACTCTCATCTTTTAATTGTGAGGAGCGAGATATGGCTGAAGATACAAGTAAAGGCGATCAGAGCTGTGAAACCGACCACTATTCATCTCTCGTAGATCAACAACGAAACAAAAATATGGAGCGCGAAATTCAAAGGCAATATGATAATGGCAGTGAAGTGAATAACCCATTTGATGTTGATGATGATGAATCTTTGTCCGGTGAGCGAGTAAATAAGAACGCAACAGAGACCAATATTCAAAGTGATGACGAATTTCAAGAGACAGCTTGGCAATATGATAATGGCAGTGAAGTGAATAACCCATTTGATGTTGATGATGAATCTTTGTCCGGTGAGCGAGTAAATAAGAACGCAACAGAGACCGATATTCATAGTGATGACGAATTTCAAGAGACAGCTTCACATGTTGAGGACACTGATTATCATGAAAAATTAGCAAATGAGCAGGGAGTGGATCGTGACAGTGATGAAGAACTATGGAAATCGAATTATCAAGAAGAATCAACTGACGGAAAACAAACGTTTACAACAAAGCAATTATTGAACGTTGAGAATGACGAACGATGGGACTCTGAAGGTTTGGTCCACATGAGTAATGATCAGCAATTCAACTCAAAATATCAACATCTAAACTCCCAAGCGCAACTTTTCTACGAAGACGTTCAGATATGTAACGACCAGCAGCAAGCTGAAATGGAAGGGGAAGATGTTGTCGATCACGAGCATTCTGGTGATCTGGTCCATGAAGAGCAAATTGACACAAAAAACTTTGCAAAAGTTTATCGAGAATATGAAGAATATGTCAAAGATGAATTTCTTAAATCAAAGAATCATGCAGAGTTGTCCGATGAAGAAAACTTGATATCGGAAAAATTCAGTGGAGTCATTGAAACAG
>Ga0213868_10006286_pt1 | contig 10521 bp, 11 predicted proteins | sample PICome_9_FD_160087 | JGI IMG/M metagenome (GOLD analysis project Ga0213868, IMG submission 160087) | Coastal seawater microbial communities near Pivers Island, North Carolina, United States - PICO127 | ecosystem: Environmental > Aquatic > Marine > Coastal | place: USA: North Carolina...
TAACATCTCTAACATACTTGACTTGCTTTGTCGATGCGAGTCCTGCTGGCTTGTCTTCATTAACTATGGTATCAATAACTCTTGCCGCTTGTGCTGGTGCTGACGCTACTTGTGGTGTTGAAACCGCAGGCGACCCACTTCTTTTAAGCGATATCTTAAACTCTGGAGCATCAATCATTACTTCGTCGTAGTCCAACTCTTTTAGTTTTTCAATTACTTCTAGTATATCCATTTTAATCACCCATGTAGTATTCGTCTTTCTTCTTCATGAGCCTACCTTCTGGGGCTTCCGCTAGTGCATCTAAATGAGTTTTGAATTCTTCTAGTGACATGTCAAAGTCGGGGACTACCACTTTGAACGCTTTGAAAATCATCAAAAGTTTCAATGTCGGGAATATGTCAGACTTTTGCTTGTATAGAAGTTGGAAATATTCCAAAATCATTTCTCTATCGGTTTCCTCTTTAAATTTAAAATCTTTGAATGGGTTTGTCATTTTTAATCACTCCAATTTAAAATACATGTCACCTGCTTTTGTGAAGCCGTTGGTTTCTCCTTCGGACAAGGCATCGAGGATTTCTGTAAATTCGTTTAGGGATGGTTTCCTATAACTAGAAATGCTTTTGCTGACCTCGTTATGAAGGTCGGATGCGGTTTTACCCGTGTCCGAATCGTCCTGTGCGAAGAAGGTTATAATTCCTTCTTTGATATCGCGTTCTAACTCTCGATCGGCCTTTGTGACTCCCGTTGTGAATAATCCTGGGTCTTTCTCGGTTAGGGTCTCTCCGATGATGACTTCTGCTCTTTGGATGTGTTCTAAAGTAACAGTTTCGGATAAGTCGAACTTTGCTATAGCGCTTGAGAGCCTCCATAGGGAATTTAGTTGCCTATGGCTTCTAAGTTCGTCGTCGTCATCTGTCGATTGTCTTTTTTGAGCGTGTTGGTTTGCCATGTAGTTGCCTGCTGCCGTAGTAAAGACTGGATTAAACTCTCTAGCAATCGCAAGATACTTCTGGATAAATCCCATATCTATTTCGGATGCTACTTCTTCTACTACCTCGGAAGAAGACTGCGAGATGCCTTTGATCATTGACAAAGCAATATTTGTGTCTCTTTCTTTATCGGGAGTATCTTCTAAGACGAAGATTAGTGAAAATCTTTGTAGCATGGCAAAGTCTAGCCCTATTTGTTCGGTATATGGGACTCGCTCTCCACGAATCCACTTCTTCTTATTACCATTCATAGGATTTGCTCCCGCAATAATGGGTGCTGGAGTTTTTAATGTCGCACTCTGGACTTTGCTGATTTTGATATATCCGCTTTCCATGGCATTGTTAAACTCCGACTTATCTCCTTTATACAGGTTAAACTCATCTATGGCACATACTCCATATTCGTGAGCGAGAGGTAATTCTCCTGGAGTAATTGTCCATTGTTTCTTTCCCGTGTATAAGTCCTCTGCTTGAACACATGCGCCAAATAAACCTGCTTGAGATGCCACATCTGCTTGGACAAATCTACTTCCTGGATGTATCTCTGTTGCTAACTCTAGCAACTTTGTCTTGGCCGTTCCTGGGTCTCCAACAATTAGAATATGAATCCTGCCACTTGTTTTAGAATAGCCATTCTTGACTCCGCCACATGCTTGTAGGATAATTGCTTCTTTAAGATGGTCTTCGGAATATACCCTTCCTCCCCACTCCTTTACTACCATAGCCATTCTGTCGGCGTAATTGTATTCTTCGACGAATTTTTCTACTCTTGACTGGTCTTCTTCGGTGACAGTAATGTTAGTTAATTGATTAGACTTCTCGGTTATCGACCTAGCCATGATCATTTTTCTCTCTAAGTTGAGACCTTTACCTACTGGCTCGGAATGCAGAATACCAATAACTTCTACTCCCTGACCCGCAAGGACAGAATCTACCATGGAACCTCTTACTTCTACGGTCATGGACTTCGTTTCTCCATCGACAATATCTTCTTCTTGAAGAATAAGTCGCTGAACAGACATAGCATTGGACATAGGTGGTGGAAGTCTTTCAAAGTGCTTAGAATTACAACCATTACTTTCACCATATTGCATCTCATGATACTTACCACATGTCGGCTCAGGCTTTGAGATAGTAGCCATGTATTCGTCTTGTTCTACGAAGTGGACTTCTCGACAATTGTAGTCTTTACACTTCCATGCTATTGTTGTGAACTTTGTTTTATACTCACTTATCTCGACTACTTGTCCCGACAATGAAATGAGTTTCCCTAAGTCGTGTGAAGGGTTCATTTGTGTAATGGTTCTAACTCTATCGTCTGGAATCCCTGTTATGTGGAACTCTGGGGGTATGAAGTGAAAGGAGTCTACTTCTTGCTGATAGTTATAGTTAGATACCTGCAAGTAATCTCTTTGGAGTCGGGTTAATTGGTAATCTACTTCTCCAGGATAATGCTTAATGAAATATGCTAACTCCTTATATGCTGCTCTAAACTCTAGGTAACTATCGTATCTAGGATTGCCTACTACAATAGGTTCGAATGTTAATCCACTAGGGGCTACTGCTGGAAGAGCAAATCCTTCGTCTATCATTTCTACATCTAACCAAACTACGGGTTGGTCTCCTATGTCGTGTTGGGTTTGTGTATCTAGTGAGCGCATACTTTGTAGTCTTCTAGGGTCGCTTGTATCGAAACCTAATCGACACGCATCGGATAATGCTTCGTCTGCCCTTCTATCGATATATTCAGTTCTTAGTGGTCGATCAGTAATACTGTTTCTAAAAATTGCTCCCGAATGCCATGCCAAATAAGCATGGACAGATTGCATGATTTCTGTGTCAGTATTCCTCCACATCATTGTCCTTGTTTCTTCTTCTCCTAATGTTTCTTCACTCATTGTTAGATTCCTCCTTCTTGATTAGTAAGTAATGGTTAGAGCCGGACCTCCATCCAACTTTTCCTGCTTCGTCTACAACATACCTTGAAAAAGTATTCATAGCGCGTTTTGAATCTACAAAGGTAAAGTTATCCTTTGTTGCTAATTTGCGGATATCGACTTGGCCGCTTTCACCATTTAGAATGTTATTGGTAAAATACTTCGCCGCTTCCCTATCTGGCTTATTGAAAGTTGTTTGTTCTTTTTCTTCGACGAGAAGTGAGTGACCCTCTAAGTGGAATAGTGAACCGTTCCTAGGCAAAACTCCTTTTTGTTCTATGAGAATGAAGCCCTCCTTTTCGAGGATGGGCAAACAACACTTGACGAAATTTTGCTTTGGGGTTTTAGATGGGACTATGCCCGCATCTTTTAGGTGGTGTAGTGAGAACCTTTTGTTCTCGATGGCGAAGGCTTTGACCTTGGGCGCTATATCTTTCCACGACGCATTCTTCCTATTTGCTAATTTAATGTGAGCAAGCATTTTCTCTTGGTCTTCCTTAGACCATAGTGGGTAAGCGGAGATTGCTTCATCTACGGAAACCATCATTTGTCGCCTCCCTGTTGGTCTTGGTGGATTAACCAAAGGACGGCCTTACTTGGTGAAACATCGAAGCCGAGTTTAGAGGACAAAAGTTTCCTCCATGCTTCGAAAACCTCCGCGTTTTCACCGCGAAGGTCGAACGAAACTCGTTTTGCTTTTACTGCCTCTCCCAAAAAATCACCGCTTAGAGATAGCCCTCATAGCAGGAAGTATATAGTAATGACGGAATTTAACGGAATTTTAATAATCGTTAATATTAAATACCCGCCCATAAGGAATCTCAACAGGTCATACGAATGGAAGACGAAGACGAGCATATACAAGTAGAAAGTTTGGTTAGATGTGGTGAATGCGGTTCTAGAAATTTAGAAGTGGATACAACGCGGGGAGAAACCTCTTGCATAGATTGTGGATTAGTTCTAGCGGATACGGCCATAGATCAAGGAGCCGAGTGGAGAACCTTTGGTCCAGATGATGAGGGTCGCGCTAGAACAGGTGCCCCAACTACTCTTAGGATTCATGACAAGGGACTATCTACCGATATTGATTGGAGGAACACCGATTTTTCTGGAAGAGCAATCTCTGGCAAAAGTCGAGCACAAATGTATCGTATGCGAAAGTGGCAAACTCGCGCTAGGACTTCCAGTTCTAGGGAAAGAAATTTACAAAAAGCGCTACCAGAAATTAATAGGATAGGTTCACAGTTAGGACTTGCATCTTCGCACTTGGAAGAAGCATCTATGATTTATAGGAAGGCTGTTGAAGCGGATATGATTAGAGGTAGAAGTATTGATGCTTTGGTAGCATCGGCGATATATGCCGTATGTTGTATAAGCAAACTAGGCCGAACTATCGAAGAGGTTTGTGAGCATAGTAGAATTGGTAGGAAGGAACTAACTAGGACTTACAAATTAATGAAGCAAAGGCTAAGAATGCGTATGGACATTAATCGACCTCAAGACTATGTGCAGTCCTTTTGTTCTAAGTTGGCTCTTTCCACAAAGACTACCCAGAAGGTTTATGAAATAATTCAAGAGGCTACCGCTAAAGAGTTAGTCGATGGTAAAAGCCCTACGGGTGTGACTGCGGCTGCAATCTATATCGCTTGCCAGTTAGAGCGACAGATACGGACGCAGTTAGAAATCTCCAAGATTAGTAATGTCACCGAAGTGACTATTCGCAATAGATACAAGGAATTGTGCAAGGCATTGGAAATCGAATTAGATATCTAACTAATAAAAAATCAAATTTTATTAGGTCACCTACGAAAGAGTAGGGTCATCTACCAAAAGTCAGAATAATTTATGACCTAATAAAAGTGTGAAAAGTATTAGTTGGTATATAATAGAATTCCATCTGACATATAAAACGATCGTGTTTGACCTAATAAAATATATTTTTTATTGGTTGCGACCTCATAAAAAGTGTAAAAGTATTAAGACAAGGTATGTAAGTTATATATGAAGAAGAAGATAGAATAGAAAGACATATAACAAAGAAAAAGAGAGAAGTAATAAAAAAGTAAAAAGTATTAGGTGGAGAAGAATTAGTTGTTTTATTCTTCTTCTTCTATTTCACAGAGGTTTAGGAAATCTTTGTGTCCAAGAATCATAGGGTATCTCATGTTGGAACGATCGACACCCGACACAATTAATTCCTGATGTTCTTCATTTAGGTGGAAAGAGGCACGGTATAAATGTCGAGTGCTGACACCGTTAGCACTCCTTACCCGTTGCTTAGTCTTGGTTCGCTTGAACTCTAATGCTTCTATGAGCCCGATATCTAAAGATGAACGGTCAGCGCCAGTATCTATTTTCGCTTCAATAGTCACGAACCAATTATGGTGAGTCCATAGCGTGATAGGCATTACCCCCTCTTCGATGTAATCAACTAAACGCTTTTGCATATTCTTCATCAGCATCTTCTCCCATGTGATATAGAGTTCGGAAATTGTCTAACTTGTGAGCCTTGATTCTAGGGTGGTCGGCAAGTGCTTCCTTGATGCCCTTCTTGATTTTGTCATTAACAGGAACCTCCGAGTAAATCTTCTTTTTGAGTTGATTGTTTAGGATGCCGTGATTAGTTTCAATATATTGTTCCACCATATCACATATCCCAGCGACGATTTCTTCCTCTTCTTTCTCGTCAAACTCCTTTTGAATAGGGGCTTCCTCGGAGTCAGTGTCCTCGGAGCCGCCGATAGGCTCGATGTCTTCGGCCGCGGACTCTTCAACTTCTTTAGGTGGTGGAGCAGTAAAACCACTTTTGACTCTAATGATTGGGTCAGTTTCTTCGGAACCATCGGGTTCGATAACCACAGGTTCTTCGTCGGAGACTTCGGGTTCTTCACCAAAGAAATCACTATAATCAGCAACACCAAAGACATTTTCTATAGGTCCTTCTTCTACCCGTTCTACTTTTTCTAGTCGAAGAGTAAGGTTAGCAACGAGTTTTGACAACGCCATTACCTGATCTCTAAGGAGTAAAATCTCCTCCGCCTCTTTGCTTTTATCTAAATTGCCGAAACCCAATCTCGACCACGGACTACCTGCTTCCATAATTACTCCATATTTCTTTGCATCCTAAAACTTAACTCCTAGATACCCGTCGCATAAGCATGCTCGTTAAGTTGTGGGGTCTATCTTGGCAATCCCAAACCAAGACCGTAATAGGTATGTTGGAAGATGCTAGAATTATGTTCGACTTCATAGATGTAGAAGATATGGATTCCCCTAGAATGGAGCAAATACTTGCACTAACAGGCGATAAAGAGTTGCCACAGTTGTTTGTCGAGGGGGTGGCGTATATTGGAAAACAAGAAATTCGACGATATATTGGGGCGTAATTTCTATTGTCGCGCGGAGCCAGAACAGTTTCCATGCCCTGCGGAAAGCGGTGATTATTCCTATAACGCCGATAGGGGTTCCTACAAGTGTAATTTTTGCCTGTCAGTTGTAAAGTGGGATGTTCACGATGATAGAGAATTATTTGACGAAGAAGAAGATGCCGACTCTGGACCCATGAATGAAGACGCGGACTTCACTCCCGAAGGAGAAAATATCCAAGCAGACTTCTCAAGAGATTTCGATTTAAGAATAGACCGTGAAGATTCTATCTTGGAGTTAGTGGAAAGGTTAGAAACAATCGACCAACCCTTAGCAGTTTCTATAAACAGAAATGTGAGGCAAATCATAGACATAATGCGCTCTTTGGAAAATGCTAATCATTCCGCGTTTAGAATAGGTTTGGATATCAACCCTAAAGCAATAGCGATTAACTCTCACATAGTAGGGACTATACCGAATAGGAATACCCTAACTAAACTAAAACTAAGGCCAGAGACAGTTTATGCTAAGATCAGAATCTTGAAGACGGTATTAACTCCAGGAAAAGATGACCGAGTAAAAAGGGAGTTCCTAGCCATAGGGAAACTAATAGGGATGGAGGAATCATTGGCACTAGCAGCACTCGAAGAGTTCGAGAGATACAAACCAATGTCAGGAGTCATTATACCATACGCTAGACACACGGCTTGGTTATTCGTAATGGGAGAGAAATATGGCTTCCGAATCACACAAAAAGATCTCATCGGTCTATCCAATTCTCCTAGAAATGCTACCAGAGCAGCAATCAAAGACTTCCGAGAATTCGTGAGCAATCTTAATAATGCCAACATAACACCAGAGATACATGACCTCTCAAGAGTTAATGAAGTGGAATGAGTTTAGATCTCTACACAAAGGCAAGTCTCAAACAAAAATCTCTGAACTATATGGCCTCTACAAAGACGGGCAATATACAATCCCCGAAGATGCTACTTCCATAAAAGAAGAAGCAAAAGAGGAAAAGAAAGCCAAGATGGAAAAAGCGGTCAAGAAGTCTAAGTCACAACCAAAGGTGGAGTCCACCGAAGATTTGATTTCCGAATATAGGAAATTATCTAGTCGTCTAACTCGATTCGCAAAATCGATGACCGAAGAAGTTCAAGAACAAGGCCGTGCAAGACTCCGAGAACTTGCTAAACTAACTGCTCCTAAGAACTACCAATGTAGCCCGACCGATAGTTGGAAACTTTGGACGGGTCCAAGCCAAGCATCACTACTTGTGAACGAATCTAAGCGAGTTGCTTTCCGAGTATCCCGTGCATGGTGGCAAGGAAACTGGCAAGGAGCCAAATATGTTAGTTACGAAACGGTAGGCGCCCAACCAACACTTGATGGCATCGCAAATCAGTATGCAAGAAAGAAGGCACTTGTCCCAAGACCTCCACTAGCAGGAACAGAAATCATGCTACCAAGAACCGCACGAGAAGTTCAACTCCGTGGTCGTGAAAGGCTATGAGTGACATTAGCGCAGAAGTAGCCGCGCTTAAAGCACAACTTGCAGCACTTACAACTGCTGCAACAAGTGCAGGTGTTAAGTTAGAGGCAAGATCTATCTTTGTAGTCTACAATCCTAGAAAGCAAGCAAGATGGTGTAGTAAAATAGACTGTCCAGCACTAGGAAGAAAGACTTCTTACGATGTAGTTAGAGAAGTAGATGAAGAGGCAGAATCAATTATTCAAACGGGAGTTAGTGAAGAAGCCTCTAAAGAAGAAGATGTCACTCGCCGTGTAAAGCGTGTAAGCGAACCCAAAATTAAGTATGACGATTTGGGAGTCCTCGGCGCATTTACAACCAAAAAGAAAGCGATTGATTTCGCTGAAAATTACTTTAGATTAAACCAAAATAATTTGTCCGGAGATGACAACTACGAGTTGAGCATTTCCGAAGTCATGGTTAGTTCATAAGCATCTAATAAAAAATAAACTTTTATTGGGTTTCCTTTAAGTGCAGAACCACCTTGGTTCGAAATCCCCACGATCAATAGGGGATGAGGACAAAAATATGGATATATCAAAAGGAATTTTAAGCGACATTACCGTGCATATGAAATACGCAAGATTCGATGCTGAAAAGCAACGAAGAGAAAATTGGGAAGAACTCTCAAACCGCAACATGGACATGCACATCAAGCGTTACCCAACGCTTGAACAGGAGATAAAAACTGCATACGAATTGGTAAAGCAAAAGAAGATTTTACCTTCTATGCGAAGTATGCAGTTCGGTGGAAAGCCGATCGAACTTTCTCCAAATAGAATCTATAACTGTGCATACATGCCAGTCGATGATTTGCAATCATTTAGCGAAACAATGTTCCTTCTTCTCGGAGGAACAGGTGTAGGTTATTCTGTGCAAAACCATCATGTTAGAAAACTACCAGAAATCCAGAAACCTAACCCTTCCCGAAAGCGACGATTCCTTATTGGGGACTCTATAGAAGGATGGGCAGATGCAGTAAAGGTATTGATGAAGTCTTACTTTGGAGGACGCAAGTCCACAATAGAATTCGACTTCTCGGATATTCGAGAGAAAGGCGCATTGTTAATTACATCTGGAGGAAAGGCTCCAGGACCACAACCACTCAAGGAAGCATTACTAAAAATAGACGGTATTCTTTCTGCTAAAACAAACGGAGATAAATTATCACCAATCGAATGTCACGACATTATGTGCCATATCGCTGATGCAGTATTGGCTGGAGGAATCCGTCGTGCAGCCATGATTAGTTTGTTCTCGGCAAACGATGACCAAATGCTTGCATCAAAAGCCGGTAATTGGTGGGAGTTAAATCCCCAAAGAGGAAGAGCGAATAACTCCGTTGTATTACTCCGACACCTAATCAAAGAAGACGACTTCAAAGCGATTTGGCAAAGAGTAAAGGATAGTGGTTCGGGAGAACCAGGATTCTACTTTACTAATGACAAAGATTGGGGAACTAACCCTTGCTGTGAAATCGCACTAAGACCTTTCCAGTTTTGTAACTTAGTAGAAATCAATGCTTCCGACTTATCCTCACAAGAAGACTATGATGAGCGCTGTCGTGCTGCATCCTTTATTGCAACACTACAAGCAGGTTATACTGACTTTCATTATCTAAGAGATGATTGGAAAGAAGCAACAGAGAAGGACGCACTTATTGGTGTGTCTATGACGGGTATTGCTTCAGGTGCAGTTCTAGGACTTGACATGGAGAGAGGTGCTATGGTTGTAAAAGATGAGAACGCTAGAGTTGCGGATCTTATCGGGATTAACCAAGCGGCCAGGACGACTTGTGTAAAGCCAGCAGGAACAACTTCCCTGACACTTGGCACATCCAGTGGTATTCATGCTTGGCACGCCCCTCATTACATACGCAGGGTGCGCGTAGGTAAAAATGAAGCGATTTACAACTACCTATCTACAAACCATCCAGACCTCATAGAAGATGAGCGATTCAACCCAACCGCACAAGCCGTTATCTCTGTTCCACAAAAGGCACCTGAAGAAGCGATTCATAGAAACGAGTCTGCTATTCACTTCCTAAAGAGAGTAGAGAAAGTCACTAAAGAATGGGTAGTTCCCGGACATAGAGAAGGACAAAACTGTCACAATGTATCTGCAACCGTTTCTATAAAAGAAAGCGAGTGGTCAGATGTTGGTGACTGGATGTGGCAAAACCGCGAGCATTACAACGGCCTATCTGTTCTTCCATACGACGGAGGAAGTTATGTCCAAGCACCATTCGAAGATTGTTCAAAGGAAACATACGAAGTTATGTTTGAAAAACTAAAGAACATTAACTTGGATGATGTGTTGGAAGCAAGCGATAACACAGATCTTAGTGGCGAAGTCGCTTGTGCAGGCGGTGCTTGCGAAGTAGACTTTGGTTATGCCCAAGAAGATGAATCGACTTTAGAAGTCGAGACCGTCGGTTGAAGAGAAATCGAAATCGTCGTCATCTTCTAATTCGTAATCGCTGTTAAGGGCGATTGCGGAATGGGACACTCCATACATGATTCGTTTAAGGTGAAGGGTTTCACCGTTAGAAGTAATCACTCTTCTAACAACTGCTCTCATGTAGGGGTCTACTCCCATTAGATATAGTCGTAATACTTCTAGTCCCATACGAGTTAGAATATTATGAGGTATAGATATAGGATTATCGGGGTCGGCTATAGTGTCGAAACTAAC
>Ga0213868_10006287_pt1 | contig 10520 bp, 4 predicted proteins | sample PICome_9_FD_160087 | JGI IMG/M metagenome (GOLD analysis project Ga0213868, IMG submission 160087) | Coastal seawater microbial communities near Pivers Island, North Carolina, United States - PICO127 | ecosystem: Environmental > Aquatic > Marine > Coastal | place: USA: North Carolina | collected...
TACTTGATCATTGGTCGATTTTGTACCAAGATTATGATCTTCTGATGTTTCTTTTTCAGTGTGTGATTTAGGACTACCCATAGATTCGTGTTTTGTAGTCACAGTCATTTGTGCAATCATAGTCAGACTATCTTCCGGAAGCATCATGGATGCCTCTAAGTGATTGGAATCATCTTTGCTATCGTACCCAAGTACTTCACCAGAGATTGATAACCCTGGAGTAGATGCACCCGAAGGTCTACCAGAACTAAGAAAATCACCCATAAGTGGTTGTTGCAGTATACACGGTCGGCTCGACCCATAGCTATGAATCTCTTCACCATGTTTTCCTCCACTATGTTCTAACTCTGTCAATACATGATCTAAAGCAGATTTCACATCTATTGTAAATGCTGGTGGTACTTTAGAAACAAATTCTTCGGAAGAATGATTTGAGTCCGCCATGGGTTCTGACGGAGGAAGTGGTGTCATACCTTCTTTCGGTGATCCACTGGATGACGCAGATACAATCCGTGCTTTCCCTTGATTATCTTGTTTACCGTTCAGATATTTACCATCATGATGTGAATTTATAAGCACTTCGGAAGCTGCCAGATGGCTAACTGACGTATTCTCGTTTGGATGCAAGGGACTTTTGTATCGGTCACCGTTCAAAGTCTCACAAGATTCATCACTAGCAGGGAATACGTTATCATCATGATTAGAAGAATGAAGTGGGTGAGATGCGTGATGAGCAACCATTACTTCATCGTTTTCGGCAGAAGATTCTTCTTGGGTTGAATGGAGCAGATAATTGGATTTCATTTTCAACCTAGTTCCCCGTTTCCTTTTTCCTCAAGAGAGACAATATCACAACTTGTATTTCGTTTCGAATACCACTTCCACAATTGCAATATCGGTATTACCAAAATCAGCCCTTGAATGAATACTCTTCGTTCACTGGTAGAAACGTTCAGTTGAAGTACGGCGAATCCGGTAAGGTTTTCTACACTAAGTATGAATCCTTTTTCACCCTCCTGCCAAAGCGAATTTGATGTGTATAGTTACAACTAAATAGATCAGCCACTTTGAGAGATGATATGAATCGAAATGAGTGATACCCAATGAATGAGAGGTACGGTGTGCAGCCCGCAATCGTTGTTCCACAAATATGTTTTGGCACGCAAAGTTCTCAAACACAAAAATCTCTCGTGACGACTCTTGTGAGAAACGCGAGCCTGATGCCCTTTGATGGACGGCAACGTTTTACTGACGTCTGACTTGTTTTGGATTTATTGTAAGTAGACCATGTTAGTATTTTTGTTCGCGGGGTTTTTTCTCCCTCTCTCTCCTCTGTGGTTGCGGTTTGCCCCTCCTACTTACTTTAGCTATTTTTCTCTGACAAATGTTGCAAGACTCGCCCTCAACGGAAACGAAAACCTCCGCTCACACAAGACACAAGAACCGAGCTAAAAAGAAAACACGCACAAGACACAAACACTTCGTACGCGCAAGAGGAGTCCTTTTATTCCTAATAGGATCTCCACTCCCCCAAAAGTCATTCATTGAAAGATGAAACATATAGAATATGAATTACAATTAGAGGACGAAGGAGCATTGGCCGTTCGTAAAAGTTGTTTGCAAGCCTTCTTTCCACCCAAGGGCCCTATTAGCCATAGTAATAAACTTCGTCTTACTAGCACTGGTTCCTATTCCAGTAGTGTCTACGGAAAAGATGGGTCAGATTGGACGAGAAGCAGCAGCAGGCGTGCAGAGATGATCAATGATAGTTTCATGACGATGAAAACGGAACATTCTGCTGACACATACAAGTCTCATCATGGCTGGAAGGGACAAAAAATACCCGGTCGGTTTTCCAAGGGAGATGAAGATAAAAGTACCCGTAGCAGCACTGCAAACGAATCCTTCGACCTTGAAGACGACATCTCGTTCTCTATGGCTAGTCAAATCGGACTTTTGAATTCTGACTTGAGCAATTCGATAAATCATGGTAGAGATGCGAGTGTCAGCTTCTCCTCCTCGGATCATCTAAGGGTTGCGAAAGACCGTCGGAGTAAGAGCAGCAATAGTTCCTCTTCTTCACACAAAAAATCAGGAGGATTTTCAGCCATGCCAATACCTCTAGATGATGTTGAAGAAGAAGAAGAAGATGCTCTGGATGGTATCATTCCACGGGAGACCATGTCTAACAAACCTCAGGGAAAGTTTCATGTCTTGAAAGCATGTATTCCAACCCACGCAATGAAGAAAAAACATAAGATTCCAACGTATACCTCACCACATGAGTCCAATGCTTCCTGCATATCCCCTTATACTCAGTATGGAAGCAGCGTTGTTGTAGAAAATGATTATACTCAGATTCTGTTCCAACCCAGACACAAACAAGCGGAACAAACGAGTGCAGGCATCCAACCGTTCTCACCGCACCAGAAACAAATGACTGAATCAGCTGCAAATACTTGGAAAGTTTCTTCGCCAACGGCTCAAAATGGTGAGAAATCGGAAATTGCGTCTGATCAGCAATTTCTGAATACGCTTGCGCAAGCATTGTCCAACAATTATGAACAGCTTCAGGCTGATCTATACAAACTCACTGGGAAGACGGAAATACAACGATTGATGGATGAACGCAATGTTCCTGATGTTCCTCAAGTACTTAACTGTAATATTGAGGATGAATCTGATTTAGTGAGTGAGTTTGGAATGGGGAGTACCAGTGGAGGTAAATATAACGATCATGCAAGTGTTGTGAGAGGTATGGAACGAGATTATAATTACAGTCAGAGGTACAGGGACGATTATGGACCTAAAAGAAATTTTCATAATGATCATATGTCGCCATCGGCTTCTCATGAGAGCTATGAAGCAGTGGAAGAAGATCCATACTTGTTTGTTCCAAGAAGAGTGCATTCCAATCCCAGTAGTCAATCGCGCCATAGAGGCACACAGAGAAGGCCTGTCGCACCCAGACGCATGAAAACACTACAAGAAGATGTTTACGATGCATCAGAAGAGCTAGATATTATTGGTGCTTTTGGAGGATTGGGAGTCCGCAAAACTCCTTTGACACTTTCGGAAGCTTTTGAAGACTTCGGTATGGAAGGAGTTATGATCAAGGGCAAAACTGGACGTAACAATACATTTGATTTTAGTGTGGACGATGAAGAAGATACTGATAATGATGCGACAAATATGCGTCGACGTCAACTTCCTGTATATCCTACTTCTATTCGTACACGACATAGAACCCATAACGACTCACTCACAAGGTTGACTCCACCAACGTTTTCAGGCATCCAGTCACAAAAGATAGCAATACGGCCATCCGAACCAAATAGAGAACAACGGAGGGCTCAGATGCTTATGAATAATGCAGAAAGAATGTCAAATTGTGGATCGAGTACATCGTCTGGCATTTCCCCGTTCAATCGTAGTCAGAAGTATTCTGGTCTGTTTGATTCCCATGGTTCTGCTTCTAACAACCACCGGCGGATGAATTGAACTAATTACCGGCGGAAGGGTTCGAGTACGCGAGTTACGATTTTAAGCAGATAACGAAAACGCAAGTGATACCATGTTTTGTACATATGAAAAATCATCCACAACTTTTTAACTACATTCCATAGATTTTATTTTAATGCGCGGGGTATATCTTGTTAAAACATTTCTACCTTTTTTTTAAGAACGATACTTTTTATTAATCTCTGACAATCTTTTCTCTTCGTCGGTTATGAAAGAGTAATCGACTTCCTCACCTGGCATGAACATGGAATTGTATTTAAGGCCGGGATCATCTCGAGAGAATGCAGCTTCCTTCAAAGTGTCTATATAAAGCTTGACAAATTCATTGAAATGCTGACCAGGAGATTTGTCCATAAGCATTCGTTCTCCTTCACGCGCTTGATCTTCAACTCCAAAAGTTGGATTGTGACGACGAGTGGCCGTAAAAGCTTCTTCAAGTACATCCATCGTAACTCCCATGCTTTCCAAGAATTCTTGGTCGGCGGGATTGATCTCCTTCTTCCATTCAGAGAACGAAGCAATAAGTTCCTCTTGTGATCTCTCCGATCTAGCACCAAGCTTTGAACCTCTGACCAATATCCGTTCCTTCACGGGTCTAATTCTAACACGAGGACCTGACTCATTGAGCATTACCTTTTGCCCAGAGGAGAAAATCTCTTGCCATGCGTTTTTGTATTCAGATTCCAAATCGAACCCCACATATACTCTTCCTGATGGGTAGCCGTCCAAAGATGTCACGAATTCTATAGACCCTTCAACATCACGAGATTGAATACAAAACTTTTGGAAGTAATCTGAGATTTGCTTCTTAGTAACGGAAACAGGGACGTTACATAGGTGCAAAACATGTGCATGCGATAGAAAGAAATCTTTTGAGGGAGTATCTCCATGAACAACAAGTTTGTTCGTTGTTTTTCTCAATTGAAATTGACGAATAGGTCCAGAGTACTTGTCGTGAACTACTTCCCTCTGAGCAGCATAAATACGGATAATCTGTTTTTGTAAAGATGCAATAGCGTCATGCATATTCTTATCACTTAATAGAGAAGATGCTTGATCAGGCGAAGATAGACGAATCAATGCAGTAGTTGGAGACGAAATGAATACATCATCGACGTTGAGAGCTACAGCGCTGTGAAGGTAACGCACAATCGTCCCTTGTCGCATACCAGAGGGAAGATTTTCCAACATAAGGATTGAATCTTTACCAGTGCCTACAAATGATTTCTCATCATCAGATGGAGAATCATTTTCGTATCGTTTCGCTTCTGTATGAACACGGACGACGCGCTTCGACTCACTCTTTTTGTATGCAACTGCGGCCTCACTGGCACTCTTGAATCCCACAAAAGCACTTGTAATTGTAGCAGGGAACACATGTGTTGCTGGAATTCCAAACATATTTGCGACAAATTCTACAACTTCGTGACGATGGAGAGGGTTGTCATACGATGCCAATTCTCCTTCAATGACTGGCCTCGGTACGTTTGTGACATACGCAAATGCTTCATGGGCCGAAACGAAGTCTTCTGGAGGATTCACACGATTTGTGGGATGAACAATAGGTTTAGCCTCTCGTCGACTTTCTGCATGAGGCACATGATACGTAAAGTGAGCAGTATCCGTTGGCCAAGGGTCATCTATTTCACTTTGAAGTTCTTCGTCTCCCCAAATATCATACACCTTGTTCCGTTGGTCTCGTCTCTGGTGTTGCTTCAAATTTCGTTGCTGTTGAAATCTATTCTGCTGTCCAGGCTCTTCATTTCCCAACCATTTCACATTTCCATTGGCTTTCGTAGGATCAAGAGTTTCAGCTTTGACAGGTTCAAAGGCAGACTCTAAATTCCACCCTGGGCTAAACTGCTTCAATGAGTGTTTACCAGATTTTTCGACATTATCTTTCATACTTTTTTCTAAATCCGATTTAATGTCACCTTTTGATTCTAAAAACATTTTACGAGTTTGTGCCAATAAATCTTCCGTTGCATCTCCAGGGAAATCATCCTTTAACGAGTGTCCCTTAGACTTACGGGCCGATAGTTTAGGAATTCCACTTTGATGCTTGGATAGTTCACCACGAGCAGCTGGATCTAGAAATTTCTTTGCAAAGTTCTCTTTTTTATTTCCCTTTTGAATTTTCTTGCCTTTTTCTTTACCACTGTCATCATTTGAGAAGGATTGGATACGCATAGATGTCACTCCGTTTACGATTGTAAAGCTGGAAGAGTCCTTTCCATTTGATACGCGAATTAATCCACTTGGATTCTTCCTCAAACACTGTTGGATATAATTATACGAGCGATTCATGTTTGTAAATGTGTATCAGTTGACTATACTTCTGTCTTGAATCAGGTAGACCTACTTACTTAGTCATAACCAATAATTTTTTGTGAGGCTGCTGCCCAAGCACCGGGCGGGGTCTCTCCACCTCTCATGGTCACCAATCTATCCCTATCTGGTAAAGAGATGAACGTTTCAAACAACCTGCATTTGCAAGAGGTAAGTATTTCCTTATTTGCTGACGAAATTCTTTCCTTTCAGAGGCATACATTGATTTCACGGTACATTCTTTCCAGTTGAATTGTCTTTTGGACAACATAGGGAAAATATGATGGATTGGTAATATCCACATCGAGTAAAGTGGACAGCTGCTTTAACTTATTTATCGTACTTTGTTTGCCCTACAATTTTCAACTTCAACTCCGAAGGGGGCAGAAGATCACACATCACACAACATGTCGTAATAAAAAAGAAGAGATTCATTCAAAAATCAACGTTTGAAATCAAAGGCGATTCGTACCCTGCTGAATCATTCAAAACGAACCAATATTTACCCATAAAAATGAAATTCGGCAGCACACTGGAAGATAAAGTCCGTGCGGAATGGAAGGACTACGCCATAAATTACAAAGCTATGAAGAAAACACTCCCCAATGAAGATGAAACAATTTTTGCTCATGCGACATACCCCAAATTTTGGGATTTATATCAAGATGGAGTCGCAGCAGTGGGGACATTTTACAATGAAAAAAGTGCCTGGGCGATGAAAGAAGAAAAAAGACTCGTGAGTGAAGTCGAACGGATGAAACTCAAGGCACTTGTTCCTGGAAAAATAATTGATGATGTAACTTTGGACGATGCCAAGAATCATCTCAAGCAATTTCAAACTGAAGTCACTCATATTCAGGAGTTTTTAAATATTAACAAGACGGCTCTGGGTAAGATACTCAAGAAGTACGATAAACGCACATTAAATACTGTTCGAGATACAACGTTAAGTCGGACACTGGAAGAACATCCCTTCTTTGATGGAGCCATCATGGATAATTTTTTAATCAAGGTCGAAAATTTGTTCAAAATCTTGGATAGAATGTCAGAATATCACGATGAGACAGAAATGTCTCATAGAAGAAGACAGAAATCTAATGCTTCAGTATTTGGTGAATTGTCAACAAGAGACGAGTCCATAGTATCACAAGCCAACGACATTATTGAAAGTATTTTATCCTCACCATTTTTCGAACAGAACCCATTGAGGCACAATCCAAGGTTTCATGAAAAAGAATTTGAAACTGGTGAAATTCTTGGTGAGGGGGAGTATTCTACAGTGAGAGAAATTAAGTCATTCGATGTGCCTGAATCGTGTCCCATATGTGTGATCCATCATGGGTTCAAAGACGAAACAGACGAGCCAGAGAACATTAATGATCATGATGCGACTGGATCTGATGGTATGCAAAAGCAAGTAAAAGTTTCATTTGAGGGTATTCAATCGCTTGAATCTGGAATCATAAATGATTCTTTTGATATGGCTCTACATCCACCTAAAGAAGTCGCCGTATCAGATCTTGACATGGAAAGTTTCAAAGATGATCATGAGGAGTTTGATGCAGAAGATACTGCAAATAGAGGATTTATGAAGCATCATTGTCTAAGAGATGGAGTTGCAAGATACGCCATAAAACAATTAAAAGGAACATTGCATGGATCAAAATTGGCCGATGGTGCGATTGATTTGGCGATCGAAGCAAAGTTCTTGAGTGCTTTGTCACACCCTAATATCATTAGACTGTGTGGTACTGGAGGTCGACGTGGACATCCTCAGGCATTTATAATCCTTGATCGTTTGTACGACACTCTTGCAGTACGGATAAGTAAGTGGCAGATGAAAGAAACGAGACTGAAGAAGGGCATCCTAAAATCTATAGGCGTTTGTCCATTTAACAATGTTAAAAGTGATCTGAGGCTCCTATGGGATGAGCGTGTTTTAGCGGGATATGATATTGCTCGTGCCATGAAGTACATTCATTCAAAGAACCTTATATATAGGGACTTGAAACCTGAAAATATTGGTAAGTTGATGATCTGTTGTATTGTTACAAGTAGGCTTTTTTAAATGGTGAATCTTACTAATCAACTCAACCATCTTTGAAAGGATTTGATATTCATGGTAATGCCAAGATTTTTGATTTTGGATTAGTGAAGGAGTTGAGAGAAGAATTAAAAGTGGGGAAAGACATGTATAGAAACACAGGAAGAACAGGTACTCGAAGGTACATGGCTCCTGAGGTTGTGTTGTGGTAAGTTTTTCAAACACATAGCTCCGTTTTTGTATGATTCCACTAATCGCGTATCATATCAATTTTAGCAAAGACTATGGGAAACCTTGTGATGTCTACAGTTTTGCAATACTCTTCTGGGAAATATTATCCCTAAAAGTACCCTTCGATGGTTATGACTATGAGAAACATGCAAAGAAAGTAGTCACCAAAGGAAAAAGACCAAAAATACCTCGCGAGTGGACGTCTTTGATTAAGACTCTGATTGAAGATGGATGGAGCCAAAATCCTGTTGACAGACCAACATTTGAACGCGTGTGTAAGTTAGTGTCTGGTGAATTTACATTCGCCACAGACAGGACTATTTCACAGATGGACGCGTCAACGTCGACTCGTGAGTTTGAGTTAAATGTAATTCTCAAAACAGAACACATAATACACTGATATGATTAATATTGTATAAAAGGAAGCTTTTTTGATTAAGGTGGATAATCTGTCACGGCAGATACCCATTCATTAGGTAGATCTTCATAATTTGTAGTTTGTTTGAGCATTCCACTGGTTATTGTGCTGAAAACTCGTGATGAACTTCCTTCTTTGAATGCGTTAAATATAGCTTCGGAAACTATTCCTTTCTGTTGGCACCGTTTAAATATTGCTGCTACATGCTCTTGTCTCTCATTAAATGGTAGCAGACGTACGGCTGCTATCATAATATAATAAACACTTTTGGAATCAATATCGTTGTGTAGTGTCCAATCCTTAAATGTGGAGAGTGCGATATCATAATTTTTCCTTTTTTGTTCCTTCGAGGCACTGCCTAATTTAACGGCTGCTGTCATAACTGAAGAGTAACTTTGGAAACTTTTGCATGGGTTCTTCATGTGAATATTGTCAGGTTTGTTATGACACTCAACAGCCCACAAGAAAAGATCTCTAGCATGATGTGCTGCATCAAACTTCGAATCACGAACTTGGCTATATCCTCGCAAGACGATATTTACGGATCTCAAGTTAGGAGACGGCATATCACGGAGTAAGTTCTCAGCCCTTTTAATGAATGAAGTTTTGTTAGAACTCGCAATCATCGAACGAATGACATGATCAAAAGTTTTGTAAGGCGGCTGCAATTCGGAAAATAACGGATACTTTCTTAGTCGCAACACTTCCCGGAGCAGCTTCTCTGCTCGGTCACTTCGCTTTGCTTTACACCAAGTCAATATCGTAGCGTCGAAGTTTTGATACGATAAAATTGATGGAATTGTCATTTTTTTGTGGGCTATGGATTCTTTAACTACCCGAAGTAGGAATGTTTCTGCCCATTCAGCAGCCTGTTTTGCATCCAACTCGCCCCAAAGTTGCAGAATCTCATGAAATCCCAAAATTGTACTTCCCATGTCCTTGAAGAGTTCGTCGACAACATTCGTTTCATATACTCTAGTCATAGATTGCAATATAGCGCTGGACAGTTTATTGTTTTCGCCACATGAAGTAAGAAGTGATCTATAGGTTGCGATATTTGGCTTACACAACGGGGAACACTCAGAATCAAAGTAAAGAGATTCTTGGTCTCTTAATATATCAATAGCCTCTTGCACATGGCCAGCCTTCAAGGCTGTATTAATTGCAATGTCAAAAATTTCAGTCGTTGGAACCTGTTCCATCTTACGAGTCCGATAAAGAGCTAGAACCCTATAAAGAATTCCTAAAACTTCATCCAATGAATTCGGAATGTTAGTTGCACTTGACCAAGCCAGAATTGCAGGTAAATATATATTGCTTGTTAGATCGGATCTACCAAGTTGTAATAGTGAATCCTCCATCTCGTTTACTATTTCGTTCATGCGTATTAAAGTAGTCTCTAGTTCCATTTCATTCAGTGGATCTGGACTAAGCATAAAATCTACACCAACGTCTTTGAGGATGCCATCCTTACGTTCAGGACTTTCCGTTATTACGCCAACGACATTTGAATAGCACAATAGAACTGTTTCAAACATAAAAGGATCAGGGAAAACTCTTGATGTGGTGTTGTTTCTATTTCTCAAATGAATATGAGATAGAAATGCATCAGCTTCTGATGCTAAGCGAAAAGCACCTTCGATAGTCCGAAGCTTTGGAGAGTGCAAAGCACTTCGGAATGCACCAAAACAAGTCAAATAAACGCGATCGTCCAATACAAAGTTCACCCATTTCGGTGTGTTATCCTCATCATTTTCATCTTTCTCAGGACAAAGATCTTTTGAGCGATCAGCAATTTGTTCCATGTGCTTCAGAATAGCTATGCACCTTTCAGGAGCTTCAAATGGCAACGAAATTGATCTTCTACTCCATGCACCTACAACCGCACTGAAAATATCCGGAGTAGGTTCACATTTTAAATGACCATTATCATACAGTTCTCCCATTCGTGTTAAAATCCGCTCAGCATGATGCTGC
>Ga0213868_10006288_pt1 | contig 10518 bp, 10 predicted proteins | sample PICome_9_FD_160087 | JGI IMG/M metagenome (GOLD analysis project Ga0213868, IMG submission 160087) | Coastal seawater microbial communities near Pivers Island, North Carolina, United States - PICO127 | ecosystem: Environmental > Aquatic > Marine > Coastal | place: USA: North Carolina...
AGAAGATTCTTTCTCAAGAGAGCCACCAGGCATGACACGCATATGTTTTGTTCGTCCAACTTTGGTTCCAATCACCACCTGATTTGAATTTTATTGAAAGAAATACAGAAAAGTCGTCAGTACCTACCATAACTGAACCAAATCAATCTATCACAGTAACGGTATAAATGGAGCATAATTGTGCATTGCCATGGTGATATCTTAAGTTACGTAGTACATTACATACCTTCGGCTTTCCACCCCCAGCAAAGCCCGCTTTGATCGAGGCCGTGCCTACATCAAGAACAATAGGCTGATTCAACAATGCCGATGATGACCCCGATCCCTTTTCTGTATCTGGATTCGCACTCATGGTGTTCCAACTAAATGAGTTTAACAACAACAACAACAAAATACATGACTTCGTCGGTACTGGTTTCGAGTTACGAGTTTCCGTGTGTTTGTTTTGAACCGTTTCAACTATCCCTCAAGAGTAGGTAGTTTTATTCTTGAAAAGCTGACCAGTTCTGAACACCAATTTCTGACCCTAAGTCGGGTACGTAGGTACCTGGCTGACTGACTGAATTCTCACTTGTTCCTTGTTCCTTGTTCCTTGTTTGTTGTTCAACCACAAAATACTTCCTCAAATCAAACGCACTTCGAAATGTTTAGTTCGATTCGATCAATGCTAGTTTGGTTAATCACATGGATCGTCTTAGTGTCAAGTAACCAAATCATCCCAAATGCCAGGGCTCAGCCATATATCGAGAAAAGTGATATCCCCGACGGTGTTGTTTTGCGGCTTGAAAAGTTTCTTTCGCTCGATGGTCAAACGTTGCCTTTCCATATACAAGGTTGGAGATGGCATCTTCTTTCATTACAAAGAGATTCAGTTCGACTGAGTGAGCTTGCTAGAAAATTGGGGCCAAGTATGAATGGAAACGAAGAGACAACGTCCTTGAAGAAGGCAGTTGAACATGTTCTGTTCAACTTCAAAGCGCTACAACGTATTGAAAATCAAACATTTTTTCCTTGGATGAGAGAAAAGCTTACAAATAAAAAGATCGTCGGGGATGCTGAAGGGGCCTTCTCAATAGTTCTAGATTCACTCGACAAAGAACGACAAAAAGTTAGTGAAATAGCATCGATGATAAAAAATGAAGTAGAGATGGTTCAAAGTAACGGCGTAGGGAAAATAGTCGATCTGAGTAAAGAAATGGCATTTGTGACCAAATCCATTCAAGAAAAGCAAGATAGGTTTATAGTTCCGGCATTGTCGAGAGTTGTTTCATCAAGAGAGCAAAAAGCATTTAACAACAAGGTCCTGAGAAAGTTAGGTTTGCTGGAGAGCAGGATCCATCTAGTAGGAATGCATGATGCGGTTTACGACAAGCGATTTGGTAATGATGTCGAAAAACAGAATTTTGAAGCAGAAATACCTGGAGTAGCAAAGATGATGTTAGAGAGATGGAGAAGAACTCTTTACCAACCTCAGGCGGGGATGCTTGACGAATTCTGATGAATGGAAAATACTACAAGTACAAATCATCATCATGATTAAAGCTTAGTTTCCTTCTGGTTCCACCTCCCTTCAGGCGGTCTATGTACATCGATAAATCTTTCGAGGTGGCTGATATGTTGAACACTTTATTCATCACGTATCGAGTCTCATTTTCAAAGCCTTTAAGCAACGGGTTTGTAATGAAGAACATAATGATTGCGTACACATAGAGGAGCGGTGCTGTGTACTTGGATACTTTGTAATTTGATGGATCCTTCAAGATCTGTTCGGAATCGCCAGCGATAAAATTACTAGTAGCTGCAAATGGTTCACCACTAGTGTCCCAAAACGCTAAATTAAAAAAATCATCAATATCTTGAATCACCAAACTTAATGGTGATATGTAAACAATCTTGTCGTAACTTAATGTCCATAACCAAATGAGTGAGTAGTCAGATGCTAGCCAATCAATTGTATTACTGTTTGGATTTGTGATGGAATATTGCATTTGATTGACTTTCCATCCAGCATATTCCAATTTTTCAATCCAAGTTTCCCTATTCCCCTTTTTGTCCCGGTTGTCTTCTGAAATAAAACAAGGCATGTATAGTCAACTGAATACTCAGAATCATCTTTTTTTCTTGTTCTTGCAAGCAAAGATGCACCCATCACCATGACCCCATGCAAGCTTTCTTCGTCTGTCACTACAGTGACATAAGCTCTTTTTTCAAATGCTAGCGAGCAAGTTAACAATAAGAAGAGAATTATTCTCATTCAGTTCCCTTGTGTTTGTGTCTCATGTAGATTGATAGTATGCCAGATGCCAGATGCCAGATGCGGTAAAATGTAAAATGACCGCATTATCACGCAATGACAATCGTGACTTTACTTAGTTCCAGTACTTGGAGTACTCGAGTCTTTGAAATGATGAGTTACTACTATGTACATTCTCTTTATGAAAGTTACAACGTAGGATTACAGAATTTCAATCCAAGACTTTCCAATCGAAACAGTTGACGATTGATCTTTCCGAGTAAATCCCTCATCTGTTCCCAAGGGTCTCGCCCTCCACCTTGCATGTCCATAACTTGCATGCATAGTGTCAGGAGAGCATGGACGCCCTCCAGCTTTAACCACGGTTCTAACGGACCGAAAGCGTCAGCGAGATCAGAAAATCTCGTCTTGAGACAATCGTGATAGTAATTCCAAACAACAAGAGCTTGTTCGTGATTTGCAACTACCTTTCGGCATATCAGCATTATTTCAAATCTAGGATCGGCTATAGCTGCCTCTTCCCAATCAAGAATTGAAACAACATGTGGAACATCGTTCAAAGTTTGTCCTTCTCGACAAAATATTGCATTCTGAGGTTGTAAATCACAATGACATAGGGTGGGCGGCAAGTGATTGATTTTGAGTGTTTCAGTACGTAGACTCTGTACACATGTATCTAGTACGTGTAAAATTTCCTTAATTCGATCATCATTGTGCTTTTCCGACGTGCATATCAGCTCTCTTAAATTATTTTCGTACAAGTCAATCATTCTTTCATAAGTGATGGGCGCAGGAGTCTTCGACGTATGTCTATCAGGCACGTGATGGCCAGCAATAAGAGTTTTCACATGTGAATCATTCATTCTATCTTGTACAAAGAATTGTAAGTGAATTGGAATCACAATGGAATCTAATAAATTCAATGCATACTGCAGTGAATCTTTCAGGGAAACCCGACCATGCCTTGGGTGCGGCTCTAAGAAACCAAATTCATGTCTGACCTTCACCATATTCATGATGAAGTCATCTGCTATCGTCCAATTACGATAATCCGCATGTTCCCGAACAAAATTACAGATACTATTAACATATGAGAATACAGCCCATGGACTTGAACTCTGTGAAGATTGGAAGTAAAGGACTTTAGGAATGCGCATTTTGATAAATGGATCTCTTGGGTGTAATCTGGAATCCAAAATAGAGCGAGCCAGTTCATAGCCAGAAACCTCCGACTTGGCCAATTCTAAACAAGAAGAATTCATTTTTGAATTAAGGTCCCACCATCGAGCAGATCCTTTCCAGATTCTCAGCACGAGATGGCAGTCTCCGTCTTTTATTGCCTCTTCAAAAGTCTGTCTTAGTTCATGATCGTACGTTTGCATACTTTCCTGCGGTGGACAGTGCTTCAGCTTAAGAAGAAGCACTCTCTGTTGAGCAGATTTGAGTTGTGCAACGGCAACAATTCGGTATTCGTTACATGTAATATTTGTCAACAGTGTTTGGAACTGAGAAATATATTCCGTTACATCATCTTCCAATAGTCCTTCAGTAGATATAGAACCAGTGTCAATCCATTCTTGTCGAAGATTCATCCAACACACTTTATCACTGAATGTGATTCAGAGGATGTATCTGCAACTAGTTCTCTAGATAGTAAGTATTAATGTTTTGGAGGATCTGTCTGTTAGTGCAGAATGTGGATACTTACAGTAGATAAAGGGAAATTATGAAGGCATGTGTATTTGGTATTTGTTTCAAGTTTGGTCCCTCTGTTCCATGTACGGTTGGTGGACATAGAAACTACAGCATACCAACACCCCAGGGAAATATATATGAAAATACATAAAAGTTTGATTATAATTCAGCAGAAGTACATATAGATTTCAGGATCGCTACTTTAGTTTTTATATTCATTTTTAATTCACATTAAATACAACGACGTGCGCAAGGTTGAATCGAACAACTGGGCCGTCAAGCCCCCACAGGTTTGAAGCCTGCGCCCATCACCAGACAGGATCATGCACACAAAAGAGGATGAGTTTTCAATCTGCGACGGTAAGTGACCCCCGTTGAGTTTTATATGGTATAACTTTGCTAGGACGGCGGCTGTATCATGAGGCCGACATCTAAAGTGCTCTTGTCACCGAAGTGACCGTCTTCGCAGAAGCGGCGCCCACGCCGGCAGGCTGTTTCCAGCTGATATTCTCTATCGTTGCGTCCGGGGAATTTACCCAACAAGCTTTCCCATTGAAGGGATGCCCTCGGCTTTGAGAGAAGCGGGGCACTCGTCGAAACCATTCGCCATCACTGAACGAAAACTGAGGAGAGAAGTGTGCGTCTGCCGTCCGTCTCTATTTTAGTAAGTGGGAACATTATTCCCGCGAAATTTGTTGGGCTGACTGTCCCAGATTTCAAATCTTTGGTGGTCGTCATTTTTTATAAAAAAATACTGATCATCATACAATTTGGTATTTATCAATTCTTCTAGCGTTTCTTTCACTTGAAAGATTGGATTCCCCTTTTGTACGTTTGATACATTGAACGTGACCATGTCAATTACAATGATTGATTCGTCAGAAGGAGGGTTCACAAAGAACGACGAATCCCCCACAAGATATACTTTCGACGACTTTCCGGTCATGAGTAAGGAAGCCATTCGATGTGCAGCGCTGGAACATGGAGGGTATTCTACCCCTGCTTTGAATGATACCTTGTATCTGCATTACAAGGGTTACAGAGATATTGATAATCTTGAAGAATATATTAATCTTAAAACACTTTGGTTGGACTCGAATGGACTTCAGGAGATAAAGAACATGGGTCATTTACATCAACTGAAGAGCCTTTTTCTGCAACGTAATCTCATATCAAGTATCAAAAACGTAAATGGTTTGCATAATTTGGTCCAGCTAGATATTAGTGAAAATAGTTTGACTGGTCTCAACGGATTAGAACACTTACCTGAGCTCTCCAGTTTGAATGTATCCAAGAATTCGCTCTCGAATTCGAAAAGCATCTCAGCGATCAAAGATTGTCCCAAACTTTCATCAATCGATTTTAGTCATAATTGTTTGGATGGAGAAGATGTTATTGATACATTATCACTTGTGACAAATTTACTCAGTGCCAATATGAAAGGGAATCCGATAACAACAAAAGCAGCAAATTATAGGAAACGAATGATTTGTGCGATCAAAACCCTTCGCTATCTTGACACACCAATTTTTGATATGGAGAGAGCTGCTGCAGAAGCTTGGTCAGTTGGTGGTCGAGAAGCTGAGCTTGAAGTGAAAACTGCCTGGCAGAATAAAATCAAGAAGGAGGAGAGAGAGAGTTTGGAAACGTTTCGACAATGGCAATTGCAAGTTCGTGAACAGGCACAAGAGAAGATGGATCAGACCAGTAAAGGTCTTCGTGAAGAAGAGTTGGAAGTTGAGGCTACGAAAAAAAATAAAGCAGATAGAAAAATTGCTGCCGCCATTGAAGCTCAGAAAGAGCGGGAAATGTATCATATTGAAGTGTCCTCGACAGACATGAAAGAGTATGAAAATTTGACTGAAGTGGAATGGAACACCGCGATTGATGAAAAGCTTATCTTATTTGCCGAAAAAGAATCATGCGACTTCGATCAGGTTGCAAATATTCTCAACGACGAGTTTAAGGACCTAAAGGCCAATGCATTAGATTGTAAAATGAGGTGGATGATACTTATGTCTCAGAGCGGAACAACAAAACCACGTCCTCTTGAAACATACATCAATGGGTGTACAGCAGATAGATTGACGTTCGAAGAAATTCAATCAAAACTCAGCAATATTTTGATTAAACCGGAAGAATTGCCGTCTATGGAAGATGGTAACACAAGTTTTTGATTGTAGTTAATGACCTTTGATACTTTAAAGTTTGAATAATACATACTTTTCTATGGACATCAAATCATAATGATTCAGCGTTTACCGAACCTATTTCAATCGATACATTATCCACGATAAGACCTATTCCCAGTGGGACCCCTAAATTGTACACTTCTTCTGAATAGTCCTCAATTTTTGGATCCCTTCTGAAACCAAAGTAATGTAGACGGATTGCACTGGCTGACAATCTTAATTTATGTATTGGCAATCTATCTTCGGTAACATTCATACTTTCGGAAGATTCAATAGGTATCACGGGCAGCCAGAGTGCCTTGATTGTGGGTGTCCACAAAACACTTAGATTGCCAAATCTTTTGGGTGTTGAGTTGTACTCTTGTTTCGTCAAAATACGAGTGTTTTTCCACCCGTCTATTTGAATGTCTTGAGTTTGTTTAAAAGTTGTTCGAGGATTTGGTGGACGGGGAATTTGCAAGGTATCCCCATTTTCTTTAAAATCAATATTTGCCTGTTCTGCTGGCACACCCCACAGCTTCCGACATACTTCTTCAGCTTCACGAGTGGAAACATACAATCTACTTCCCCATTGGCCTATACACCCCCTTTTCACTACAAGGGATGACATTGTAACATACTCCCGATAATATCCAACAGGAGATGTATCGTACTCCAGAGCAACTACTCCTCCGAGAGAATAACCAAAAAGTGATATAGACCGAACCGAAGACCCCGGTTTGCTTTTGACCTTCACAATAGACGGAAGAAAACATAGTCGCCCAGTGAATAAGTGCGGGTATTCAGGATCAGTGGATATCGATATATCTCGTTTTGGCGCTGAGACTCTAGAGGGAAATATCTTTTGCGTAAGGGGAGATAGATCAAAGGCCCTTGAGAAGGAATTTGTGACAAATATCCACAAAGATGTAAAGAAAATTGCACGTAACATACTTTAACGTGAAATACGACCTGACATACAATAATATATAAACGGAAATTTGCTCTGTGGTCTCTGCTCTTTGATCAAAATTTCAGCCTACCATCTTCGTCCAATATTGAGAAAATATGGTCCAGGATGGAACTCAACTGCAACTTCTTTCATCTCGACCACGACGAAAGTCAGCGATATTGAGAGTACCTTCAATAGATCTCATGGCTCAACAACAAATATAGAGTAAGGATATTGAACTATATTGAAGAAGTATGTCAATCCTTTGATGAAAATCGTTATATGATCCTTCATCAAACATTGAGAAAATGGTCCAGGATGGAACTCAACTGCAACTTCTTTCATCTCGACCACGACGAAAGTCAGCGATATTGAGAGTACCTTCAATAGATCTCATGACTCAACAGCAAATATAGAGTAAGTATATAAGCAGTCATATAATCCTTCGTCCAACATTGAGAAAATGGTCCAAGATATCTTTGAAGAGAGTTCATATAATCTTTTTTTTAAGCATTATGCTAAAATTTTCTTTGATACAGTAACATCGAGACTGTTCTTCGGACTAATTGGCACAATATATCGATGCCTTGGATCACATCCTTCTCGGGCAAAATCTGGATTGACTAGCTTAAAATCGTAGCGTTGGGTGATGAGAGCTATAACCATTTTACTTTCCAACAGCGCTAGGTACTGTCCCAGACAATTTCGCGGACCATCAATAAATGGAATAAAGGTGTATGGATCAGGAATTTTCGATTGTGTAAATCTACTCGGATCGTAATGCATAGGATTGGGCCAATAAGTTTCATTATGATGAACACTCTGAATGTTGATAGTGACACTTGTATTTTTCGGGATGATATGATTTTCGACTTGAACAGGTTTTGAAATCTGCCGCATCACCACAGGGACTACTGAGTATAGCCTTAAGGATTCCTTTAGGCATGCCTCAGAGAGAATTAATTTCGAAAGCTCTTCTCTCGAAGGCAAATCATTTCTGTTCAAAAGATTTCCACTCTTGCCTTTGCCATTTTTCCAATCTTTGACACCAAACACATCTGCAGTTTCCTGCTCGATCATTCTTTTTATTTCGTCTCTCCTCATCAACTCGAAGAAAGTCCAAGTCATCATCGCCGCACTAGTTTCGTGTCCAGCAAGCATGAACGTTTTGAATTCATCACGAAGTTGTCTCACCGATCGTGAACATAAGCTTCGTCCAGGATTTTCTTTCTCGAAGTGATCTAAAACCTTATCTAAAATATCACCATTAGACCCCTTCTTATTTTCTATGTTCCTCAAGGCCCATCTGTCTGTAATCAGTTTCGAAACGTATGCATTCAGTCTCTGTATTCCAAAAATATGTTTCCAAAAAGATGGCATGAAAAACATGTACTGCCTTTCAGGACTCCAAACTCTCTTATTCCCCTCTTCAACGATTGGTAAGTACATAGTTGCAAAGTTTGTATCACTCTCTTGTGCATCCAAGCTTAAAAACGTTTCAGATATAACTTGCAGAGTAAGATGGCGAAGTTCTTCGGCTATGTCAATAGATGAACCATTTTCAGCACAACGGTCTAACTTAGACATGAGGCGCTGTACAGCGCCCAAGGTTGCTCCAGGAATGGTTTCCAAAATGTCCACCTTCAAAGCGCCACTAATTTTTCGGCGCTGATACATCCAGCTCTCACCTTCACTTGTAACAATTCCACCTCCTAGAATGCACAGGAAAGGTTTATATGCAAAGTGGACATCCTTTTTAACATTTTGAATCTTGCTCTGAAGAATTATTTTCAAATGTTCAGGTTTCTCTATGGAAACGCACGTTCTTCCAAGTAACTTGAAGGTGTAAATACTTCCGTACTTTCTATGCCACGATTCCATTAAATCCCATGGTGTATTCGTCAAAAACTGGAATGCAGTACCTAGAAACGGTAGAGTACACGGCACAACGGGCATGTTCAATTTGACTAATTTCAGTTCATTCATCTGTCGAATCACATAGGTTACTAATAAAAATATGACAGTAACAAAAAGCAACAAAGTCTCTTCATCTGACAATTCGGAAATGATGGGTATCTTGTACAATGGACGTTCGTCGAGGTCTAGATGACCGTAATATATGCTTTCAAGATGAATAAGTCCTGAATATACGGCAACTGCAGCCAAGGCCATATGAAAAAGTAACATGATTGGATTCTGCTGAATTGGACTCTGCTGAGAAGACCTGCACATATCTTTGTACTTGTGCAAATATGAAAAGGATATGCTTTATATAGATTAAGGCCAATACAACAATCCACTCACTCCCTAAATCATATCATAGAGTAGAAGATAGTATCTCTGCTCTGCTTAAGTAGTAGTAGACTACTGTAGACTGAGACTGACTCGTAACTCGTAAACATTTCATGCGTGACATCCCGCGTCACGGGCTCGCCTGTCATCCCCCAGATGGAAGTGGATAAATACAAAATCTCCACCGACCATCCGACATCCGATATTGAGTGTGTATTATTTCACACATAATCCCCTTGGTCAAAACAACCACCAATATCCAATCATTTCATCGTTAAGAGAACAATACTCAAATTTAAAACTCATTTAAAATGGTCTCCAGTGACGTCGAAATGGATCAGACGGCATCTTCTGCCCCAACACTAAGAGGCGGTCTATCCCCAGAAGCATCTAGATTGTTCCGTGTATATAAAACGGTATCTGCCATGTTGTACAAACGAGGATACATGGTCTCTAGGGACATGAGAGAGATAACTCCATCATCATTTACTCAGAAATTTGGAGAGCATCCATCCAGGGAAGCTCTGACCATCTTAGTGGTGAGTCTTTCTATATGTAAAGACAGTGATATTTGTACAAGCAGAAACCACTCAAATATGTTTTACTCACAAATTAACTTCTTGTAATGCTCCAAACAAACATTGATCAACAGGAAAAAGCAGACGACGAGACTGATCAGCTTTTTGTCTTCTTTCCCGAAGACGAGAAAGTTGGAGTCAAACCAATCAAAGTGTATACTGATAGAATGAAAGAAGAAGGAGTTACTAATGCAATCTTGGTACTTCGGGTTGATATCACGGGCTACGCTAAACAGGCAGTACAAGAAGTGTCGGATTCATTTCGTATCGAGCATTTTAAGGAATCAGAACTCCTTGTTGATATTACTGAGCATACTCTCGTACCGGAACACCAGGTCTTGAGTCAAAATGAAAAGACGGAGCTTTTGAAAAGGTACAGGTTGAAAGAAACACAACTACCAAGAATTCAGCCCAATGATCCTGTTGCAAGATATTATGGAATGAAACGAGGACAGGTAGTGAAGATAATTCGTCCTTCCGAAACTGCAGGACGGTATGTGACGTATAGAATTTGTATGTAACTGTGTGTGAAACGGTAGAAAACTGTTTTTTTTTAAAGACAACTTTATTGAAAGT
>Ga0213868_10006298_pt1 | contig 10504 bp, 10 predicted proteins | sample PICome_9_FD_160087 | JGI IMG/M metagenome (GOLD analysis project Ga0213868, IMG submission 160087) | Coastal seawater microbial communities near Pivers Island, North Carolina, United States - PICO127 | ecosystem: Environmental > Aquatic > Marine > Coastal | place: USA: North Carolina...
TTTTAAAAAATAGATAGTTGAGATTTTCGCTGCTTTACTCTGCAGGTGGGAGTTCTATTACCTAAGGTTGGATGCGAGAAGAAAACACAGTTACAGACTCGGAGGTCGAGGCACTGGTTGAAAAGGGTCAATTGAAGGCGCTTTCGAAGTCTTTGACATCCTGGGCGATTCCAGAAGTCGGGGATTTGATACTGCGACTGGACAAACCCCATCAAGTGCTGGTCTTTCGTGCATTGCCGCGTGAGCGTGCTGCTGATGTATTTGCCTATTTTGAGCCTGAGGATCAGGATGAGGTCTTGGCCGCGTTGACCGATGCGGATACGCGTGCGCTGTTGGCCGACCTGAGTCCCGATGACAGAACGGCGATGCTTGAAGAGCTGCCAGCGACGGTGACTCGGCGCCTGATGGACCTGTTGAGCCCCGAGGATTTGGCGGAGTCTCGCCAATTATTGGGTTATCCAGAAGAGAGTGTCGGCCGTTTGATGACGCCAGATTATCTCAGTATTCGTGCTGAGTGGCCTTGTGAACAGGCGCTGGCACATATCCGTAAATTTGGCCGCGATTCTGAGATTTTCAACATCCTCTACGTGACGGATGCCAGCGGGAAGTTGGTGGATATCGTGCGTATGCGGCGACTGATCATGACGGAGCCGGCTGCGCTGATTCAGGAGATGTTGAACTATAATTGCGTGAGTATCTCAGCGTATGACGACCGCGAAGTGGCGGTGGAGATGATTCAGCGTTACGACGTCAATGCCTTGCCAGTGGTCGATTCGGAGGGTGTGTTGCTCGGGATCGTGACGGTAGATGATATCTTGGACGTGGCCGAAGAAGAAGCCACGGAAGATATTCAGAAGGGTGCGGCGGTTGCGCCCTTGGAGACGCGCTACAGTGTGGCTTCGCCAGCGCAGCTCTTTCGTAAGCGTATCGGCTGGTTGCTGGTGCTGATTTTTGTTAATTTAATCTCCGCAAGTGTAATCTCTAGCTACGAAGCGTATGTGATGGAGTTCATTACTCTGGCGCTGTTCATGCCGCTGGTGATCGCTAGTGGGGGTAACTGCGGCGCACAATCTGCCACATTAATGGTGCGAGCAATTGCCACCGGTGACCTCGAGTTAAGTGATTGGGTGATGGCGGTTGGCAAAGAGCTCTTGGTCGGTGCGCTGCTTGGCGTTGCAATGGCGGTGATCGCCGGTGTCGTTAGCCAGCTGTATGGCGGAGATAGTCACATCGCATGGATCGTCGGACTGAGTATGATTGCGATTGTGTTCGTGGCGAATAGCTTCGGTGCCTTGCTGCCGTTTGTGCTGAGTCGCTTAAACGTCGATCCGGCGGCCGCGAGTAGTCCGCTGATTACCTCAGTGATGGATGTGCTCGGTTTGCTGATCTATTTCTCGATCGCAGTGGTCGTGCTAGGGTAGTTGCTTCTGCCTGCCGGTATGGCTTTAGATGTCGCCTCTCCTGGGGTGAACCCAGTCGCTACAGATATCCGTAGCGAGCGGGTTTATCCCGCGATGTTTTTTGGCACTTCCAGCGGCGGTTTGCCGGCCAGTTTGCGGATTTGATTGAGCATCTTGTTGATCGCGGGTTGGTGCATCATGCGCCGTTCAAGGCGATATTTACCGGGGAAATTTGTCATTGTCAGGCCGATCAGGATCGTGAGTGCGCCTTGCCCAGGTAGGACCAGCAGAGTGATGCCGACCAGGATGAAGAGGATGCCGAGTAGATTTTTGAGCAGTGCAAGCCCTCGCCATGGCAATGGATGCGGGTGCGTGAGGCTGGCCGGAGCTCGATGATCGCGAGTGAAGTAGTTTTCAGGCAGTGTGACCACCACGAGTGCGAGTGCGACGAGGGTAAGTGCCATCAGTAGTAGTGATAGGCTGCCGAGCAGCTGTAGCAGTTGCTCGTTGCGTTGTATCCAATCTGTCAGGGCAATCATGTTGGGCGGTTCTTGCTATAAAGATAACAGGGCCCGACGCATTGTAAACGGGGTGTTGAGGAATCCATCGATGCGTTCGCCAAGAGCCGCGGCCAGGCTGCGAATGTTAAAACGGACGGGTGGCACTATTCGACGGCTGAAATTGACGCATCTAATGAACCTGTTGAAGAATGCAGAACTACAAACTGGAAATTTCATGCTTTGATTGAAGCATTATAAAATCGCCGATTAGCAACGACTTGTGGGACTATTTTGGCGTGGTTCGAAATTTTGTAGAAAAAACTCAAAGTATTTTGAACGCTTTGGCGGCTGGCCCGTCTATATAAACTATAATCGTAGTTAGATTTTTCATGTGTTTGTTGTTTGTAAAAGGCGTCGTCTCGAAAGAGTCGGCGCCTTTTTTATGTGCTGGGAGCGCCAATCTTCGTATTGGCTCTTCGCTAGGGTGCTGGAAAGTGCCAGACGGGAGTCTGGCGATCCCGGGCTTATTCCTCAATTTCACCATTGATCGGCTGCGCTGCAGTGCCTACTCATTCTACCTATGAATGACGCTGATACTCGCCTACAGGAAATCAAAGACCGTGTGCTAGCTTTCGCCAAGGAGCGAGATTGGGAGCAGTTTCACAGCCCGAAGAACCTGTCGATGGCGATTTCGGCGGAGGCCGCCGAGTTGATGGAGCACTTCCTCTGGCAGAGTCCTGAGCAATCACATACCGATGTCGAAGTGACCAAGCTGCGTGCGAAGGTAGAGGAGGAGTTGGCGGACGTGTTTATCTTCGCGATCGAGTTCGCGAATGTCACAGGAATTGACATTGCGGCGATTATTGAGGCGAAAATGCTGCGTAATGCAGAGAAATATCCGGTCGAGAAAGCCCGCGGTCGAAGTGTCAAGTATACTGAACTGTAGCGACTTGTGAGTTTTGGTGATGTGTGCCTTAAATTTAATTCAAAAAAATTGAAAGTATTTTGAACGTTTAGGCTGCTGGTCCGTCTATCTCTATATAATCTTTGTTAGATTTTTTATTAGTTTGTTGTTTGGAAAAAGCGTCGTCTCGAAAGGGACGGCGTTTTTTTATGTTGGGAGCGCTACTCTCCGCATTGGCTGTTCGCGTGCGTGCAGAAAAGTGCCAGACAGGAGTCTGGCGATCCCAGGGGCTCGGCTCCTACAGCCCGAGCTGCGCCTTGACCGCGGGCGCTTGATTAAGCGCGGCTTTGAACTCGCCGATGTCGAAATCGGCGACGACGAATTTGCCGTGCACAAAGGTGGGGGTTTTGGTTTGGCTGCTGTGCTTCACCATTTGCTCCATGAAGGCTTTGTTGCTGCGCACTTCGCGGGTTTCGAGGCGAATGTTATTTGCGCTGAAGAAGCTGAGGGCTTCTGTGCACCATGGGCAGCCAGATTTTACGTAAAGGATCGGTATATTCATTGCGACGGACGCTAAACTGATACGGTGGGGTAGAGCTACTATAAAATTGTTCGTCGATGTGTCTGCTTGGATCGCCAATCTCCGAATAGGCTCTTTGTTGCGGGAGCACCTATGCTAATAGGTAAGGTGCCAGATTGAGTCTGGCGATCCCTGCTCACAGAAAAGCCTCGGCGTGTGAACGCCGAGGCTTGGTAAATGTTTGATCCGGTGGTGCGGGTTTGCCTAGAGCTTACGGATCTTAAAGATATGCGCGGGGCGTACGTGTGGGTTGATCTTGATGAAATTGCGCGAACCTTGCCAGGTGTATTCGGCTTCATAGGGATCATAGAGGTCGCGAACGGTAAAGCCGTCGTATTCGCCGATACCCAGTCGGTCGAGCGGTAAATTAATAAAGCCGCTTTGCGTGTTTTCCCAGTCCATATTGACGACGACCAGAATTTGATCCGAGCCATCGCAGCTCTGCTTGAGATAGCAGAGGAAGTGTGAGTTGTCGGAGTCGGCAAAGAGCAGATTGAAGGTGCGCTGTAGCGCGGGGTGGTTATTGCGGATCGCATTGATGCGGGCGATTTCTCCCTTGAGATTGCCTTGCTGATCCCAGTCCCACTGCTTGAGCTCGTATTTCTCGCTGTGGTTGTATTCCTCTTTGCCGGGATAAGGCTCAAAGTCCATCAACTCATAAGCGGGGCCATAGATGCCGATATTGGATGAAAGCGTCGCTGCTAGCACGTAGCGGCCTAAATAAGCGGCGCGGCTATTGACCTGTAGGTCGTCGTGCAGGATGTCGGGTGTATTGGGCCAGAAGTTGGGCCAGAAGTAATCCTTGGTCTCGGACTGAGTGAGCTCGGTGAGGTATTCACGCATCTCAGAGGGCGTGTTGCGCCAGGTGAAATAGGTGTAGCCGTGAGTGAAGCCCGCCTTGGCTAAATTGTATTTGCGCTTCGGGCGAGTGAAGGCTTCCGCGAGAAAAATGACTTCAGGGTGCGCGGTTTTGATCTCTAGGATACACCAGTTCCAAAATGAGAAGGATTTGGTGTGCGGGTTGTCGACGCGGAAGACTTTAACGCCTGCCTCAATCCAGTAATCAAATACGGACTTCAGTTCCTTCCAAAGGTTTTCCCAATCGTCGCTCTCGAAATTGATCGGCACGATGTCTTGATATTTCTTGGGTGGGTTCTCCGCGTATTGGCAGGTGCCGTCGGGGCGCCATTTAAACCATTGCGGGTGCTCTTTGACCCACGGGTGCTCGGGGGAGCATTGGAAGGCGATGTCCATTGCGACCTCGATTTCGTAGTCCGCGGCGGCGGCGATGAATGATTTGAAATCATCTAGACTGCCGAGTTCGGCCAAGATGTCTTTGTGCCCGCCGGATTGTGCGCCGATTGCCCAGGGGCTGCCAACGTCGCTGTCTGATGGAGTCAGCGTGTTGTTCTTGCCCTTGCGGAAGGCTTGGCCGATCGGGTGGATTGGCGGGAAGTAGACGATGTTAAAGCCCATGCGATCGATTTCGAGCAGGCGGCTTTTCGCGTCTTCAAAGGTGCCGTGGGTTTCGGCATCTGGTCCGCACGAGCGCGGAAAGTATTCATACCACGTGCTAAAAGCAGCTAGCTTGCGCTCGACCATGAGTAGGTGGATCGGCGACTGTGTGGCCAGTTTAGCGTCGAAGCAACGGGAGACGAGTCCACGTAATTCTTCGCTGTGCGCGGCGTCGATGCGTTCACGGTCGATGCGATCGGAATCCTTGAGGGTGTTACCAAATTCTTTAAGACGGACTTTATCCTCGCCCTTCGCGCGCTTGGCCGCCTCGAGCACGATGTCGCCGCCGATAGCTAACTCGACGTCGGCTGATTGGCCGTCCTCGAGCTTGCGGGCGAAGCCGTGTCGCCATGAGCCAAAGTGATCGACGGCAGATGTCACGCAATATTCATACAGCCCGATTTCCCATGGTTGAAAATTGTAAGTCCACTCGTCGTTGCCGGCTTCGTGCATCGAATTTTTGATCCATTCTTTCGCGCCTTTACGGCGGTGGCAGAAATCGACGGTAATGATGTCGTGACTGTCGGTAAAAGCGTGAACGCGGAACTCTTGAGCGTCGCCGATGACGCGTTTGAGTGGATATTTCTCTGCTTCGAGTGCAGGGCTTAGGGTATCGATAATGACGCGATTGCGGCCGTTGAACTTTTTAAGCGAACTCATTATAAGGAGAGAAAGTGGAAAGGAGAGAAAGTGGAAAGGTGAGAAAGTGGGAAGGCAAGAAGGTGGAAAGGTTCGACTTGCACGGAGGCTATTTCTGTTGAATCAGGTCTTGGTAGAGCGCCTGAGTTTGCTGGGCGATGGAGCTCCAGCTAAAGTGCTCGATCGCGCGTTGGCGGCCAGCCCTGCCGAATGCCTCGCGCCGTTCTGGATTTTCCATCAGTCGGTTGACTTGGTGGGCAAGATCCTTGGCGAAGGCTTCAGGATTGAGCGGACTGAAGGGGCTTTCGTGGCTCTGTGCGAGTGGCACGAGGTAACCGGTCTCATCATGCACGACGACTTCGGGGATGCCGCCGACGGCTGAGCCGACGACGGGCGTTTCGCAAGCCATGGCTTCGAGATTGATAATACCGAAAGGCTCGTAAACGGACGGGCAACAGAAAACGGCAGCGCCAGAATAGAGTTTGATGACGGTTGGCTTGTCGACCATTTCGTCGATCCAGAAAATACCGTCGCGCTCTTGCTTGGCGGCTTCGACAGCAGCCTGCATTTCCGCAGCGATTTCGGGGGTGTCGGGTGCGCCGGCACAGAGCACGACCTGGTAGCCCGGGTGCATGTGCTTGATCGCTTCGACGAGATGAATGATGCCTTTTTGGCGGGTGATACGACCGACGAACAGCAAGTAAGGTTGGTCTTTGTCGATACCGAAGCGATCGAGTGCTTCGGTCGCGTCTTGCTTGTAATATTCGGCCGGATCGATGCCGTTGTAGATGATGTGTAGTTTAGCGGGATCGACGTTAAAGTGCTGCATCACGTCGGCCTTGGTGCCTTCAGATACGCAGACCACCGCGTCGGCCATTTCGATTGCGGTTTTTTCGACCCAGCTGCTGCAGTCATAGCCACCGCCGAGCTGTTCGCGCTTCCACGGGCGCAGCGGCTCTAGTGAGTGCGCGGTTACGACGAGCGGGATGCCGTAGTTGAGCTTGGTAAGGATGCCGGCCATATGCGTGTACCAAGTGTGGCAGTGCACGACGTCGGCATCGTTGCCATCGGCGTTGAAGTCGAGGCCTTGCTGGAGGCAGGCGAACACGCTTTGCAATTTCTCTGGGCAGGTGTAGCCGCTCTTATCGACTTGGTAGCCTCTGGCGGTCAATGTAGGTTGTGTGATGTCTTGATCGCCAAAGCAACGTACATCGACGTTGATTAACTTAGCGAGTTCACGAGTGAGGTAATCCACATGGACACCGGCGCCGCCGTAAATGTGGGGAGGAAATTCGTTAGTATATAAAAGAGACTTCATGAGACGCCAGTAAAGGTGTCGTTATGCTTAAAGGGGGCAATTCTAATCTCTTACTTGGGGCGTTGCCTGCCGTCACGTCAGTTTAAGTCCAGTGTTTTTCCGCGAATTGGCGCAGCGAGTCTCTTGGATCCGAGGACCTTTCGGCGTTCGCCGGCACTCATTCGGTTTATCCTTAGCATGCATCGTTTGGCCTTCCTAGTCCATCAAGATTGCAAGTGTGCTTTTAGGGACAGGCGATTGATCGTGATAGGAGTGTGGGCGACTCGCCCACATTGATCCTGTGTGGGAGCAAAGGAGGGCGACTCGCCCACATTGATCCTGTGTGGGAGCAAAGGAGGGCGAGTCGCCCTCCCTCCTTTACTCACTAGTCGACGATGAACCTAAAGTAGGGCGCTGTGTATTTGCGTATTTTTGCAGAGAGTTACACCGATGTGGCGCTCAGCAGCCTAGTTCTCGCTGTCGCTGATGCCGAGGTTGTGGCGAACTTCGGGAAACTCGTTGAGTTCTGCCAAGAATTCATCGACTGAAAAGTCTGCTACGACAAATTCGCCATATTCAAAGGTCGGTGCATTGGTCTGCCCGCTGATGGAGACCATCGCGTCCATATCTTTTGCATTTTCGGTCACCTCGCGCAGATCGAGGTCGACGCCTTGTGAGTTAAAGAAGGAGAGTGCTTGCTGGCACCATGGGCAGTCAGCTTTAACATAAAGAATAGGCTTTGGGATACGACTCATAACAAGTTTAAATATTAAGCGGTTAAGGGCTCCTGACAACGTGAATTGCGACTTTTAGTGACTTTAATTGTACGCGATTGCCTTACTGTTAGAATCTTTATATAAGCGCTGATTCGCAGATGATCTTGGGCGATTCAATGAGAAATATGTGGCAGTTAATGACGCTACAATTGGCTTAGCTAAAAAGAAGATGCGCTGAAGTGCTTCTTTTCGTTGCAATTCGGTGTCGGTGAAATTTACTGCTCCGCTTTGCTATGAAAATTCTAGTCGCAGACCGTATCTCTCCCATTGGTGTTGATTTGTTCAAATCTGAAGAAGGTTTTGAAGTAATCGAGGCTTATGGCTCCACTCCTGAGCAGCTCCTTGAAATCGTTAAGGACGTTGATGCAATTGCATTGCGTTCCGACACGCGAGTGACAGCTGAGGTTGTCGCTGCTGCGCCGAAGCTTAAAGTTGTCGGTCGTGCGGGTGTCGGCGTCGACAATATCGACATCGAAGCAGCCACAGACGCGGGTGTGATTGTAATGAATACGCCGACGGGTAACACGCTGGCCACTGCGGAGCTTACGTTCACGCACATGCTCGCTGGTACGCGTCCGATCGTGCAAGCGTCCGCTAGTATGACGGCGGGTCGCTGGGATCGTAAACTTTACACCGGTTCTGAGCTCAATGGTAAGACGCTCGGCGTACTCGGAATGGGCCGCATCGGGGCCGAAGTTGCCAAGCGGGCACAAGCCTTTAATATGACTGTTTTGGGGTATGACCCTTATTTGACAGAGTCCCGTGCCAAGGCACTCGGCGTGACACTTTCGACACTCGACCAAGTGATTGAAAATGCCGACTACATCACGACCCACATGCCGCTCACTGCGGATACCAAGCACATGCTGAATGCAGATGCATTTAGTCGCATGAAAGATGGCGTTCGCGTCTTCAATTGCGCACGTGGTGGTATCATCGACGAGGCAGCGCTGATCGAAGCACTGAATTCGGGTAAAGTGGCAGCTGCTGGACTTGACGTTTACGAAGACGAGCCGCCAGCCGCAGATAGCCCACTCCGTCAGATCGAAAATTTAGTGCTTACGCCGCACCTTGGCGCTTCCACACAGGAAGCTCAGGAGAACGTCGGCATCGACGTGGCCAAGCAAATGATCGAAGCCCTCAAGGGTGAGATGGTCCGCAATGCGCTTAATATGCCATCACTCGACCCGAAGGCACTGGCACAGATCGCGCCCTACCTCACGCTTGGTGAGAAGCTCGGCACATTTTCTCAGCAGCTTGCGCCCGAAGGCGTCGAGAAAATCACGATTCGCTACTTTGGAAAGATCACTGAGCTCGACACCTTGCCACTCAGCTACGCGATTCAACGCGGCTACTTGCGCGAGATTTCCGATAACGTCAACGACGTCAACGCGCCAAAGAAAATCGCGCGCCTTGGTATCGAGACCGAGCAAGTGAAGAGCTCTGCGCACGCCGAGTTTACTGAACTCGTCGAAGTTCAAGTCACCAGCAAGAGCGGCAAGACGCGCACGATTGGCGGTACATTGGTTGGTAAAAACCAGAGCCCGCGCATCGTCACGATCGACGGCCACAGTGTCGAGGTCAGTACTGATGCGACACTGCTCGTGTTGAAGAACAAGGACGTCCCCGGTATTGTCGGTTTCATCGGGGTCACGCTCGGCGAAGACAATGTGAATATCGCCAACATGTCGCTCAGTCGCGATCAGGGCGAAGGCTTCGCAGTCAGCGTCTTTGAGTTGGATAGTGTACCGTCTGAGGCCGCGGCAAAGAAGATCGCGGAACATACTGCGATCGACAAGTATCGCGTGATCCGTCTCTAACGAATCCTTTTAAGCCGTAGAGTGCGCGCCGGACGCAGGGATTGATTCTCTGTTGCCATCGCGTCCTCTACGGCTTTTTTATGCAGTCTGACTTTCGGGTTTTGCTGTTAACTTCCAGATACGTGTCGTCCTGGCGTAAAGCCCAATGCACAGTTGTCGGAGTGTGGGCGACTCGCCCACGTCAAGCAATGGAGGGCGGGTCGCCCTCACTCTATTACATCACGAATACACCAAAGCGCTTATAAAATATGACTAGTCTCACCATCGCGATCGTTTCCATCGTCGGCTATCTGCTCGGCGCCATTAGTTTTGCCGTGATCGTCGCCCGCAGTCAGGGCGTCGATATTTTGAAGTATGGGAGTGGCAATCCTGGCGCTACGAATGTGACGCGCGCGCTCGGTTCGAAATATGGCAATATCGTCTTTGCCTGTGATGCGCTCAAAGGAGCTATTGCAGCTGGTTGGCCGATGTTCGTTTTTAGGGGAGATCTAGGGTTGAAGCTTGGTATCATTGGTCTGATCGCTTCGATTATCGGGCACAGTTTCTCGGTCTTTTTGAAATTTAAAGGCGGCAAGGGTGTCGCCACCACCATGGGTGGATTGGTGGCGATTATGCCGATTGTCTTATTGATCGGGGTGGCCGCTTGGGCTGCGATTTATTTTACTATCCGTATGGTCGCGATTGCTTCGATCCTGTTTGCAGTGAGTTTGCCAGTCAGTGCTTATTGGCTGTATGGCTCTGGAGATCCGCGTTTGACCCTGGGCGTTGTGCTCGGCGTGCTAATTGTGTTACGCCACCGCTCAAATATTTCCCGCATGCTTCGGGGTACGGAAAATAGTTTCAAGAAGTAGCGAGCTGGCGCAAGTGGTTGACGCGCTTCGGCAGGTTAGTTTTTATGCATGGTGTTATGTTGTTTCGTCTTACTTCTCTTTCCGCTAGTTTCGTTTTTCTATTTCTCTTAGGTGGGTGTTCGGATGCTCCGTCGGAACAGAAGGCCGCAGTACTGCCGGAAGTAGAGGTCGCGAAGCCTGTGTTGAGCACGTCTGGTATCTTGCGTTTCGATGGCTTGCCAC
>Ga0213868_10006301_pt1 | contig 10500 bp, 8 predicted proteins | sample PICome_9_FD_160087 | JGI IMG/M metagenome (GOLD analysis project Ga0213868, IMG submission 160087) | Coastal seawater microbial communities near Pivers Island, North Carolina, United States - PICO127 | ecosystem: Environmental > Aquatic > Marine > Coastal | place: USA: North Carolina | collected...
CGATCGTTTGCATCTGCACATTGGCCGAAACACCGCCATAAACTGCCACGCTTGTCAGACGCTTTTCCAGAGAAGCGGTAAATGACTGGCAAACGCCATGGACTTGATCCGCCAGTTCACGCGTGGGCACGAGAACCAACACACTCGGCTCACGATAACGCCTTGCCGGACAATCCTGCAGGCGGTGTAAGATGGGCAGCACGTAGCTCGCCGTTTTTCCCGAACCCGTTTTAGCAATGCCCAGGACATCTTTGTTCTGTAGCACCACCGGAATAGCACCCTTCTGAATGGGCGTGGGTTCGACAAAACCTTGGGCAGCGATTGCCTTGAGCAAAGAGGGATGAAGACCGAGCGAAGAAAACGACATCAATAATGAAGTAAGTGGTTTTGAGATAGGTGCAGGAGAAATTTCAACCAGCAAGCTTGTCAATAAGAGAGGCCACCGGCGGAGCAGCCGGTGACCTCTATAACATGCTCTGCCGAAACAGAGCTCACTGCGGTTTGGCAGGTCTCCTGCGTGCGGCGGATTGAGCGAATTGTCAATCTCAGTCTCTTACCTGATCCGCATGAGCCACCACAAACGAGATGTTTACAAGATTTACCCCATCACTAGTATGAGCAACCGCACTCAATTCCAGTTCTTCACATTCACTGCCGGTGCAGATAAATATGGCAAAGCACGGCATCGTTATTGACGACACATACGCTCTGAAAAAAAACGTTTCAACCTGAACTTTTTCTATGCCAGGCGACGTCCACTCTACCAAAGACGGCTCCACTGAGCTGGCCGCGCAGGTTGCAGAATCGATCCTCTCCGTATTAAAAGCTGAGAAGAAAACCCCTTAAGGCTCCTAAAGAAAGCTTACCTTGCCATTGGCAACATCATACATCGCGCCGATGATTTCGATCTCGTTGGCTTCGATCATTTCTTTGAGAACCGGGCTGTTCTCTTTGATCTTAGCCAGGGTTAACTCGACGTTTTTGGCTGCCACGGCATCGACAAATTCAGCATTAGCTGAGCTGCGGTCCGCTCCTTCCGGAGTATGAATAGCATCAACGGCAGGCGTAATTTTTTCCAGCATCTGTGTTAGATTACCCAGCTCTGCCTTATCACACGCTCCCTTGATAGCACCGCAGGATGTATGGCCCATGACCACAATAGCTTTGGCACCTGCCACCTTGCAGGCGAATTCCAAGCTTCCGAGAATGTCCTCGTTGACAAAGTTACCTGCAATTCTGGCATTAAAAACATCACCGATGCCTTGATCAAAAACAATCTCAGTGGGAATACGTGAATCAATGCAGCTCACCACCGCGGCAATGGGATATTGTCCGCCAGCCGTTTGCGATACTTGGGACTGGTAATCACGACTCGTTGTTGAGCCACTTGTGAATCTAACATTCCCCTGCTTCAGCATCTCAATGGCCTGAGAAGGTGTGATCGATGACTGGCTTTCCGGTGTTTGTGTTGTCGACATAATATGGTGGCAGGATGGGGAGTGCCGCTATGAATATGCTTTTTCAAGTGAAATGGTCAAGAGCATCAGCCCATTTCTTAGGGCTATTATTAACCTTACTCAGGCACAAAGTCCCGCGTTTCGCCTTTGGCAATCTTCAGCTCATAGTGCTTACCAGCAGAGTGGACCTTACAAGGCGCGCCCTTCTGGCTGTGAATCTTGGCTGAAAGCAGCTTGCCGTTTTCCCAGCTAAGATCAACGACGAAGCCACCACGAGCCTTGAGCCCGGTGACAGATCCAGTCTGCCAGCGATCGGGTAGTGCAGGAAGAAGTTCAATGGTGCCGGTTTGCGACTGCACCAGCATCTCGCAGACGCCGGCCGCGTAGCCGAAGTTGGCATCAATTTGAAACGGCGGGTGGAAGCTCAGCAGGTTACGATAGAAGTTACTGTGAATTTGCTCCTTAAGCAACTTGTAGGCGCGGTTGCCGTCGTGCAGGCGTGCCCACATGCTGATCTTCCACGCCTTACTCCAGCCAGTGCCACCATCACCACGCGCGTTGAGTGAGACCCGTGCTGCCTCGGCAAGCTTGGGAGTCGTGACGGGTGAAATCTGCCGGCATGGGTGCACGGCAAGCAGGTGAGAAAGGTGGCGGTGCTTGTTGTTAGGATTATCGATGTCTTTCGCCCATTCCTGGAGCTGACCCCATTTACCGATTTGAGGGCCAAGTAAACGTGAGCGCATCGACTCGATTTTTTTGCGAAACGCTTCGTCCTTACCAAGGGCATTAGAGGCCTCGATGTAGTTGGTAAAAAGGTCATAGACAAGCTGCTGCTCGTAGGAGTTTCCTTCGGCCTCGGGGCCGTGTTCGGGGGAGACACTTTTCGGGCTGACCAATTTGCCGTCAGGCCACTCGATCAGCGAGTCCTCCCAGTATTCGCATAGGTTTTTGAGCAAGGGATAGGCGCGGGTCTCGAGGTATTCTTTGTCTTGAGTAAAGGCGTAGTGATCCCAGATATTCTGCATGACCCAGGCGGCATCGCCGGGGACCCAGAGATAAGAGGCTCCGCCAAAAATCCCGTTTTCAGAGCGATGTGCCCAGCCTCGCACTCCAAATTTCTTTTGGGTCGCCTCGCGTTTGACCGGCACCACCGACCACAGCCACTCGGAAAGTGGCGTGAAACATTCCGAGAGGTTAGCCGCATCGACAAACCAGTAGTTCATCTGAATGTTAACATCAGAGTGGTAGTCGGAACGCCACGGTGGGTTGTTGTCTTGGTTCCATAGGCCTTGCAGGTTGGCAGGCAAGCTGCCGGGACGTGAGCAGGAAATCATCAAGTAGCGCGCATACTGAAAAATCAACTCCTCGAGCTCAGGGTCCGCGTTGCCTTTCAGGCCGAGAGCTCTTTTACCAAACATGCCTTTGCCCAGAACGAGCGTGGCGCCTCGGTAGGCGTCGAGCCTTTTGGCGGTGGTCATCTTATGCACACTCTCTGGGCTCTGGCCGAGATTGAGAGACAGCCTGTGGAATAGGCTTTGATAGTCCGCGATGTGCTCCTGGCGTAGGTTATCAAAGGCCCGTGTAGAAACCTTTGCCAAGAGATCATTGATCTTCTGGTGCGGGTGCGCCTGCTTCCAGCCCTTGTCACGCTGGTTCAGATAGTTGGTATCTGCACTGAGAAAAATAAGCAGCGAATCACAGCCCTTGAAGCTGATCTTGCCGTCGGCCGCTTGCAGGCTGCCACCCTCATTGAGAACGAGCACCTGCGCCTCATAGTCGAGGCGGATCGGGTAGTTGGCTTTCCCTTTCATCTTGATCGTTCCAGACGGAGACCCGGAACAAGAAAGCTTATTGCCCTCCGCCTTGATCGTGCCCTTGTGCATATCGCTCAGCGAGATGGTGCCACTGTAGCTGCCTTTTTTATCGGCAGTCATGCGAAACACCAATACGTCTGCTGGCTGAGAAGCAAAGTATTCGCGCTGGTAGTTTACCCCACCAGACTGGTAGCTGATGGTGTGCAATGCCTGGTCGATATCGAGCTCGCGGCGGTATGCGCCGTGCTCACTTTGACCGGCAAACTGAATCTTAAGATCTCCGAAGGCCTGGTAAGCACCCGTGTCTTGTTCATCGCCGATCCAGAGCGAGTCCTCGTTAAACTGGATGTGCTCGTTCTGCACCCCACCGTAAATCATGCAACCCAGATGCCCGTTACCTATCGGCAGGCAGTCCTCCTGCCACTCCTTTGCGGGGGAGTCATACCAGAGCACTTGTGAAGTCTCTGGGGTTTCAGCCGCTTGACTGCTAAGGGTAAAACCAAGGCTAGCGAGACAGATAAACAAAGAGAAGATAGATGGGTGCATGGTCAGTGAAAGTGTGGTGGAGGTGTGGTCGTCGTGCCGAAGATGACGGTATCAACGCTAAGTAATTACCCCACACACAGCAAGATCTTACAAAAAATCACGTCCTCTCCGTCAGGCTGCATGTTGTTAATTCCCTTCTTTCAGAACGTGTTTGAACCAGTCCCGGAGCAGCTTTCTCTCAGCAATATCTCGGAGCACCCAGGTATCTGTGTGCTCAACGATCACCGGATACTTCTTCCCCTTGACCCAGTCAGTCGGAAGATAGAGCAGGTGATGCACTTGCGTTGTTGCGTAGTTTTTATTGACCTGCCTGACTCGTTTCCCAGCAGCGGGTGCATGAGGAGTTGCTGGAGGGGTTGTCAAATCTGGCTCCACACTGCTGTGAATATCGCCGTCAATGTCGCCTGCAAGTAAGCAAGGCGCATTCACGAGAGCTGCAATCGATAGTAAGGCTGCGAGTCTCATCACGGTTGCACCTTAAACTTCATGACTCGGCCCCACTGGTTGTACTCAGTCATTAAAATATTCCCATCAGCATCAAAGGCGATGCCGTGAGGAGCTTTCACGATTCCAGCTTCCCAGGTCTCGGGGCCGAAGGTGTTTTTGCCGATCTCCTTGGTATTGTTCGTGCCTACTTCGGCCACCATTTCGCCTTCTTTATTAAAGACCGAGATTCGTCCGTCGATCTCGGCGATAGCGACCAAGTCTTTATAAAATGCGGCGGAGCTGGGCTTACGGAGTTTCGTCGCATAAACCTTGATCAGCTCTCCATCCAGGGTGGTGTGAACGAGCCTATTATTCAGCCGGTCACATAGAAGAATACGCGGCTCTGCGTAGCGATGATCGATGAAAATCTTATGGCAGTTCATGAGCTTCAGTGGCGCTTTCTGCCGGCCTCCAAACTCACCTATCCATTCACCTTTTTGGTTGAATTTGAAGATGTGGTCATTGCCGTAACCATCGACGACAAAGATATCCCCATTCGGCAGGGCATCAACAGAGGTCAGGCGGGCGCCGAGACTTTTCCCAGTATCTCGATGCTTTCTGAAGAGCTTTTCCGCTGGGGTTCCATAGATCGAAATATTGAGGACAACCTTTCCCTCGAGCGTCATCTTGATAATCTCACCTTTTTTGAGCCTAGCTCCGTAGATGAATTCTTGAGCGCCTTCCTTCACGATGACAAAGCCGTGGAAGTCATTCGGGGCGTTGGGGACATTGCGCAAGTATTTCCCGTCTGCTGCATACACTTGAATCCCCGCCTTTTCTCCGGTGCCGACACTCAGATAGACCTCGCCATTTTCTGCGACGGCGATCTCGCCATGACCATCCCCGATCTTCTCAGCTGAGGGTTTGATCCAATCATCATGATGCGCATATTCATGGGCATGAAGGAGCGGAGTGAGGCAGGCGATCAACAGGGCGGGTAGGTAGTTTCGTTTCATCGATGTATTTAAAGTTATTGTTTTATCTTCTCAAAGACCAGCATTCAGTCCTGTGAGGAGAGGCCATTCTTTTGAAAATTCGGTTGGTTTGATTTGCCAAGCGGTATTATTTCCAGGTCAGCGTGGCGGATTCGTTTTCAATATCGAGCCACACTGAACAGTGCTCAAACTCGCGCGTGTAGATGTAGCCTTCTTTGGTGGCGGGACCTTTGGGACTACCGAGTTTTTTCTCAAAGATCGGCAGGCTCTTTATCCACGTAGGGTTGCCCTGCTTACCTCTCCTGGTGTTTTTCACGGCGTAGCCGTCATGTGGGAAAAAGTAGCTGTGTTTCTCGGCAATGGTCAGGAAAAGGGCCGTGAGATAGGTGAGGCGCTTGCTCATCGCATTTTCCTTCTTGATTCCCTGACCCGTTTCATCGAGCCCACCGCCTGAGCTATCCTTCTGGGCCTCTTCACCAAGGGGCGCGGTGAAGGCGATGATCTTTCCCTGCCTCGCGGCCTCTTGCGCCGTGGAAATCCCCTTCGCCACATAGTCAGCACGGAGAACACCACCGACGTTGTGCTCGAAGGCCTCAAGGTAAGACCCATCGAAATAGTCGAGATACTCCAGTCCGCCATTGGCAAAACGTGCGCGCAGGATGTTTGGCTGCTGCGGGGATGAGCTTGCACTTCCTTCGGTCGTCCGCTGCTCCGCTGCCGCAGAAAAGTGAATGCAGAATAGTGAAGAGTGAATGAAGAAGAGCTGCAGGAGTTTCATGATGTTGGGAAGTTTCGGCTGTTGCTTAAGGTTATTCTATTTACTTACTTACCTTCGACGCGAAGTTAAATGACATCCGACATCATTCATCCGCCATCGCTCATCAGGCACTTTAGTGCCTCGTGCGCCCATCGTCGAGTTGCTTTTGCAGTTCGGCTTTCAGGCAAGCGAAGACTTCGGGGTTTTGCTTAGCGACGTTGTTTTTCTCGGCGGGATCCACATCGAGATCGTAGAGAGTATGCTTCATTTTGGCAGGGTCTTCATTGGCCATTCTTGTTTTGCCGTCGAAGGCGTTTTTGCGCTGGAGTTTCCACTTGCCAGAGCGGTAGCCAAAGGAGCTCAGAGGCCCCGCATTGCCGTTGTCTTGTTGGATCAGGTTATCGCGTCCTTTGGCTCCTTCTTTGCCGAGCAGCGCAGGCATGACATCGAGGCTGTCTAGGCAGGCGTCCTCTGGGATTCCTACGCCGAGATGGGTGGCGAGGCTATTGGCCAGATCAATGGTACAGACGATTTGCTCTGAGACGCCGGGCTTGATCGTTCCTGGCCAGTAGGTGATGAAGGGGGTGCGGGTGCCGCCTTCTTGGATCTTGTACTTACCGCCGGCATAAGGCCCGGCAGGTTTGTGGTCATGGAGTTTTTCCACGGCGGCGTCTTTGTAACCATCATCGAGGACGGAACCGTTGTCCGAGCAGAAGACGATCATGGTGTTTTTCTCCAGTCCTTGTTCCTTGAGGATTCGGACGATTTTCCCCACGCACCAGTCAAGCTGGACGATGGAGTCTCCCCGGAAGCCGGTGCGGGATTTACCTTGAAAGCGCTCATGTGGGATGCGCGGCACGTGCAGATCGTGGGAGGCGAAAAAGAGGAAAAAGGGATTGGCTTTGTTTTGTTTAATCCATTGCTCAGACTTCTCAACCCACTTGTCAGCGAGGTCTTCATCGCGGAAGCGGGCGGCGTGGCCTCCGGTATAGAAGCCAATGCGGCTGATGCCGTTGTGGATGGTGCTATTGTGGCCGTGGCTCCAGTCCATCTTGAGCTCATCACGGTGGCTGATACCGGTCTTGTGGTCCGGGCTGGGTTTTTTATGGCCGACCCAGAGCGGGTCCTTGGGGTCGAGGTTGAGCACGCGGTGGTTCTCCACATAGACCTGGGGGACACGGTCATTGGTGGTCGGAAGTAGGAAGGAATAATCAAAACCAATCTCGAGTGGTCCCGGCTTGAGGTCGCCATTCCAGTCTGGCTTGTCTGCTCCCAGTCCAAGGTGCCACTTGCCGATGACGGCGGTTTTGTAGCCCGCCTTTTGCAGGAGGTCCGGCATGGTCACCACATCTGGCTTAATCAAGGCTGGGGAGTTAGGGCCAGCAATTCCAGTGCCTTTAACACGGAAGGCATGAGTGCCGGTGAGCATCGCGTAGCGGGTCGGCGTGCAGGTGGAGGCAGAGCAGTAGCCGCTTGTGAATTGCAAACCCTCGGCAGCGAGCTGGTCGATGTGCGGGGTTTTGATATTCTCTGGCTTGGCGCCATAACAGCCGACATCACCATAGCCGAGATCGTCGGCCATAATGACGATAACGTTCGGGGTAGAGTGCTTACCCTGTGAGCTTTCCGCCGCAGCCGCAGAGTGAATGGTGAAGAGTGAAGTGTGAATGAAGAGGAGTGTGAGTAATTTCATGGTCATAGAAATACGTTGTATCGTGAAGAGGTGTTGCTACCAGCCCCTGATTTCGGCGGTTAGCGGCTATGCTTTATCAGCCAGACTTAAGCGCGCGGCTTCATTTTCCAGGTAAATGCTAACAGGGCCATGGCGGCAAAGGTGCAGGCAAGGATCGTGCCGAGCACAATCTTCCATGCAGTATCGAGATCGTAAACTTCCTGGTAGTGCGTGAGCATGGAACCAAAGCCCTTCGCCTGCACAGTTCGCCCGATATAGCCAAACAGGCCAATAAAACCCGCCGCGGCACCAATGGCCTTCTTGGAACTCAGATCCAGGGCGATGATCACAATGAAGTTGATCACCGGGTAGATAAAGCAGCCGATCATCACCAGCATCAGCATATCCAGCCATAGGTAACCCGCAGGGGTCAGCAGGATGGCCGTGAAGGCAAAAAAGATCGGCACCATACAGAGCACGGCCACCATGCCGCGCCGCCCGCCGAACTTATCAGAGAGCCAACCCAGAAGAATGGTCGAGGGGATGCCGCCAAACTCAATCGCCAGGATGGCAATACCGCCGCCCGCCAGAGTCGCACCCTTGACTTCACGGAGATACATCGGCCCCCAATCGAGCATGCTGTAGCGGGCGATGTAGGCAAAGAAATTCGCGAAGGCGAGCAGCCAGATCCACTTGTTCATGAAGACCTGATCGACGAAGAGCTCCTTGAGACTAAGCTCCTTTTCGTGGGTGCCGTGTTTGATCTCGTCCTCGGTAAAGTCATCATTGTATTCCTCAATCGGCGGCAGGCCGACAGATTGGGGGGTATCCCGAAGCCGCCAGAACAGGTAGATGGAGCCGAATGCCGCTACGGCGCCGGGAATGAAGAAGGCATACTGCCAACCGCCAAAGTGGATCACTGCCCACGCGGCGAGCATGCCAGCTATGCCGCCTCCGACGTTGTGTGAGGTATTCCAGATACTGAACATCAGGCCGCGTTCTCGCTCACTAAACCAGTGGCCCATGCTGCGGCCGCAGGGAGGCCAGCCCATTCCCTGGAAAAATCCATTCAGTGACCAAAGCAGCAGGTGCAGCTGGAAATCATTCGCAGCACCAAACAGGAAGTTGCACACCGCGGTGAGCATGAGACCAAAGGCCATGAATTTACGGGCATCACTCCGATCCGACATGACTCCCATGAGAAACTTGCCCACGCCATAGGAAATCGCGGTGATCGCCAGAATGCTTCCAATCATGGAGTGGGTGTAGCCAAGCCCCACCTCCAGTTCCTTGGAGACCACCGAGAGGTTATTACGGACCAGGTAAAAGGCTGCGTATCCCAGGAAGGTCGACTCCATCACCCGCCAGCGAAAACGCGGGTAGAGGCGTCTCACCTCGTCCTCAGGCAGCCGTTCAATATGTTTGGCCGCAGAGAAAAAGTTTCTAATTTTTGAGATCATGATGTTCGCTTTTCCTGATTTCTATTGCCTACTTCCTATTCCCTAATCAGCTCACTGTTTGGCGATCCCGGAGGATAGCGTCAACCACTTCGGTAAAGCCGGCACCGGTCTCTGACTGCGTGATCGTTGCCGGAGGTGATGTCATCTGCGGCAGGAACTGGCGCACGTTGGCCACCCCGAATGAGTGCTTAAAGTAAGCAAACATCGGCTCGTCGTTAGGGGAGTCACCACAGAAGGCAAAGGTATCATTTTCTTCACCCAGTGAGACACTGAAAACTTCCTGGGTATATTGTTTGGCCATGGTCAACTTGTCGAAGTCACCGAACCAGCCGTTGACGTGGATGGAGCTGATCTTGGCCGTGGCTCCATGTGACTCAAAGATACGCACGATTTCAGCGACATCATTCTGAGAAAGGGGCTCGACGTCTTCACTGAAATCAATGGCTAGGTCGTATTCACGATAGGCCTGATCGGACGCAATACCACATCCTGGCACCTTGCGCAGGACTTCCTCACGGATCTGCTCCAGGCGCTGCCGGAAGCCGGCGCGGGTGGCATCGTCATAGCGAAATACACGCTGCAAACCTTGATCCGTCATGCGCATGTAGAATCCTCCATTCTCACCAATGACTCCGTCAACAGGCCACATGCGCGCGATATGATCACACCAGCCGGCAGGTCTTCCCGTCACCGGCACAATCATCAGGCCTGCCTCGTGCGCACGCCAAAGGGCGTCGTAGGCTTGCTGGGTAATCTTTCCCTCGGTCGAGATCGTATCATCGATGTCGGTAAAGAGGCAGCGGACGTTTTTGAAAGTAGGTGAGCTAGATTGCATCGTGTTACTCATGTGTGTTTTGTTGCGAGTGCTGATATTGGCAAAGCCGGTCACCCCCCTCTTACCTGAAGAGTATCTCTGCAATTTATGACATCCCTGCATTAGCTGCACTCAATGCATGGCACAATGATAGATTTATACGCCGGCGGGAAAAATCCTCTATACGGTTGGCGGTTGGCGGTTGGCAGCAGTCATTTCGTGCAAAACTTTGATCATATCGTCTATTTGCAAACTGCGCTGTGCTCGCTACGCTCGCCAACAGAAATCATGAAATCAAGTAACCCACTTTCGTCCTTTTTCTTCTCATGCTCGCTGGCGTTGCTCACGCTAGCCCCACTAGCAGAGGCTGCCGACCAACAACCACAGGAAGATGGCAAGCAGGGTGGCTCACCCAATCTCGAGACAGGCTTCGCCAACCCCGCACCCGAGTATGGCCCGCGAACCTGGTGGCACTGGCTCAATGACAATATCACCATCGATGGCATCACCAAGGACTTGGAAGCCATGAAAGAGTTGGGCTACAAGGGAGCTCATATGG
>Ga0213868_10006303_pt1 | contig 10496 bp, 5 predicted proteins | sample PICome_9_FD_160087 | JGI IMG/M metagenome (GOLD analysis project Ga0213868, IMG submission 160087) | Coastal seawater microbial communities near Pivers Island, North Carolina, United States - PICO127 | ecosystem: Environmental > Aquatic > Marine > Coastal | place: USA: North Carolina | collected...
GGTTGTAAATGCCCAACTTGCGCAGCAGCAGATCATGCCAAGTTCCTTTAATAGTTATTTGGACTCGTCTAGTACTTTAGTTTCCCTTAAGGATAGACCTCCTCCGCCTACTCCTGAGGAGATTGCTGCCAAGAAGGCTAACTTCAATCTATGGTTCTGGGGAGGTGGATTTGTTGCACCTTTCTTGGCCACCTTCTATTACTTTGGATTCCAGTTCTGGAAGAGATAAATTTTCATTTTTAACAAGAAACCATGCATATTTATGTCTTTTTGACTGTCCTTGTCTACGTTATCTTTCATTTGAAAGTCTATGAGAAGGAAATCCGTTTCTGTTAAGGAAAGAGAAACAATTGGTGGTATTTGAATCGGTAGCCTTTGGTGGAGTCAGTCATTAATCATGATGAACGTTTTGAAAATAGATCGCTAAAGTAGAGCACCGACTTTGATTTCATTGTGAAATATTTATGTTTTGTTACTATACATTACGTGAGTTTGAACGATCGAGACTCCATTGTTCTCATGTCACCATTTCGATCACTTATTTAGGAAGGTACTTGTATTTCATCATGACTTTTTGTCGTGTAATCATCATCTTTTTTCATTGTGGATTCATTTCATGTAATCAGCTGACCAGAAAAATGTCAAAACACAAAATTACCTTTCTAATAATTGGTGTTTTGAAAAATCAATGAAGCTCTCGACAGCATTCTTATCGATTCTCACAACTTCGGGACTCACACTAGTCTTTTCGGAATGCCCCAATGGGTGCTCTGGACATGGAGTTTGTGGGGCCAAGGATATGTGTACTTGTGATCGTAATTGGCAAGGTGCCGATTGTTCCCTGAGTAAGTCTCGTTTCTTGTTGGAATTGTTTTTATACCATCTTTCATTCTTCTAATATGGGGCTCACAATTGTTCTTTCCCTTTTCAGGGACATGTCCTTTTGGAGTTTCACACGTGGATATTCCACTTGGGGATATTGACGGCTCCACTTCCATCGAAGATCACTCGACATTGGTAATTTCTGGATCGACTGTTTATCCTTACGGAACGACGGAAAGTTTCCCACACATGGTTGATACAGCAGGAAATGTTGCAATGAATTCTGCTCATGCTTATGCCGAATGCTCGAACAAAGGCTTGTGTGATAGAAACACTGGGCAATGTGAGTGCTTACCAGGATACGATGGCCACGCTTGTCAGCGTGCTTCGTGTCCAAGCAAAGTTCAAACAAAGAAGGGAAATCTTTCAGGGGAGATGGGTGCAAAGTTTCTGAACACTCAGTCGGTAACCACATCTTCCGTTTTTAGTGGATCATTCAATTCAAACATCCAAGAGAATGAATGTTCAGGACATGGAACTTGCCATACTATTCAAGAGTTGGCTATGATGGATTATAACAATGAATATGAGTTATGGGATAAGGAGAGCTCAATGGGATGTAAGTGTGACCCTGGATACACGGGCCCAGACTGTTCGGAACGTCAATGCCCTTACGGAATCGATCCTCTTTGGGTTGACGATACAACTGCAAAAGTTACACAGACTGTGATCAGAATTACGACTTCTGATGCGAACACATTGGGAGGGACATATGCTATAAGATTTTACGATGTTTTTGGAGAAGACTTTGTTACCGATTCTCTTCCACTTTCACCTACTGGTGAAATCGACTCAATTTCTCACTGCGATACCGTCACCAATGCCTTAAAGGCACTTCCCAATAAAGTTATTCCTGATATCGAATGCAACCAGAGCGTAATCGATACCGATCATGGTATTGAGTATGTTCTCAAGTTTATTGGGAACCCTGGTAAGCTTAAGGAGCTTGAATTGATAGAGAACTTAGATGGCAGTCGTCCCACAATCACAGTTTCTTCCGGAACATATAGTGCTAGTGTCTATACCAAAGTTCAGGGCGAGTTTGTTGATTACTTTGCAGAAAAATGCGAAGGTGTGACCCTAAAGGTCCTCGTTGATTCAGATGACACTACTAATGCTTGGAATGCTGATGTTCGTCCTGGTTCGATTGGATATCTTGCAGACCTCACTGAAGTTGAAGTGAAGTTATTGAAAGCTTGCCTAGGACATTCTGATTATGACCCCGATAACAACGTTGGTGTAGTTAATTGGGATGAGGGTGCTCTGATTGAATCCGAGGGTGCTGGTCCAGATGCTACTTACAAGATGATTGGTGCATTTCCTCACGCCATCAAGGTTGTCCCAGTCGAAACATCCAGTGGCTACAATATTTACACTCCTCCACAATACTACCTTGTATGGTATGACAGCTCTGCTAGTGCCGGAAAAGAATTCCGAGTAGCAAACGTTAATGACAACAACAATGATCTCAACGAAGCAACTGAATCTTATGTTTTTACAACAAAGGGAACTGTGCAACAGTTGGGATACGGAATCGGAACCGAGTTGGCAGACAACACCTCCGGAGGTCTATCCACTGATCGTATTGTTGGATATTTTGATGCGTACTCGAAAAAAGTGTACACAAATTATGACACCAGCTGCGAGAATCAACCTCTAACAAGTCCAAGAAATCATGTTTGCCTAAACAAAGGAGACAAATTGTTCATTATCGATTCTTGTTGGGGAAAGGGTAACTCAGGCTCTTCAGCACCCGTTTTAACAAATCCTTTCTTCGGGGGGAGTGAGGTATCTTGTTCTGACTCTACCACTGTCAACCACAGTTCTGGTAATCTGTACACAGTCACAAAGGTATATAAAAATCCTCTTTTATCGCCCCTTTCGACTGACGAACCAAGAAATACTGCAAACATTAATGAGGGTGAACCTCAACAGATTGTCGATACATATGTCATTGAAGTAGACATTAGTATTGGATGGGACGGTGGTCTCGGCGACCCTGAAAATAGTGATGTTGCCCTTGATGGAACCACTTGGAGCGACAATTCAGGAATCGTAACTCTATTTCATTTTTATCCTGCTGAAGGAAGCGACTCCGGAAACTATGAGTATGTAAGCGAGTGTTCTAACCGTGGTCTATGCGACTCCAACACAGGGCAGTGTCAATGTTTTTCTGGCTACAAAGGATTTGCCTGTTCTATCCAGGATGCATACTATTCTGGAGAGAGAAAGTAGATGGTTCAAATACACCAATTAATGCTTAAAAATCAAATAATCACTATGCTCGAAAATATTTTCATAAATTATCGATTCCCATTGGGAGAAGAATACTTTGACCGTAGAATAGACATATCTCCCATACCCGTATTTTGAATGACTTTAATAGTACCGCATTTAACAGCTGCTCTCATACCTTTGTATATGTTTTCGTGATCATCTGAAGAAGTCGACGATGAAGACAAGCTAGGCCTACTCTCTATATCTGAATATTCATCAAGACTTATCGACTTTTCATACAGATGTGATTGCATTTCTTCTTCTGCCATTTCTTCTCTAGTGCTGTTATTGGGTTGGCAGACATCAACAGATTTTAGATAGTTTGAAACTGTTCCGAAATCATTCGATAAAGCACTAGGTGTCTTTGATAGGCGATCCCTGTTCGCTTGTCGAGTAGGAGTACGTTCAAACGTCGACTCCAGAGCTCTTTGCTCCAGCATTTCTAACAAAAATGGAGATTTGACTTTCGGGTATGGTCGGTGTTCGATGTCTTTACTCGCTCGATTAGTTGTGATATCCGACGGACTATCAGGCTTTTCAACAGTAATGTAATGATATTCATCAGTTCGTAAATCTCGATTCTCAGATGGGGTCAATATTTTTGATTTCGTATTATTTGTGCCATAACCGGTAATAGGTATAATATAGTCCGAAGCAGTTAATTGAGAACGAATATCCATAAATTCGGATTTGATTTTTGTGACCTCTTCAGTGTTTCGTTTTTTCGTATCCATGAATTGTTCCATCAAAGATGCCTCTTTCGTTGCCGAGTCGATGAAATGCTGTCTTTGGTGTGAATTGAATGCATCAAAGACCTTCAACTGTTTTTGCAACTTGTCTATCGAAGCATTATATTCAGCTCTTTCAGCTTGGATGCATCGAATTAGCTGAGCTTCATTTCTACTTGATGTTTCAACAGCCTGATCGTACTGAGCCAGAAGTCTGTTGAATGCACAACATAATCGATCAACATATCTCTCCATATCATTATTGTGTTTTTCAATTGTGACTTTTTTCTGAGTTATTTCTTCTAAAAGAGCATTGGATTGATTCAATTCTGCTTTCAATTCGTCATTTTCGTCCATCAGTATCTTCTTTTCTCGGCTAGATGTGGTACTGAGTGCATCGAATTTCTTTTCAAGTTCAGTCACAACTGAACTGAAATCTTCCTTTATCAAGAATTTAGATCGAAGTTGCGTCTCAATTCCCTCAGCCACTGCTTGGGTAGCACAGAGTTCACTTCGAAGAGAACTTAATTGCTGTTTGTACCGTTCCACTTCAACATCATTATCTCGTCTAATTTGTGCAACTACCTCATCATGTTTGTTTATTTCTTGACTTAGTCCCTCTCTATTTGATATCAAGTCATCCCGTTCTTTCTTAATCGGTTTTATTTCCATTTCTGCATTAAAATAATCGTATTCCATCATCTTTAGTTCTTCTTTCAAGACATCAGATATCTTGGTCAACAATTCATTTGTATCGATGTTATCTTGAGAATGTGACAACTCCTGCACAATTTCTTGTTCCACCTTTTGCATGATACGTTGTGAAGAATCATCCTCCGATATGGAATGTAAACTCGGAGTCATCCTGTTATTATCTTTCCTATTTTCGTGTTTGATAGTACTTGTCATTTGACTTGCCCTTAACAGGGATCGAAGTGTACGATTCAAATTTAAATTTGTTTTTTGTTTCTCTCTAAGCAAATCAAGGGGTGTTCTTCCGTAGTTATCTCTTACATGAACCCCATATGGATATACTAGTAGCAAAGACATGATGACCGTCTCATTTGGTGCATTGCCACCATCGATACGACTTATGGTGAGATGCAAAGGTATCATACCTTCATGATCCTTCTCCTGTACGGCCTGAGGATACACTCTCAATAGTTCATCGACTAGCAATTCGATATCTTTTAGGCTTTGATTATGAAACTCAATGTCTTCATTAGATACACTATTCAGTGAATTCAAGGTATCACCATGTTCATCATCCATGTACTGTTGTTTGATATACGATTGCATGCATACAAGGTGAAGAGGTAGATATCGCCATTGCAAAGAAGTATTTTCAGCATGCCGACTTGATATCCAAGTATATGCTTCCTCAGGATGAGCTTCGACTCTTGATTTGGCTCCATTCCAACGACGGTAATTGATCCATCGAAACAATTCCGTAGGATTATGATAGTAATCTACTTCATTCGTTCCCTTTGAGATGGGAGCTCTCTGCATATTTTCACGACTGGGAGTGTGCAAAGGATACTGCATTTCGTAAGGAGTACGCTTCACCTGGTCATGATTATTTCTTGATGCATCTGCACCATTTCTATCTTGTGGAGAAAAAAGGGCATCGTTTCCTATTCTACAGGTATTGCTGAAGGTAGGGCTCATGGAAGGCGTGCGTTGCCACATGGTCGATGAATGCGATTTGTTTACCTTGGGTGTTTCAAAGGATACACTCATGTTTCCTTAGTTTATAATTATGAGTAAGATAACTATGTGTCTGGAGAGTGTATCTCTTGTTTTTGGAAAAGTGTCGTTTTATTTGAAAAACAGCCGTTATTTTTGCGTTAACCTTTCGTGCCTTTAAACCGTTTTCTAACCTTCTAACTTTCTAACAAAAAAGATATCCTCTACTCGTACTCAAAACACAAGGCACAAGGCACAAGAACACAAGGCACAAGGCAAACTCTCTCTAGAGAGGCACCCACGCTTCATCATCACTCGTATCTTTTTACGTAAAACTAAAGAAAGCCACGATTCCCATGAGTGGAGAAACAACTGAGAATGATAAGAATGAAGTCTCTGAAATACGAGAAGAACAGCAGCAGCCTGACTCGGAGGACCATACCAAGGATACCGATACCAGCATCCATTTGAAACCATCAAATGATACTTCGGATTCTTTGGATGACACGAATTTAGCGACACAAGCTCCATTTGATGCTTTGGACAGTGAAGCGTATCTTTCAGGTTCGACTAGTGTAGATGATAGTCGAGCATTTGAAAACCTTGCCGATGCTGATATTCCTGACAAGGGTGCGACCTTAGGAGTAACAGAACAGGATTCAAAAGCCTTGGAACCAGACGTATTGGAAAATGATCATCCTATACCCACCATAAATGCAGCATCCGATGCGCCTCAAAGTTCAGATACAATTCCTAATGTTGATTCCAAGCAAAATGACCCCGACGAAAAAGTGGGCGAACAAGGTTCCGATGACATTCAAAAGAAGGTGAATCTAGACAATGACACGGAACGAGTGGATTCTCATCGTTTCGTTGATTCTAAAAGTATGGAATCGAAAGAAGATCAATCGAACTCTGATACTCTCCATGATAATGACATTCAAACGAAGTTGGTTGTAGCCGACAACAGTTTGATTCAGAATGATTCAAACGAAATATCTCCGGATCAAAACGTTGAGGTCGATGTACACGATGGATTGTCTTCTCAAATCGCTGAGGAAAGTAGTAAAGATATATCTTCAGATCAAAATATCGAGAATGTCATCAATGATTTGCCTGAGGATCAAAATATCCAGAATGGTAGGAATGAAATATCTCCTGATGAAAACGTTGAGAATGGTAGCAATGATGAAAAGGTTGAGACAGATGTGAACAAAATGTGCTCAGATCAGGATATTGAGAGTGCTAGCAATGATGCCTCTCCAAATAAAACCTTTGAGAATAGTAACAACGAAGTGCCTCAAGATCAAAACGTAGAGAAGAGCGACAATGAAGGGTCGGAAGAGATGGATTTAGAAATCCTATTTGACGATACCGTGTCTGACGATGATGCTGCTGTCGCAAAACAACAAGACATTGTAGAGTCTTTGCCAAATATTGACGAATTGACAAATCAGAAACCTCTTTCTCAATCAGGATCCAAAGAAGTTTTATTTGATGATTCCGATGATGATACTGAGATGATGGTCGAAGAAAAAGACAGTGCCACTGCTTCCATGGCTCAGGCGGTCGAACTCGCCCTTGTTCAAAACAAAGATAAAAATGGAAAGCAAGCTGCCCAGAATCATTCTAAAACCGATAAAAAGAGACCCTCGTCAGATATTGAAAATAAAACGACTACATCTTCACCATCCTCGAAGAAAAACAAGGTACAAACCAAGTGCTACTTAGGCAATATGAGTGAGTGGGCCGAGAAAATGGAAGGTAAGACTGTAACAGGAAATGTACATGAAAACGTGATTCGTGATAGAAGCGCTATGAATTTCTGGAAAGAATATCCCGGTGGAGACGATTACCCTGAAGGGTGGATTATTCACGTTCATACAAGACCGACAGGTGTATATGGAAAACATTTGGATTGGTACTGGTTCACAGCTTCTGGTAAAAAGCTGCGCTCAAGGAAAGAAATAACTCGTTTTCTGGAACATTTAAATGAGGGGAAAGATGAAGAAAAGGCTTGGGAGGTTTCAGCGACAAGTTCAAAGACATACAAGGCTGCTAATCGTGATCCGAAACCTGCAAGTAAAATTCCCAGTGCGAAAAAAATGAAAACTATAAGTAAACCAGAGAAAAAAACTGCAGTTGAGCTTAAAAAGATCATTAAAAAGGCAAATCAGGAAATTGCGGAGACAGGGAAAAAGAAGAAGAAGAAAAGAATGAAGACAAAGGATCAGAAAATCGAGGCGGATATGAAAATGCCGAAGAAAAAGACGATCCCAAAAACGTTACCTACTGCCCCTGTAACGCAGAGAGTAGCAGAGGCAAAGGTGAAACATACCGATGGATCTCCCTTCAAAAAGTTAACTTCTAAAAAAGCAGTCGCACCCGAAGAAAAGATGAAATCCTCGAAAGTTGTGGCGCCAACGATACCTAGTCCAGAGAGGATAAACATTTCCACTGCTACCGCATTACATGTTACTCCGAAGAAAGCGAGCAAAGCTAGGGCAACTATCACAAATGATAAATCATCAAAAAAGACGTCTTCTTTTGAAACACCAACAATAGCAGAGGCAAAGTAAGATAACCAGATATAGCGTTTTTTTTTGTTTGAACGATTTCAAATGAAGTCTTGTTTCAAGATACACCTGGATGGTATTATATGAATTCATCTAATATATCTGTCATCATCCAAGAGGACATTATCCACTGATCGCTCCTCGTACACTCCGTAATAACTTTTTGCCATGCATCCTCCTTCTTGTCCATCACAACATACATTACAGCACTCGCATTGTACAGGATCAATTTGACTTCGGCAGTCAGCCCAAAAGTCCAGTAAACCACTATTTTCATAGACTGATTGACATAGACTTGCGGGAATAGCATCTGCTCCAAACAAGTGATTTGAATGTACCCGTAAACGTTGCAATGACATCAGTGTTCCAATCGATTGCGGCAATTTGCCAACAAACTTATTATGACTGATATCTAACAGTTGAAGTTGATCCATACCATCCATATCTGGTATGGTACCACTCAAAAAGTTGTCACTTATATTGAAACGTTCCAACTGCTGAAGCATACGAATTTCTGCTGGGAGATAACCACTTAACCCAAGTCGTTTCAGATATATTTCCTTGATGTTTAAATCTTTTGTACAATCTGCAACGCCATATTTTTTCCCATTGACAAATGTGAACCATTCACATTCATGACGATTGGATAAAAAGTGGAAATGTCCCTCCGTAGTCCAAATCTGTTCGCGGTTGGCATCCGGAGTGAAGGTGGACGCAAGATCATAATGGATTTCTCCATCGGTAGAGAAAAACAGTACTGCAAGGACATATCTTTGAATTATGGCCGATTGATATTTTCCATCACTAGACACATTCACATCTATATGATTGAAATATGTATCATGGTTTAAGATCCAATTGAATGCTTTAGCCTGAGGTGAAGAAGGGTCGGTAAGAATGTCCGACTCGTTATATTCAGGGAAAGCATCAATTAGAATTTCATTAAAAAAATCAACTTTGTTGTCATCGTCATTTATGTTTGAATATTCTGACCATTCATTGCGAGAAGTCCCCCCTTTGATTTCTGAATCGCTTTCAGTACTGTATGCTTCATTAGGAACACCATTTTTAATTGGAACCGAAGTCATATACACACCACTAAGTTCGTTGGGACCATTCCCAGATACCAAACCCAACTCCATAGAAGAGATAGCCCATAGCATGTGGATAAGTAAAATCAGAACGGAAATTGCCGCAATATACAGTATCAAAATTTTTCTCTTGTTTCTCCGTGTCAAATCATGGTTTGTTTTCATTTTATTTATGTAGGATTCAATCTACGAACATATTATGAGTTATGCATTTATGCATCGCTCATCGTTGCTTATTCCGTATCCGTTATTCGTCTTCAAATAAAGTTATATCCTTCAAAATAATTACGGTTTACAAAGATGTAAATCGTATCCTTTGTTTCAATTTTTATAGATCTAACCCTAACCCTTGCCAGTTACCGCCTTACTCAAGCTTCCTTGCCCACGTTTTTCTCTACATCAACGCTGAAGCATATCTATCGAAGGTGTGTATATACGACTCTCTGTTTTGTGCCTCTCCACGTTATTCAATGCGCTTTCTCTTAGTACATTGCAAAAGATAAATTATCTAAAATGGGATGCAGTTGGGCATTGGAAGTCATGTGATTGATTGCAAGTTTTATCCTTACACGTATCTTGGCGCGTTCAATCGTCTGTAATCAAAGTTCCTTTGTGCAACTTTGCAAGATTGCATTTGAACATGAATACGTGACAATAATAAGGACATTATGCGATATTTAAGGCGTGCGTGAGGTCGCTGGTCTTGGAAAGGAGCAAGCGCATACTGTGCATTGATTGGATGTAGAGACCCACTACGATGTAGTTAGTAGTCAGTAGTGGTCATTATCATCTTCGTACAGCAGCGGAATAACGTCGGAATACTTGAATGAATGTCTTGAAAAGTAAACAGAATGACGATTGTGTAATTTTGATCTTGTATTTCTCACATCACTTTTTCTTTGTATCTTCTCAGAATTTTATCAAATACAACATGGGAAAAGTTCACGGATCTCTCGCTCGTGCCGGTAAAGTAAAGGGGCAAACACCCAAGGCTGAAAAGCAAGAGGACAAAAAGAAGCAGCCTCGTGGACGTGCCAAGAAGCGCATGCAATACAACCGTCGTTACGTTAATGTTGTAACTGGAATGGGAGGAAAGAAGGTTGGACCCAATAGTAATGCCGATAAGATGTAAATAATCTTATAAAAGAATAAGAACAAATTGCATCTTTTCTCTTTTCTGATTATATATATGTATATGACATTATTCATGTAATATTATCTATAGAGATATGTATATTGCATACATTTGATGACCA
>Ga0213868_10006305_pt1 | contig 10495 bp, 8 predicted proteins | sample PICome_9_FD_160087 | JGI IMG/M metagenome (GOLD analysis project Ga0213868, IMG submission 160087) | Coastal seawater microbial communities near Pivers Island, North Carolina, United States - PICO127 | ecosystem: Environmental > Aquatic > Marine > Coastal | place: USA: North Carolina | collected...
TTTTACCTTTGCTGTGAATAAACCAGGAGATGAAGCTCCTATTCTCAAGACTGTTAATTTTCAAAGGGTATCCAGCGAAGGTATTGATTTTGTGGTCAGGAACAACCCCGGATCACCTCTATTCAGTGAAAAAGTTGCCTTCTTATATCTACAGGGGAAATACAAAATTGGTGAAAATGTTACACAGTGGCGAGCGAGTGGGGCAGTTCAATCCATACCCCTGGAATGGGTTTTGTCACATATTCCCGATTATTCCATCACAGAAATTGTTGCAACAACGAGAGCCATGGAGGAACTGCAAGAACCCGCAAAATTGACGAAGCTTTCGATTGGAGGACAGCAATCTCATTTTATTGAAATCATCCAGCAAGTTCGAGCCGATCTTGCGGAAGGAAAAATTCCCATCGAGGAGCTTCGTAATTCTATCAAAGCTGGAAGATTTGTTCCTGAGAACATGGAGCGAATGCAGGGAGGACCCGATGATGTTGTGTGGGACAGATGGGTATGGAGTTTTGAGAATGGTGTCTGGCGGGAACCTAATCATGTTATGCCATTCTAATGTGATTTACATTGACCACGACAAAAAGACCAACTCATTTCTTCAATTTGTTAAATAAAAAAATAAAAGTATTTTGTGTTATATTATGTTATTGACCGCAGGCCAGGAGTATCATCATTACGATCATCATTTTCATCTTGATTGTTACCGTCAGTGTCTTCGATGCCATACAAAATTTCATCGCATGCGGTGATGACCTTTGGAGTATTCCATAGATCTTCCCCCCTCTTTTTGGCCAAATAAATCATGGTACCAAGACAGCAAGGAACCAAATATAACAATGCTGGTTGACCCATATTCATGGCATAAACTGCTATATTCGCCATCGCAAGCCCAATAGCGTACGCAATTACCAAATATGGAAAATAACCTTTACTTTTTGTAGAGCAGGTTTGATTGACAACCCCGCTTCCATCACTTCCACCACGATTAGATTTCCCAATAAATCGTTTCGCTTCATCGTATCTTGCGGCAAAGCTTATTAGCAATCCGGGTAAAACAATATCACCTAGACCAAGCATACTCGAACCACCAGTAAAATCGAATAAACGCGGGATAGTAAATAACATAGGCAAAGGATCACCTCCGCGACAGTCGCGATCGCGTGGATACTTCTCACACCAACTTGGGTCTGCTTTCGGAGGACCCCCAGAAGTCGCAACATCAATCATAATGCTTTCCCCTCCTTTTGTAAGATACGGTGTGACAAATACAAAGAAAATATCATAGACAAATGCCGCAAGCAGCAAAGTAGATGCAACCTTGATGGAGTTCAATCTCATGGTTGATAAAAATATGATGCACATACAAGCTCCAAACACATCTTGCATAACCCAAAAGAACGTATTTTCATCTGGATGTATAAATGTTAGAGCCATATACAACCAAACTGCACCGACTCCATATGAAACAAAAGATGCAATAAGTTGAGAGACTGTCACTACTCCTATGTCAAGGAAAGATGCCGTACAAGCAATTCTATCTTGAACATTTAGCTTTTTCGTCACTTGAATTAACAAAGGATATATGATTACCTGAGAAAGAGCTCCACTACATCCAAAGGCATACATGACTTTGACCACGTTGTAAATCTTGAAAAAGAAAAGTACAAGTAAGCCCATGGAGGAAAACACTATAAATCCACATGCATGACTTGCTTCTAGCTCTACCGATTCTTCATTAAAGCTACTAGAAGAAGGATTGCTATTGCTACTACTTCCAACTCTATGGTAACCATGGCCTCTTGCTGCCACTTCTAAGGCTTCAGAATCTGATGAAGACGAAGACGATTTGAAATTTCGATACTCACTTGCGCTCATCCATGAAGCCAATGCAGCGACAAAGACACCAAGTCCCCAAATCATGAAGGACGCAAGATTGTACTTGGGATAATATCTACGATACATGACTAGTTGAATTTGTTGGGTCTTCATATCTTGAAGCATCATATCCGACTCAACCATGGTGATGTAAAATGCAGGGATGGATAGATTGATCTCTTTGTCATTGATGCTATCATCGTTATATAGCCATATAAAAAGGTCCCAAGCACAGCAGCTTTTCATGTAATTTCCATCGGACGTGATATTTCCGGTCAAGAGACATCTCTGCGAAGGACATTTTGTTTCAAAGGTTGGATTTTGAAGTGCACATAGATTTCCTTGGGATGCAGAACCAGAAAGAATCGGATCATTGTGAAGTTGATTATATTGCTTTTCAATGCTTAAACTTGAAATAGGGATTTCAGCTTGGGCCATATTACAATCATAATCATTGTATTCTTGTGGATAAATCAATTCATCGGTGGTACTATTGAATCCATATCTACTTGCGAGAGTTCCGTAAATGATTAGACCAGAGGCACCTAATTTTTGAGCTGTAATGGCTTTCTGTTCAAACGAGCATTGTCCTCGAGGAACCACAAGAACAAACTTTTGTCCATCGTCAGATCTATGAGTGTCAGACGCAGTTGATCCGAGACATAGGAGAGGATCATTTTCAGGCGGAATCATCGGTTTCATCGGATCATTTCTGGCAGGTGTCATTTCGGGCCAAATTCCAAAGCTGGCCTGTGAACTCAGGAGCGTGTATTGGCAACTTCCGTCTAGGCATTTCACGTCTACAGCCCCAGTTGGTAGAACTGCACTCGCTTCTGTACATAAAATAATCAAATACAATATCCTCAAGAGTTTTTTCATGATGATGGCAAATATACAGGTTCAATGATCTTTCTAACCAACGGAGAGAGAAATGATGTCGGATGACCAATGTGATTGATAGAATGTAACAGATGCCAGATGCTGTTTGCTGTTTGTTGTTTTCGTGTATTGTGTTATGACTATTTGGCCTGGATAGTACTCTACAAATCGTCCTTTCTCCAAATGACCCAAAAATGACCCATCAGGAGGAATCGAAAGATGACACAAATCTAAAATCAACAAAAATATTTTTCATTCACGATTACAATTACAAACACAACAAATGGAAATCATGTTGCACGTTACCACCTCTTTTTTTCTCCTCTTTCTTTTTCTTTTTGACATTGATACTGTCAATGGAACAAAAGGTTAGTGTAGATAAGTAGTATTACTGTAATACACCACTAAGATTAACTACGAGGAACAAGAACTGGTGTCAAGCCAGAGCACACGACTGATGAAAACACTTGATTCCTACCGATGCTACTTGTTGTCAACTCTAATCTCTCACTCTTATTATTATTATTATTATTATTCACGACCATCTATCAATGACGACAGTGACTTCTAACACACGTACTCTTCAGGACACACCGTGCCCTAGTGATGATTTGTGCGGTGATGGAAAGTACTTCATCTATCACAACAATAAGGTGATCCGTTGTCTTGCTGAGGTAGATGTTGCGGACCATCTTGATCATGGTGACGAATGTGGCTGCGGTCCACATGAATGTCCCAGTCCTTGCAGTGCCGTAGAGGGTACTTCACAATGCACCTATGTCGATGCAGATGGCATTTCCCATGATGATGGACAATTGCTTTGTCACAATCCATACAAGAAAGCGAAGTCTATCTGCATATCCGATGAAAATACTTTCAACCATCAGCTTGGTCATGGGTTGAAATTGGGTGATTACTGTGTAACTGATACGAAACCTTGTGCTACGGTTACTTGTGAAGCTGAGAAGAAGCCTAAGGGATGTGAGTGTACCAGTGGTGATCAGTGCATATTCGGAAGGTGTAAAAGGAGAAAAGGAACTAAAGTTTGTAAGTAATTGGCTTCTGATGTCAGCATCGTCTCAATCAGAGCATCTGTTCATGCGTCATGGTCGATTCATCGACCCTCTATATTTCCTTCATATAAATATACATACTTCTTGTCCAGATGCGTTATTTATATTTATATATATATATAAATAACTATTTGCTTCTACGGAATGAAACGTATCAATTAATATATAGTAATTCTTCTTTAGATCTATCTGCTTTCAAGTTTTTACTTACACATTTGAGATTCAATTTCAACGGTATTTACCTACTTTGGACTTGTCACTTCGTTGGCTGCTCCTGTATGGTTCAGATCGATTCTTTTTCTCTTTCTGTCTTTTTGATGAATGTCATCACAACTTGTGACAAATTAAAACGTCTTGCTAAGTAGAGTTCAAAACATAGATTACCTTTCTTTATATATATTATTCATCCCCAGTGACTACTTTTAACATATCCCTAATGGTTTGGAGCTGATCAACTGCATTTGAAACCCGATACGAACCTCTAAACGGACCACTCAGGTCATAACAAACTACACCAAGAGCTGTAAATGATCCTATTAACATCGTCCAAAGGATTCTCAATTGAATGGCATTTAAGAATATAAGTAATTCCTGGTTAGTCTCCAACAAAAATGCAGTACAAATGGACGCGGCGAGAATCGCTAGAATGGCATAATGTAGTATTGGATAGGTGGATTGCAATGTTGTAATCCGCGACGATCGACTTGAATTCAAGCGAACTACTGCTGCATAGGACTCTGAGAGTATTGCAGGTGGAGGTCCAACGTGACCGTCACCCCTAGTGGCCTCACGTGCAAGAGCATTCAGTGTGGCAATAAATCCGTTCATTTCCGAATCTGTCGATCCAAAACTTGATCTAGCTGTAACAGACTCATCATGACTTTCTGCAATCAGTCTGCATGTGTATTGTTTTAAATATTCTAAGCACATTGTTTTTGATGTACTTTCAGGAAATGAATCCACCATACTCGATAGCAATCGTAGATCTCCCGCTTCACAATTGAGATATGTGTGTGTATCAATTTGTCTTGTTCTTAATGTTGTGACAGTATTACTTGTCAAGGTTGCAAATAAGATGGATATTGTAGGAACTACGATGCCATTGATCGCCGGGGCAATAATTTTTGCTTGATAGGCACCTCCATCTACTGCAATCCAAGTTTTGTCCTGATTCAGAGCTTTCACTAATACATCGAACAGCTTTGCGACATCATCATATGTTAAATATGCCAGTATAGGTGTGATGATAGGAAGGGCCATGATTGGGTTGAACCATGGTGTTTCTGTTTCTGCTACTGGGATAGAATTTAAATAAAATAAAGGTTCGGGCTGATTCAGATCATGATCTATGTGACAAATCTCTCCATCTAGACATTCAAAGTCTTTTGAATTCTTTGGCGATGATATTGCATATTTGTTATCGTTTTCTTTGTCAATTTTAGACTCTTGCAGCACGGTAGTCAAGGCAATAGTTCTTTTTATTGGTGCAAATGCAGAGACCGTCTTGATCAAGGCACATAGCGTTGGGAGTAATATGTGTAGTTTCTTTCCTTTTCTTCGTATGATCATTATTAAAACGATTTAAATATCGAAGTATGTAAGTACCGTACAAATGAAGTCCAAGTTGTAAAGGGAATCAATCAATCAATCAATCAATCAACCAGTATGCAGTCAAATCAGTCGTCAATCTTCAAATCTGAGCTGTCCTGCGGCCTCTGGCGTTCGGCGTCCGTTAACCGTAGCTATACTAACTAGGCACATCTTTTGAATCCAAATGAGAACTCCAAAAAATGACACACTTCAGCTATTGAAAGTAGGTTTCAGATTCACAACATAACATACTCCATAGACTACATTCTAATTAGGGTACCATGATAACAAAAACAAAACTGCAAAATGAAAAACAAAGAATGTCATTTTGAAAAGTAGAAAGGGCTCCTTACCGAACCCGAAGAATGAAGAAGAACCCGAATTTTGAAAAAAGAGAAGCTTTCTCATGAAAGTGAAATTGAAATGAACATAAACATTCTCAAAACATACCGTTCCTCAATATGTTCACTAATATTTACAATCGATTGTTACTCATTATTGGTAGCCTTCTTTTTGTTCTCGGGTTTTGTAAGTCGTATTGCAAGTATCACATACCTTCTAGTTTTCATTTGAACGACAGAATGTTTCGACACGAGTCGCTTCTAACCACTCCACTCTGAATGTTCTGATTTCAGCGCAAGCAGAAAAACAAAGTAATGATGATCCTGTGAACCATGTTAGAGTGTTGAGGGTACTGAAGACTAATGCTCTGTCAAGTAGCTCATTCCCGAAAGATTCTAGTATCAATCATGCTCAGACCGGTGATAGAGCTCTGAGCGAACGCAAAAGTACTTTGGCTCCGACGTCATATTTAAGAGGATGCGAACCTGCTGGCCGTTGTGACCTTGGTAGAGGACGTGGTGGAGGACGCGATGAAGGACATGGTGAAGAACGTGGTGGAGGACGTGGTGGAAGAGGACGTGGTCGTGGAAGAGGACGCGGTCGTGGAAGAGGACGTGGTGGAAGAGGACGTGGTGGAGGACGTGGTGGAAGAGGACGAGGACGTAGCCCTGGTGGTAGAGGACGTGGCGGTCCTAACGACAGAGGATAGTCGAAACTATTCATCCGTTTGAGCCTCTCACAAGAGTGAAGATTTGTAGTTAAAATTATGAAAACATGATATATATATATCTGAATTGAATCATTTAGTTGAACGGATCCAAAGATCTTAAGACATTCATCGTGTCCTTCATTTGAACAATGACCGAGAAAAACATATCTTCTACAGTCACCGATTGAATTCTTCATAATGATTTCATCATTTGTTACATACAGAGAGACTTTTCATAATCAGCTCTCAGTTCATACCAATCTCTATGAAGTTCATAGCAATATTCCAGTATTACAGTCGCAGAGTCAATTACATTCCCTCTACCATCGCTTGGTTTTATACCACCAGGTTTCCAACAATGCGTGTGATGAACAATGTAATACGCAACAAGACCTTGGCTGCATAGCCATAGCACCTACATAGTCACCATGATCACTATCATACCATCCAAATCCTCAACCCCAACCATTCGTGTTATTACCCACTTTGATGATTTCAAATATCAATCATTTCTTTCGTGATGTTTTTTTAGTTCTATCACGAATCACGACTAACGTAAACAGTATTTTACAGGGGAGTACAAGTTCAACGTCTACTAACCTTACCGCAATTTAGACTTTCGTTTTTTCTTACGTCCCTCGTCTGGCGTCGGATTGACATCACTCTTACCTACTTTATCTAAGTTTCGAAGTACCAATCTCTATTGAAGATTTGAAGGAACTGTTAGTTGTAGTATGGAATCAGGAGCTTCAAGAAAAGATTTTGGCGAAGAAGATCGAATGAAAATGTCAAACTCTTCAGATAGTTCACGTGGTACCAATACCAAAAGGGAAAAGAAAATGGTCTACGCTCCCGTTCATAATAGCAAAGTCAGTCCGGTGCGGGATGCCATCATCATTTACATCTTTTGTGTCTCAACACCTACATTTATAGGAGCAGCCTTGAAGGCATATTCAAACTTGATTGGAGATTCAGCGACTAATGTATCGTTCAAATGGTTGACGACAAATGTAGACGGGCAATTCCATCTCCTTCAGATGGCATCCTCTATATACCATTTCTTGAAGAAAAAATATCTTGAACATAACGCATTTTCTGATTTGCAATTTGTTCTATTTGCATCTACAATCATGTCATTGATACGAGTTATACTAGTCCATTTACTTGTACCTCGATACCTAGCTCCACGGAGGTTGCAAGCCTTTGTTCATTCAAAATCATCACATTTGTTATCATCTGCGGAGTATCAATTTTATGATCAGAATAAACAAAGTGATGATATTGAAACTGTACTTGGTATGTTGAAACAATCTATTCGTCGGTCGTTAGGACATGAAGATCGCACGGATACTACCTATCTTTTAGATCAAGAGCAAACGTCAAGTGTCTTCAATGCACCACGATATGCCACTGCTGTGTTTCGGTTGTTCTTCTGTTTACTATCATCATGCTGGGCTCTCATTAAATTCCGACACGCCATATGGTGGCCGTTTTGGGTGTTTGGCCGAAGGGAAGCGAGTACAAAATATTGCTGGGATCTCAAGGGTAGTTTTGCTTTCAAAGGTGCTGCTCTGGACAATGACTTTGATCATCAGAATGCTGCGCTGCGGTTGTTCTTCTTAGGTCAAGCATCCTATCAAATACACAGTTTGTTCTTTCACTTTCTTTCCATGATGTTGTTATTACTATATGGTGGCAATGAGGGTTTCTTATCCGCTAGACAATCTCTTCGAAGTTACTTACGGCCTTTATTAGAGCATTCAATATATTGTATATTGACAGTGACCACATATATTTTCAGTGGACTTCGAAGACTTGGTGCAATATTAATATTTGCTCTCGAAATGAGCAGTACCATGCTTCAGATCCTTCAGATTTGTATCAACGCTCCAGCTAAGAGTAGACTACGAAATCCCCGTACCATCACATGGCTCCACCGTTTTATAGTGGTTCCGATCTTTATCTACTCAAGATTCTTCGTTTTGCCATTTGTAGTTCAAGTAAGTTTGAAACAGATGTGATCATTTGTGAAATGCAAGCAATCGAATCATCCTCGCGTTATCTAACTCTTATGTGTGTTCTGTTTCATTCATAGTACTCCGCGGCCTTTGAGTCTAGCGCATGGATAAACCAAATTGAACGTGTATTGGCACCAGGGTCAGGAGTCGCGATATATCTGTTTTTCAACAGTATGCTACTTGCCACCTTTGCATTAAATTTCATCTACCTACGAAGGCTCTTGTTCCACCCCTATGTAAGAAAAATATCATTACAAGATCTTTCCGAGCATGCAAAAAATAAGTAGTATAAAGAATCCTCATTACCCTTAATTTTTTTACCATTCCTACAACTCGTTGGAATTATTGTTACTGCTGGATTCAAAAGGTGTTTGACTATCGTTTTTGGTACAATCGTGTGAGTGTATCAGACGTTTCCTAGTTGCAGTAAAACCCATGTTTGGAAGCACGTCGGCTTGAAGCATGAAAAAATTATAACGCAACAATTTTCGACCTTCGTTTCCATTGTATACATCATTCTCATAATCCCATTGCCTACATAAATAACTCCATAGCGCTTCACCCTCTTCACCTTCCAATTCGGCAAGATACGGAAAACTTCTCCACCTACCTGGTCTCGCAGTAGAAGTGCACGGTGCCCCCGCAACAGGCATATCCCAATTCACTTCATCGGATCGGCCCCATACATCGACAACTTTACCATTCGCAAGTCTTCCGGGAGCTATTTCCCATGTAACATATTCTTCTGCACCTATGAATACATTCCATCGATTGTGAAGTAAAGTGGACCAAATATGCTTCATACTCTGATTGCATTCACCACTCATAGTCTCGAACCAAACACTGCCCATAATCATGGATATAATCAACATGCTATTAATAACTTCTTTCATTGTCAATCTTCGTTTCGTATTGCTTTGGGTAGTTGCTACTTTGATACTGTCTTGCTCAGTGGGAGGTAAAAATACGCACCATGCAGCGCTAAGTTAGGGAGGGACAGTTCCTGTATGGTTAGAATGACATGACAACCAACATATGTGTCCATGAAATAAATAAATATATAGTAATATAGACTGATCTTACCATGCCACAGAAGACAAAAGCACAGTGTTTCTCACAGTCAATGCAATTCCAACATGAAGTGAACAAATTAAAAGAATCGTATGGAGTGCAACCTTTCTATTCCCCAAGTAACTAGCAACAAGCGTCATTGGAACACAAAACAATTCAAGATAAACCACCATTGGTGTCATGATTCTCAATCCTTTTGGCGTCAATAACGCATACAAATATCGAGCAGCGAGAGTATGACGGGCATATGTATCAAGTGCAGGCAATGGATCTGCATTGTAGGTCCATCCCCCCAAAGGATCACTGTATTTTCCATATCCAGCATCGAGATAGATCCAAAATACATGCGCCTTGATGGCAATAGTAGCTATGGAAACGATTGTATCGTTTCGTTGTTCTGTCGATTTCCTTTGCTTCTGCAATGAATCCACGCTCCAATATTCTAGAGGCAAAAACATGGAATAAAATAACATGTAATGGAAATACCTATCGAGGATAAAGTTCAACCACGTATTCCTCAACGTAAGACTAAGATACAAGAACCAAGATAACATAGCTGACAATTCACATTGATATCCAATCATGAGGCAGAATGCCAATACCACCTGTATCGATAGCAACAGTTGCTGATACAGCAAAGATCCGGAATAAGCATGAACACACAGAAATCTATACAAATTATCAATCTTTGGCAATAGTATGCGTAAGGGCAAGGTGCCTTCATCGGAATAAAATACGTGTAGAAAGCGAAATCTTAGGAGTAGTTCCAATAGCAACAAGAATCCTAAAGATATACGGAAATAAGCCAAGGCCTTGTAATTACATCCCAATAAAGCACGTATACCCCCCGTCCATTTCACTTCTGACTGTTTTAATGATGGCATTGTTAACGCTATTCTTACTATTGAACGTTTGTTTTCCTATATGAGAAAAAA
>Ga0213868_10006307_pt1 | contig 10494 bp, 13 predicted proteins | sample PICome_9_FD_160087 | JGI IMG/M metagenome (GOLD analysis project Ga0213868, IMG submission 160087) | Coastal seawater microbial communities near Pivers Island, North Carolina, United States - PICO127 | ecosystem: Environmental > Aquatic > Marine > Coastal | place: USA: North Carolina...
ATTATATTCTTATAATAGTCTATTAATTTTTGTGTTGCATCGAACGCCTGAAGTACTACAAGAATCCCTGTTACATAATTACGGCGTGTCGTCAATTTTAATTTATTTAACTTTTCTTTTATATCTTCTTTATTTGCGAGGAAATCAAGGCTGTCAACTTCTTTATTATCATTTAATTTTTTTAAAACAATTATATAGGCATTAATAGAATTCGGCTTGAGGTTTGGTCGCTTTTCTTTGATTTTATCTTTAATATCCATTCGTTTATATTTAAGATTTATTTTATTTTTAAATAATATACATAATGAGGAATAAAAGTGAAACTAAAAAACAAAATGTTAAATTAATTATTTTATATTTGAAATATAAAAACTCATATAATGCAGGATTCCAGAAATATCAATATTTTAAAAGTTTAATGAGATATATAACCGATATTAATGATAACACTTTTATTAGAAGGCTATTTGATGAATTGATGCTAGCCGGTCTTATGGAAAGAAAACTGGTGTTTGGAAGTGTCCGCTATCGTTTTAATCCTTATCATAGAACAGATGAAATGCCTATATCAATTAATTTTAATTAATGCGTTTTTTTTAAAGAAAAAAAATAATTATTAAATGTATAGATAAAAATGAAATACAGCATATATAAACTCGTATGTTCCGAAACAAATAAAATATATGTAGGCTCAACTAGTCTTCCCCTCCGTAAAAGATTGTGGGGTCATAATTCAAAATCTAATTTTTCTTGTTCTAAAGAATTAATTAATCCTAAGATGCATTTAATAGAAGAAATAGAAACAGATGATTTAAATACTGTATTAAATAGAGAAAAAGATATTATTAAAATTTGTAAAAAAATAGATCCTGATTTAATTGTTAATAAGAATCTACCTAATAGAAAGCGTGAAGAATATTACGTAGACAATCATTCTATTATATTATTAAAAAAAAAGGAATATTATGAATTAAATAGGAATAAGATAAAAATTAATAGATTACTTCATTATTATAGAAACCATAAAATCGAAGATATTAAGAATAAAGTTATTAAAAATATATTATTAGAAAAGAAGGAAATAGAACGCAAATGGAAACAATCGGAAAGACTTAAACAAAAGATATTTTGCAATCAATGTGCTTCATTTATATCCTATAGACACATGGCTCGACATAATAAAAGTCCAAAGCATTTGCTTCAAAATCTAACGGCGAACGCCCCTCATGAGCTTCATTAATTCTTTTTTAGATAATTCAACCTGTACCTTTTCGGCTGGTGGTGCCTTTGGTGCTGGAGCCTCTGCTGGTTTAGGTTTAGCCGCCACTGCTTTCGGCTGAGATAAGGGTTTTGATACTTTAGGTTCTGGCTTACTTTCTTTTTCTAAAAGTTTTTTTTCTAAATCTGCAATTTTTTTTAATAGATCGTCATTATCTCTAGACTTATCTTTTTTTTTATTGAGAGCATTTAATAGCTTCTCTTCCTTTTCATTTAGTTTATCTTCTTTTTCAATTTTCTTAAGTTGTGCATTCTTCCGTCTAGTCTCTAAAGCCTTTGCTCGACCTCGTGCGAGGTTATCGCACAATCTTTGGCGTTGCTCTTCCGATATCGGTTTTTTCCTTTTCCCTCTACGTTTATCTACTTTAACTACCGGTTCCTCTATTTCTTTTTGAATTAGCGGCGTTGAATCTTCTTCGGCTTCGTCTGCAGATTCTTCTAAAATCTTATCGTAGGCTTCATCGGCTTCGAATATATCTTCTTGATCTGACATTTATATTATTACTAAAGATTTTATTTAAATTAATTTTAAATTTATTACTAATTATAATTAATTACAAACTTTTATTTTTATTAAATTATTTATTCTATATATTTCAGTTATTTTTAGGCTTAAACGAATGGATTTTATTAGATTATGACTTTATCCGGACATAAATATATTTCGTATATGTCTAATAGATCCAATACCAGTTCATGGTATGTAGTACAAATTCAAAGGAATAAGTTTAGATATCAAAAATCATCGGCTGATTTAGATGAAGCCATTAGGATTCGAGATTGCATTTTAGCAATGGTTGGCGAGGTTATTTGATTTTTTTTATTCTTCTTTTTTTATTAAAGTAATACTTTATATTAATAATATTACTTTTATTTATTTTTTTAAGGCTAATAAGAAAGTATATATAAGATATTATATATATTATAAGAAAGATAAGAAAAGAGATAGAAAAAGGATAGAAATGAAAAAGTGTGAAAAAGTGTAAAAAGTGTCTAAATGTATAAAATTACATCAAAAAATAGAAAGTATCTACGAAAAAAATTATAGAAATAGTTTGTAAAAAATGGTGTAAAAATATACACTTTGTTAAAAAATACACAAAATAAATTTAGATATCCATACCACCGCAATCAATTTTAACACCTTTAAAACCCTTTGAAATAGAATTAGAAACTCTATCAGACCAGTATTTAGAAAGTTCGATATTGGCTTTTATCCGTTCAACTAATAATTTATTATTAAACTCGTGGCGTTTTTCTAACATAGATAAACCATTATAAAATTCAGATTCTTTAAAAAGATTCCACACATCAACCCAAGAAGTATGATCTTTTTTATCACCAGTAATTTTTAATGTATCACTAAACCAAGTAACTATTTCATCGTTTCCTATTAAATAATCCTTAGAACGTTGTTTAACACACTCTGCTATATAAATCTCGTCGGAAGCATCCATTATAACATGGAATAAAGCATATTTATATTGTTGTTTAAAATCATTGGATTTATATGCTTTATTTTCTCTAATATACTTATCTGGCTGAGTTTCTAATAAATTCTCATCTCCAGTAAATTTCATCTCAAAATTAATATCAATAATCCTCCGCAATAAAGCATTATCTGTGCGACCTTTAATAGCTGGACGTTGGTTGCATTCTAAAATCTGAGTTCCCAAAATATGAATATCTCTAGCCGATTGATACAATCCACGAGCCTCCATGACACCGCCTCCTGTAAATTGTTTAATAGTTGCTCCATTTAGTTTAGTTCCTTCATCTGGTTCACTAAATACAATACATCTCTTTTTATCAAACCTAGCCAATTCACTATTAGCACCACTTTTAATAGGCGATATAAGTATATCTTTATTAGCATTAACCATATAATTATTTAGAACCTCTTTTAGTAATTCTAGAGTCCAACCCTTCCCATTACAACCCTCACCGTTAAACATAATAAATTTTTCAATTATCTTTCCTAATAGAGTTTGTTTCAAAATAGAAAGGTATGATTTCCTAATTTCAACATTAGGCATAATATCAATTATAATTTTATTAATTAAATCTATTTCACTTTCTTTAGGTTTCATATAAGGGTAGCCAGTATGATTAGAGATAAACATATATTTTAATTTAGTTCCATAGATAATAGATTTAGTAGTTGTATCAAATATAGTTCCACAACTAAAACCAAATAGATTAGGGCTATTCAGATCCATTCTATAATCTTCATTTTGCAAAATAATATTAATCTGCTTCCAAACCGATTCTTGTTTTTTAGAAGTTTCAATAGATGATACTAATTTAGTACATGTTTTAATTTTATCTTCCAATAATTTTTTATCAGCTTCATTGTCGTCAGAATCTTCATCATCTAATTCGCTTATTTGCGTATTAAAAGTCCATCTAACTTTTGAGTAATGATAAGATAGTTTCTTTCTGATATCATTAAGTATATAACATTTGTTATTGTCTTCTATCCAATAAGGATATTTATATATATATAATATATCTTGGTACTTAATAATAGTATCTTCTTTAATTTTCAAATAAGCATTAGCCATTTGAAAATCCGAATTCTGAAGGCTGGTATATTTAAATCTAATATCAAAATATTTCTTTTCATTAGAAATTTTACTATAATGTGCTAGAGTACCAAATGTAAGACATTTTTGTTTATCATTAAATACAATGCGTTTAATATCATCACTATCCTTGAATTTTTTAGATTTCTTAGAAAAATAAATGCATAAGTCCAAATCATTTGAGTGGTTGTATAAAGCCCACATTAGCTTAACCCAATCTCCATAGTTATCCCAATACTTAATATCAATATTCTCTAGGATTTCGAAATTCTCTTTGCAACCTGCAGCCTTCCACAACTTATGTTTTTCGATAATAGCGTCGCATTCTTCTTTTTCCTTTTTATCTTCTTCAACTTCTTTATCTTTTTTATTTACAATCTTCATAACTTTTTTTTTAGATTTTTTAATTATTTCTTTACCTGAAGAAACAACAGCCATATCAGATTCAGTATTATAAAAATAACCATCAATCTTTTCATAGATCCATTTAGTAATTATGTCAACCTTCTCATCATCATGACCGATATTATTACTATAAGTGCTAGTTTCATCTCTGAGCCTCCATAGATGTGGCAGACCTTTGGAAATACTTATAGTTTCCCATACCTTCCCATACTGTTTGTATTTATTCTCTACTAAGGTCTCATCATCAATATCAATAACAAAATATGGACTTTTAGAAACATTAATAAAAATAGTATTATGTTTAGGATTAGGAACTTTGTTATATTCCATAAGTTCATCATAAGTTTTTTTATGCCAACCAGCAAAAGCCCCAGCTGGTAATCCCTTTTTCTTTTTAGTTACATCAACATAGACAAATAGATACGGAATTTTTTTATCGTCGCAGAAGTCTTTAATTTTAATTTGATTGCAAATAATAGCTGAAGATTCGGATTGAGATTGAGCCATTTTTATATAATATAAATATAAAATTATTCTTTTAACTCGTTTTAATTAATTAATTAATTCGTTAATAAAATAAATGAATAGGTTTAAATGATTTGAAGATTTAATATGTATATAATACAATAAACTAAATAATGTGTAATTGCAAATGTTCATGCGAACGAAAGCCACCTAGAGAAGGAGTTAAAAATTTCTATAAATTTGAGTTAACCCATAAAGGAATTACCGAAAGATTTAAAACTAGAATTGCTATTAGAGATAAATACGGAATTAGTTATAGCACTCAACGGAATCTAATTGTAGGACAAAATCGCAGCGATCATCAAAATTCTAAATATAATGATTATTCTATTAAAAAAATTAAAATAAAAATAGAACCATAATATATTAAGTATGGATCAAGACAAGTATAACAATCTAATTGCTAATATGCGAAACTCTAATTTAAATATTGATGAGCCACCACCGGTTATCGACGACCAGATTAACTTTCACGCCGAAACTATTAAAAATTCTCTTGAATCGTTCGGCGGCGTGTTCACTGCAGCTGCTGTCACAACTTCAGTAGCTCAAATTAAAAAGGCAGGAAAATCTGTTGGATTATCGGATGCAGAAGCAAATACAATCGGCGAATCCGAAAACCCTGTCGAAGCTGTTGGGAATGTAGTTAGAGTTGGTGTTGGTCGAGCGGCGGATGCCGTCAGAGGAGCCGCTGATAGATTAAGAACTTTAGGTCAAACAGCACAACAACAAGTAGAGGATAACTTACCAAAAGCTCCAGTCGAATTACAGAACATGGCTGGAAGAGGTGCCGACGCTCCAACACCAGATAGTACAGCAGATTACCCACGCATTAGAAATGATGCTCCACAAGATGAACCGTCCACCGCTCCAGAATCCGCACCTCCTGATGTCGCACCAGATGCGGCAGCAGCTCCACCAGTTGAAGCAGCAGCCCCAGCAGCCACAGAAGAGGTTGCTAGTGCAACTGCTGATGTAGGCGAAGATGTTTTAGAAGGATTAGGAGCGGCAACTAAAGCCAGTGCCGCTGCTGATTTCGACCCAGTTAATTTAGCCATTACGGCAGCTTTAGGGCTTGCTACTACCATAGGTGGGATTTTTATTCGGACACATCATACCAAAGACGTTTCACGACATATTCCGCAAAATATAGTTGGGTTTGGTAGTACTCTAGGAGCAAGTTAAAGCTCACCAACTAACTCCCTCCACCCCTCAGTGATAGGTAATAGAGGTTTATAGACTATTATTTCATCTTTAGGCTTTAATAATTCATAAACAAAAAAATTAGCAAAAGCTACACCAACCCAAATAGCAATTATAGTCAAAATCATTATATTATTATTTTTTTTTATTTTCATTTATTTTCAGATTATTTTTATATATTCTTAATATATAAAAATGAGTTCAAGAGTAATTAAAATCGATAGCAACCAAGGCAGCTTTGACACGACCCAAGGTAAATCTGTGTGCGATATTGATTTGCCAGCCAATTTAGGAAATGTTGATCTATCTAGGTCTTATATTCTTATCACAACGCAACCAACTCTGACCGAGGGAAATTTCATTGCTGGTAGTGTTTCTAATCCCTTTTTAAGTTACGCATTGGAAGCAGGGCAGCAGCTTCATATATCGGATACAGCAGCCCTTGTTCGCAACGCCAATTTTTCTAGCCGCAAAGGAAGGATTGAAGATGTACGCCATGTAGATATTTTAAAAAATACTTTATCAGTATACAAACAGGATCTCGCCCAAGTTCAGAGCGGACAGAATAAATTAGCAACTCTTGAATTAAGTAAAAATTCACCAGCACACCAGAACAACGAAATCTCTAAAGTTGAAGATATAATCTCTCGACAAACCGATCACGATGTTCATATCCCATTATCTAACATTTGGAACTCCTGCAAATCTGAGGGATTTGATACTGGAATGGGAGCTCATGGAAACTCAAGACTTCATTTAGAGTTTAACTTCGATAAACTATCAGGTGCCAGAAATGCTGGAGTGACCGACACTACTTTTGTTGAAGGATTTAGCACCCATGTTCGTGGGTTCGTTCAAGTTACCAACAGTACGGCTGCTCCTATTGATGTTACTGATCTCACTAGCACAGGATTATACAAAAATAAAGTTAATGTGCCGTGGTATGTAGGACAATGCGTGAATGTTAACTTACAGAATGATGGTGGAGCCGCAGCCGACAAACAAAATAGAATTACTAAAGTTGAAAATCTCGCAACAGGAGCAGTTAAATTAAGTTTTGCCGCTCCAGTTTCTGCGGCTCAATTAGCAGCAGGTAAATTATTAACCGGTATTCTCATCACAGATTTGCCGTTAGCCGGTGTCACTGCTAATTCCGTTTCTATTAAGAAAATCCAGTTAGTTGCCGTTCTATCTGACGAGGCACCACCAGCCAAATTAAACTACACCACATTTGATAGCGAAGAGGATACATACCCAGCAACTATCTCGGCTACTCGTATGTATAATGTGCCTCCAGCAGTTAAGAACGTGTACATAATGTTCTTCGGAGATTCAGGATCTACTAAAATGCGATCCGAAAACGCCCAGTTATTAAATTATAGAGTAAGTTTAGATAATAAAGATTTAACACCAAGACCTATCGTAATGGGTTCGGCAATGCATAAAGATTTAATTAACAATGTATTCACAAATAACCAAGACTCGGTTAAATCCTTAAGAGAATCGCAGTTACTTGATGGCGGTATTCTCAGCCCTAATGATGCCGGACTACTGGCATCACTCAAGGGTCAACCGTGCCGCATGATAGCTATTCCTATTCCATTCAAACCAACACAAACGCACCTCCAATTAGAACTCAATGCTAAAGCCGGTGAAGTATTAACCGGACATCACATCCTCTATTACGAAAAAGCGATGCAGATGTAGATTGATTACAAATTATTATTTTTATTATTTTTTTATTTAAATTTTTATATTAAGTTATAATATAAAAATGTCTTTCCAATACCACGAACTCGCCCCCACTAATGATAATTCCTCAGGTTTCTCTGAATTTGATTCTATTGATTTTGAAATGCAAGCAGTAGGACGCAAACTAGTTAAAAATTCTGTTATGTTTGAATGTGAAATTAAAGAAGTAACTAAAGATGGAACTAATCCTATTGTAGATGGTGATAAAGTAGGTCTTGATAGTCGCATTGGATATCACGGACTCCACGAATCATGGACTAGTAGTTCCGCTAAATTTGGTATGGTCGAAAACTTACAATCATACGGAAGATACTGTGCCTCCGTCAACTCTGCTTCTTTAGATGAGAATGATTACTGCTCGGCATTCCACCAGGCTGAGGGCAAGAATCCCACTGAAGATGCTGGACGGTATGTAGTACAACCGATAACTATGAAGGCTAATAATGCTACTGGTACAGTCCACAGCAAAAAACCGCAAGTCTGCATTATGCCCAAAATCTGTTTTAACAGTATGGTTGGAGATGACTACAGTTTTGATAAGAATGGTTCAATCCGCCTATCTACTGTCCTTGCTCGTGCAAATAACTTTTTATATGGTGCCTCAGTGGCTGGTGCGACATACAAAATAGACAAAGTTAAACTTAAATTCAAATCTCTTCCGGATGATGGCAAACAAGGTAAAATTTTAATGAACTCTGCCGTCAGTGTTAAGGCTGCTATTAATTCTAATAGTGCCAACCTTAGTTTCAAAGTTCCAGCTAAAGCCTGTAGCGGTGTTGTTGTTAATTTCATTCAGCAGTCCAGAGAAAATGCGGATAGTGAGAATTCATATGCTTTAGAAAATCTACCAAACCTCAATCAAATCCAGATGCTTTTTAACTCTAATACTTCGCAGGGTGTATCTTATGAGATTTTAGATAAAGGCGAAATGCAAGCAGGTGCGATTGCTGCCCTTGGTGATGCCGGACACAGCCAGTGCAGTGCTTCTAAAATTGCTGTTAATGAAGGTTTCCTTATCGGTCAGAACTTCGAGGAGTTTGTTGACTTGTCGGCTCAGCCGTTCAGTTTGAATATCAAACACGAAGCTCCTGCTATCTCAACCAAGCCAAGAATTTGCTATTTATATTTCATGAATCTTATTACTCTACTTTAGTTGTTTATTTTTTTAACTTATTTAAACACACCGAACTATTACTATATAGAATGTTTATTATTTATAAAATAGAGTTTGAAAATAACGATTGTTATGTAGGTCATACAAATAATTTAAATCAAAGAATGAGACAACACAAGTGTAGTTCTAAAACAGATAAATTAAAAGATTATCCATTATATAAAAATTTAAGAGATATAACACATAAGTATATAATTTTAGAAAGTGTTGAATGTGATAAAAAAACTGCTTTTGAATTAGAACAAAAATACATGGATTTATTAAAACCAAATTTAAATCAAAGGTTGGCAGTTGTAGATAAACAGATAATAAGGGAAAGAAATAGAATTAGAATGGCTAAAGAGCGGTTAAATTGGACACCTGAGCAACACGAATTAAAAAAGCAAAAAGACAGAGATTATCATGCGAGAGTTAAAAAATCTAAAAATCTAAAATAAATATATTAAGATAAATTATAAATAAAAATGCCCAAATTATTTTGTGCTTTGTGCGATGACTGGTTGCCTCTATTCCAGCTATCGACGCTGTGTCCAACCTGCTACCATACGCGAACCATTGTAAAAGCATATACAGCAGAAAAAATATTAAAAACATTACAGACACATTTTTTAATAGAAGACCTACCGCCACTTGTTTCGATAAGTGATGAGCCTTCCGAAAAGGAAGAGACGCCTAAAGTAGATGAACCGGTTATAGAAGCAGATGATCGCAAGGATTACCAACTCCCAAAAACTAGAGCCCACAAAAAAACTTTAGATGAAATTAAAAGGATAAAAGGACTTCAATAATTTTCTTAATATGATTTAATGGGGTTAATAAAGTGGATTTGCTCCAAGTTTATTTGCACCTCTAATTGCTCTTTTAATAACGAACTTTTTGATATAGAATTCTATAATCAAAAAATAAGTGATTATAAATTAAAAAATAAAGATTTAATGGTTATACATAAAATATTAAACAAAAGAGGTTTAGTTGAATATAATAATAATAATAATGCTACATCAGTTTAAATTATTTTTTAGATTTTTTAAGTTTTGCTTTAAATAGTTTAACATCGCTGTCAGCATCCAGTATTCCTTTATCTACCATATATCTAAATAACCTATATACATCATCTTCCATAAAATCTGCTACATCTTCTACACTTCTTTGACCTTCTAATATTTCTTTATATTCAGAAATAAATTCAGCATATAAAGTTTCCTGGTCTTCTTGATCTAATCCAAGATCCTCTGCTAATTGTTTTTGTTTTGGAAGTTCAGAAAATTCAGAAATTATTTCATCTATTGCGGTTCCATCAATAACCTTGAACCCTGCAGCCTTCCATACTATTTCATATCCACTAAAATTTCTTGCTGGACTACCACTCGGTAAGGGGCTACCTTTTCCTTCATATGTTACAGTATCGTCGCCTCGTTTCAATCTTTTAGCCAACTCCTCATCTCGTTTTTTTTTTTCTAAATTTCCTTTCTTAACTAATAACCTTTGTTTTTCTATATCTTTCCTACCTTGTTCTTCACTAATTTTAAATTTGCTTACTTCTTTTTCAACTTTAAATTTTTTAACAGTAGG
>Ga0213868_10006309_pt1 | contig 10491 bp, 10 predicted proteins | sample PICome_9_FD_160087 | JGI IMG/M metagenome (GOLD analysis project Ga0213868, IMG submission 160087) | Coastal seawater microbial communities near Pivers Island, North Carolina, United States - PICO127 | ecosystem: Environmental > Aquatic > Marine > Coastal | place: USA: North Carolina...
CTAGTAAATGATCAAATTCTAATTGATAATCATATTGTAAGTCTTCATGAAGGGTAACTATAGCTTTCTTTATTAAAATTATCTGCCTGTTGTATACATTTAATAAACGAGGGCTTTTAGATATTGAAGGTGATACCTTTTTGAGTTCTTTACAAAAATGTAGTAATAACTCTACTTCTGTTTCCTTTATTTTTGAGTAGCGTATGTGCTTTTTCGTAAGCTTAAGTATCTTACGCACACTTTTTCTGATGTAAAAAAAACTTTTAGTGTTAATTTCATCAAATAATAAAGTAATGTATTCTTTCACCTTACTGATATACGTTTCCTCGTCATCTTTATCAAATAATAAGTACGTAAGTAATTCTTTATTTTCTTTTTTAAATTTAGATAATAAAAGACACAATTCAATCAATTCTTGAGAAGACTTATAATGTAAGTCGTCTTTTATTTTTTTGATGGTTACTGGTTTCATTGAGTAACTATTTAAAAACTGTTTAAGAAGGAAGTCGTATTTTTCTCTATTCTTTCAAGAACATTTGAGGTATTTGCTTTTATAAAAATATCCCCTGTAATTTGTTCATATAACTCTATGTAACGATCAGAAATTTCAGAAATTTTCTGATCTGACATAGTTGGAATAAGATCTCCTTCTTTACCTTGAAAACCATTTTCTATTAACCACTGACGAACAAATTCTTTTGATAACTGTTTTTGATTTTCACCTTTAGCTTGCCTTTCATCATATCCATCTTGATAAAAATATCGTGAAGAATCTGGTGTGTGAATTTCGTCAATAAGTACTATTTCACCATTTTCTGTTTTTCCAAATTCATATTTTGTATCAACTAATATCAATCCACGTTTTGCGGCAATTTCGGTTCCTCTTTGAAATAATTTTCTTGTGTAATCTTCTAAAACCAAATAATCCTTTTCAGATACTATCCCTTTAGCTAGAATATCTTCTCTAGAAATATCTTCATCATGATCACCGTTTTCAGCTTTTGTTGATGGAGTAATAATCGGCTCTGGAAATTTGCCATTTTCTTTAATTCCATCCTTCATTGGAACACCACATAAAACTCTTTTCCCAAGTTTATATTCTCTGGCTGCATGACCTGATAGGTACCCTCTTATGACCATTTCTACTTTAAAGGGTGAGCATAAATGACCAACAGCTACATTTTCATCTGGATTAGCAATTAACCAATTAGGAACTAAATCTTCTGTTTCTCTCATCATTTTAGTAGCAATCTGATTGAGAATTTGTCCTTTAAAAGGAATTTGTCTGGGCATAATTACATCAAAAGCTGATAATCTGTCTGAAGCAATCATAACAAGTAATTTATCTTCTATATTGTAGACCTCTCTAACTTTGCCCTTGTAGACGTCTTTTTGTTTGGGGAATTGAAAATTAGTTTCGTTTATGGTATTCATAAAGTTTTAAATAATTGGAAAATGCAAAAATAGTTAAAGAGTATTAAAATTAATCAGTTTCAATACCTTTATAAGCACTAATAATGCTTTTTACTAACCTATGACGTATTACATCTTTGTCATCTAAATATATTTGAGCAATACCCTCTATATCTTTTAATGCTAATAATGATTCTTTTAATCCAGAAATTTGTTTTCTGGGAAGATCTATCTGTCCTGGATCTCCATTTATAACAAACTTTGCATTTTTACCCATTCTGGTTAAAAACATTTTCATTTGGTTATGAGTAGTGTTTTGGGCTTCGTCTAATATTACAAAAGCATTGTCTAGTGTTCTTCCTCGCATAAAAGCAAGAGGAGCTATTTGAATGACACCTTTTTCTAAATGTGATTCTAATTTTTCATGAGGTATCATATCTTTTAACGCATCATAAAGTGGCTGCATGTAGGGATCTAATTTTTCTTTTAAATCTCCTGGAAGAAAACCTAAATTTTCTCCAGACTCAACGGCTGGTCTCGTTAAAATGATTCTCCTAACTTCTTTTTCTTTCAAAGCTTTTACCGCTAAAGCTACAGCAGTATATGTTTTTCCAGTTCCTGCAGGCCCTACGGCAAATAACATGTCATTTTTCTGCATCATAGAAACCATTTTTCTTTGATTTTCTGTTTGAGCTTTTATATGCTTACCGTTAACACCGTGTACTAAAATATCTTTTGCTTTTGCTCCACCAGACTTTTCTTCTTTTCCTGTAGATGTTAAAATTCTTTCAATACTGTTCTCGTCTAATTTATTATATCGATTAAAGTATTTAATAAGCATTTCTAAGCGCTTTTCAAACTCATTAAGAAGATCAGATTCTCCATAAATTTTAAGTTTTGATCCTCGAGCAACTATTTTAATTTTTGGAAAATATCTTTTTAATTGCTCTATAGTGCTATTATGTGCTCCAAAGAAATCTTTTGGATTAATTTCAGTAAGCTCAATGATGCGTTCGTTCAAATGTTTTTGGTTTATTGGTTATTAATAAATAATACAACTTAAAAATAGTGAATAAATTTTCAGAAATGTTTAGCTTTGTGTGAAATTTTTTAGCAACTTTTACACATTTAATTAACAGCCAATTTTTAATGTCTATAATAACATTAACAACTGATTTTGGAACTAAAGACCATTTTGTTGGTGCAGTAAAAGGCGCTATATACTCTGAGTTACCTGATGCTAAAATTGTTGATATCACTCATCATATATCACCATTTAATATTACAGAGACTGCGTATATTCTAAAAAACTCATATAAGAGCTTTCCTGAAGGAACCATTCATATTATTGGAGTAGACTCTGAGTTAAGCGACACAAACAAACACATTGCGATAGCTTTAGACAACCATTACTTTGTGTGTCCAGACAATGGTTTAATTTGCATGATAACTAAAGACATTAAGCCTACAAAAATTGTAGAAATTAATATTCATGATAGAATTGAAAGTAGCTTTCCTGTATTGGATGTTTTTGTGCAAGTAGCTTGTTTTATTTCTAGAGGTGGAAATTTAACTGTGATTGGAAAAGAAACCTCCTCTTTCAAGGAAATGACAGAAATTCAACCAAAAGTTAGCCAAGATCAGAAAATAATTACAGGAGGAATTATCTATATAGATAATTATGGCAATATCATAAGTAATATCAATAAAAAACTCTTTGTTGAAATAGGGAAAGGAAGAAATTTTAAAATTTCTGCAGCCAAGTATACCTTCACAAAAATAGTTAATAAATATAATGAAGTACTAGGTGATAATAGTTCAGATACTCGTCAATTTGATGGGAGTAAATTAGCTCTCTTTAACTCAGCTGGCTATTTAGAAATTGCTATTTATAGAAGCAATTTAAATACAGTTGGAGGTGCCTCTACGCTGCTTGGTTTAGGCTACAGAGATACAATAACCATAGAATTTAATTAAGTAAAATGCTAGTTAGAATTGTAAAGATGAGCTTTCATCAAGAACACATAGAAACCTTCCTCTCTAATTTTAATAAAAAAAAAGAAGCAATAAGAAAAAGTGCTGGTTGTCACCTATTAGAATTGTATAGAGATAAAAATGATTCTTCTGTTTTTTTTACCTATAGTTATTGGGATTCTGAGGAAGATTTAAATAAATACCGAAAATCTGAATTATTCAATGAAATTTGGTCTAAAACCAAGGTATTATTCAACTCGAAGCCTCATGCATGGAGTGTTGAAAAAATGATTAGTTTAAATTAATGGGAGAATTTAATTTTAAACACTTTCCAGAATTAACGACTAGAAGGCTTATTTTGAGACAACCTTGTATTGATGATTCTAAATCTGTGTATCTTTTAAGAACAAATAAGAAGATTAATAAATTGATTTCTAGAAAAATTCCTCAAAGTATTACAGAAACAACTAAATTTATAGCTGAGTTAAACAAAAGATTTGAGGATAGAAAAAATATATTTTGGGTAATTGTCTCAAAAGAATACAATCAAGTAATTGGGAGCATCGGATATCAAAACTTTAACAACGACTTTTCCTATGCAGAAATTGGATATGAATTACATCCAGATCTACATAAGAAAGGATTCATGAATGAGTCTTGTGAAGCTGTCCTTAATTTTGGATTGCATACCATGAACCTAAAAATAATTGAAGCGTTTACTCATAAAGACAACGAAGCATCGAAGGCCTTACTAAAAAAGCATCAATTTGTTTTTCAAATTAAAAGAAGAGAAAAAGGTTTTGAAAATAATAGAATATTTACACTAAAAAAATAAAAATAACCTAACAATGCTTGCCATTTTTAAAAAAGAATTCAACTCATTTTTCACCTCTACAATAGCTTATTTAACTATTGGAATATTCTTATTAATAAATGGATTATTTCTATGGGTATTTGATGACGATTTTAATATTTTAAATGCAGGGTTTGCAGATCTTACTAGTTTTTTCTACCTAGCTCCATGGATATTAATTTTTCTAATACCTGCAATTACTATGAAAACATTTGCAGATGAATTTCGTTCTGGAACTATTGAAATTTTAAAAACTAGACCTATTACTAATGTAACTCTTGTTCTTGGGAAGTTTTTTGCAATTTTAACCCTACTTATTATAGTTCTAATTCCAACATTTGTCTATGCATATTCTATACATGAGTTAGGAAATCCTGTTGGAAATTTAGATTATGGAAGTATTAGCGGATCCTATATAGGGTTGTTATTATTAGCTAGTTCTTTTGCATCTATTGGCATATTTACCTCAACACTTACCAAGAATCAAGTTGTAGCTTTTCTATTAGGAATTTGTGTAGTCTTTTTATTCTATTACGGATTTGATGCTGTTTCTAGTTTATTTGGAGATTATTCTTACACCATAAAATTATTCGGAATGAACGAACACTTCAAGAGTGTTAGTAGAGGTGTAATTGATTCTAGAGACGTGTTATATTTTATGAGCATTATTATTTTCTTTTTATTTGTCAGCAAACAAAAATTAACCAATGAGTAAGAAGTTAAAACATACTATATATTTACTTGTTGCCCTTGCATTATTAAATATTGCTAGTCAAAGTTATTATAAGAGAATAGATTTAACTTCAGATCATAGATATACATTAGCCCCCATAACAAAAGAGGTTATTTTAAATGTAAACAAAGAACTTATCATTACTATTTATTTAGAAGGTGATTTCCCCTCAGAGTTTAAACGTTTACAAATAGAAACTAGACAATTTTTGGAAGAATTGAGTAGTGAAAATTCTTTTATTAAAACTCAGTTTATTCGCCCAGATAACCAAAGAGAGCGTTTAGTTAAAGCTGGGATGATACCAAGCCAATTAACTGTAAAGGAAAATGGCAAATTATCTAATACCATAATTTTTCCATGGGCAGAAATCACCTACAAAAATAAAACGACCATAGTCTCTTTGCTTTCAAACGGAATGATACAAACCCAAGAAGCTCAGTTAGAAACTGCTGTTGAAAATTTAGAGTTTTCTTTTGTAAGTGCCATACACAAATTACAAGAACAAAAGCAAAAAAAAGTTGCAATACTTTCTGGGAACGGAGAACTACAAGACATCCAATTGTATTCTTTTTTAAGTGAAATAACAAAGAAATATCGATTGGCAAAATTTACATTAGATTCTGTTGAAAGGAATCCAACTAAAAGCGTTAAAGATCTTCAAAAATTTGACCTTGCTATTATAGCGAAGCCAACAAAATTATTTTCAGAGAAAGAAAAGCTGGTGCTAGATCAATTTATTATAAACGGCGGAAAGACATTGTGGATGTTAGAAAATGTTCAGGCTGATACAGATAGTCTATACAATGGTGGTAAAATGTTGGCCTACCCAAGAGATCTTAATCTAACTGATTTTTTCTTTTCTTATGGATTACGTGTTAACGCAACATTAATTCAAGATTTGTATGCTGCAAAAATTCCATTAGCAACAGGAAATATTGGGAATAAACCTCAATTTCAAAATTTAAATTGGTTTTATCACCCATTAGTTTCTGGAAACCCAATGCATGCAATAACTAAAAATATAACCCCTGTAAGATTGCGATTTGCTAATCAAATAGACACCATACAAAACAATTTAAAAAAGACACCTTTGCTAATGAGTTCAATGTTAACAAGGAAGACAGGCACGCCTGCTATCATAGAATTAGAAAGTATAGCTGAGGAACCGAAAGAAGAAGAATATTCATCAGGTTTTAATTTATTTAGTTTACTTGTAGAAGGAGATTTTAATTCTATGTATGCAAAAAGAATTAAACCATTTGAATTAAATAATTTCAGAAAAAAAAGCAAGCACAATAAAATGATTATAATTTCCGATGGGGATATCGGAAGAAATCAAATTAAAAAAGGAAAACCCTTTGATTTGGCAGAAGACAAATGGACTGGAGAACAGTTTGGTAATAAAGAATTTTTATTAAATGCAGTAGATTATTTATTAGATGATACTGGATTAATTGAATTAAGAAATAAAAATTTAAAAATTAATCTATTAGATAAAAAGAGAGCATTTGATGAACGAACTTTTTGGCAGTTTATTAATATTGTAATGCCGCTTTTGATTTTAATATTTTTTGGATGTATGTTTCACTATTTTAGAAAAAGAAAGTATTCTTAAATTTCTAACAAATTATCATGTATAAATTGATAATTCAGATCTTCTTGTAATTTTTTTGAACTGATTATTTTATATTTCAATTGTGAATTTTCTTCAAATGTTGGCATCTCAAAATTCAAACTATTTCTGGCATTTATATAAAAATCTTTTCTAGTTGGATGATCATTAGTCGAGGCATTAAAAGTTGTATTCCAACAGTTTTGATCAATAATTTCATGAATAATATTAATACAATCCTCCTGGTGTATCATATTCACAAACCCATTAGGTTGGGGTATTATTTTACCATTTTTAAACCAATTTCCAGGATGTCTACTAGGGCCAAATAATCCAGCAAAACGAATAATTGTTGTTTCAAAAAACGTGTTATTTTTAAAAAGATTTTCAATTTCTGAAAGTGGTGTATTGATTGTTTCTGTCTCTTCAGTAACTATAGAATTTGATGCTGGATATACTGAAGTGGAGCTAATAAAAATAACTTTTTGAATCGGTGAAATTTCAATTTGTTCAATGAATCGTTTATACGCATCTATGTCTTTTGAGGTAATGGCTATCAAAAGAATATCTGATGCTAAGAATAAATCAAACTCTTCAAATTCAGTAATATCAATACAGTAAGATTCTATTCCTAAAGACTCTAATTCTTGAATTTTAATCTCAGAAGTTGTAGATCCTTTTACTAAAAAACCTTCATTTAATAAAGAAACTGCCATGGGTTTTCCCAACCAACCACATCCAAGTATGCTAACATTCTTCATCGCAACAATTTTCATGCTTTACAAATTTGCAACTCACTACCGCTAGTAATGCTCCAATAATTGGAGCTAATATATACAACCAAAGTCCTTTAATATTTCCAGAAACAATATTTGGAGCAAGTGAACGTGCGGGATTCATTGAAGCATTAGTAATGGGGCCAGCAAAAAGTGCTTCCAATAGAACTACAGACCCAATAGCTATACCAGCCATCATTCCTATCTCTTTACTTCCTGTAGAAACGTTAATAATAACAACCATTAGAAAAAATGTGAGAATTAACTCTAATACAAAAGCTCGCCATACATCAACAGAAGGGATCGTTGCTCCCAGTAGTTCACTTTTAGGAAATAACCACATCAATAACAAACTGGCAGCAAAAGCACCCGCTACCTGGAAAAATATATACTTGGGAACTTCTTTCCAAGAAAACTTTTTTGCATAAGCAAATGCAATAGATACTGCCGGATTAAAATGAGCTCCTGATATTTCTCCAAAAGCATAAATCATTGCCATAACAATTAATCCCCAAGTAATTCCTATTCCTACATGGGTTACATCCCCGCCTGTAACTTCGTTAATAGTCATGGCACCAGTTCCACAAAAAATCATGGCAAAAGTGCCTATAAATTCAGATATATAATTTTTCATTTACACACTTTTTTTCTAATATTAAAAGCTATAATGCAAAGATACATTTGTTTAGGTTACCTTTCTATTAAGTTTTATCTTGCTGATTCATTTTTTTTAATTCTCATCTCATGAAAAAATTTATTTTAATAGTCACTAGCTTTTTTATAATTAGTTGTTCAACATCAGAAACCAATATAAGTTCTCTGGATGAGGATCAAAGATGGAATCACAGAGCTGAAAATACAGAAATTATAAGAGATAACTTTGGAATTCCTCACATTTACGGAAAAACAGATGCAGATGCAGTATTTGGAATGTTATATGCACAGTGTGAAGATGATTTTAATCGTGTAGAACGAAATTATATCTGGGCAATCGGTCGTTTGGCTGAAGTTGAGGGAGAAAAAGCCTTGTATAGCGATGTAAGAGCCAATCTCTTCATGACCAAAGAAGAAGCAATTTTAAATTATGAGAACAGTCCTAAATGGCTTCAAGAACTTTGTGTTGCGTTTGCAGATGGTATTAATTTTTATTTAAAAAATCATCCAGAGGTAACTCCAAAGTTAATTACTCATTTTGAGCCTTGGATGCCTATGTATTTTAGCGAAGGTTCTATTGGGGGGGATATTGAAAGAGTCTCTACAGAGAAAATAAGAGATTTTTATGGACCCAAAACAAATTCAAAAAAATTAGCAATTTCTGATGGATTCATTCGCTTGAAAGACGACGAACCTAGGGGCTCTAATGGTTTTGCAATAGGTGGAGAAAAAACAGCTTCAGGAAATGCTATGCTATTAATAAATCCTCATACCTCTTTTTTCTTTAGAGGAGAATCTCATGTTGTTAGCGAAGAAGGTTTAAATGCTTATGGAGCTACAACTTGGGGTCAATTTTTCATCTATCAAGGGTTTAACGAAAAAACTGGATGGATGCATACCTCTACTGGTACAGACATCATTGATGAATTTAAAGAAACCATAGAAAAAACTAATGATAAAACACACTATAAATATGGAGAAAAAATGCTTCCAATTGATTCTATTGAGGTTTCATTAAAATATGTTACTAATACTGGAATCTCCTCAAAAGACTTTACTTTATACAGAACTCATCATGGACCAATAACCCATGCTGAAGATGAGCATTGGATATCAACAGCCTTAATGTGGAGCCCTATAAAAGCATTGGAGCAGTCATTTACTAGAACAAAAAAATCAAATCACAATGAATTTCATGAAATGATGGATATCAGAACAAATTCTTCAAACAATACTGTTTATGCAGATGCAGACGGAACAATCGCCTACTATCACGGAAATTTCATTCCTGTGAGAGATGAAAAATTTGATTATACAAAACCAGTAGATGGAAGTAATCCAGCTACAGATTGGAAAGGATTACACAAGTTAGAGGAAAATATTTTTGTTAAAAATCCTCCAACACATTGGATACAAAACTGTAACTCTACACCATTTAGCTCTGCAGCAGAATACAGTCCAAAAAAAGAGGATTACCCTGAATATATGTCATCATTTCCAGAAAACTTTAGAGGTATTCATGCAATTCCTCTATTAAAAAAAGCAGAGGATCTAACCTTAACCTCTTTAATTAAACTAGCATATGATCCCTATTTACCGGGAGCAAAAAAACTTATAGCTGGTTTAATTGAAGCGGCAAAGAAAACCCCTTCACAATCTAAAGATGTCAAAGATGCTATAAAAATGTTGAAAAAATGGGATTCTAAAGTGTCAATAAGTTCAATTGAAATGACCTTAGCACAATTTTACATTAATTCATACTATGAATCAGGTAAAATTCCATCCATGTCCTATGGGAAAAGAACCTCGAGACTAGCTCGTTTTGAATATATGAGTGTAGAATCACCTCCTGAGGAACGTATGGCTGTTTTTGAAAAAAGCTTACAAAAATTAATAAAAGATTTTGGCTCATGGAAAACTCCATGGGGTGAATTTAATAGATACCAGAGAAATGATGGGGAGATTTATCAAAATTTTGATGATACTAAAAAAAGTTTACCTGTAGGCATGGCATCCGGTAAATGGGGTGCTTTGGCGTCATTTGGTACCCAGTTTGGAAAAAATACCAAAAGGCAATACGGAACCTCAGGGAATAGTTTTGTTGCTGTTGTTGAATTTGGAGAGAAAGTAACTGCCAAAACAATTTTGGCCGGAGGTCAAAGTGGTGATCCAAATTCACCTCATTTTGATGACCAAGCTATCCCTTATGTAAAGGCCAAATTTAAAGATGTTTCCTACTACAGAGAGGATGTTTTAAAGCGCGCAAAAACAATCTATAAACCTGGAAAAGAAAAATAAATTACGTTTTAGACAACTTAAAATAATTGTATTTTTACTTTTCTAAACTTTAAATTAATTATGAACAAAATTTTTATTTCAAAAACTACCCTAATAGCTTTAATAATATCAATATCGCTATCTAGTTGTGACAATGTATCTTCTTCTGTTGAAGTAGAAAAAAAACCAGAAACAAAAT
>Ga0213868_10006311_pt1 | contig 10486 bp, 9 predicted proteins | sample PICome_9_FD_160087 | JGI IMG/M metagenome (GOLD analysis project Ga0213868, IMG submission 160087) | Coastal seawater microbial communities near Pivers Island, North Carolina, United States - PICO127 | ecosystem: Environmental > Aquatic > Marine > Coastal | place: USA: North Carolina | collected...
GTAACATATTTTCAACTGCGACTGAAATGCCTAACCGTGTAAAAAATATAAGTACGGCTCTTCTGGGAATGGAAAAATCACGCGCGTCTATGAAAAGATCTATGGAAAAAACGCGGAAAGAAATGAGGTACGTACAATACAGTGTTTTATTAGCTGTATTTGCAGGTAACTTGTTGGAACAATATAAAGAACTGTCTGCATTTTTAACGTTAATAAGTCTTGATTTAGCAGTTAGGGCTTTTCGTAAAAATCGATAGCGGTCGTTTCTGAAGTAGGTGTTTTTTGTGTCTTATTATCATTGAAAAAATCCTTATGTTTTTCAAATAAACTTTTTGTTTTTTCAACTTCATCTTTAGCGATATCTTTTAACTTTTCCTTAATGGAATCAACTTCACTGTCTCTTTGTTTACGAACTTTTTTACCAAATTTTTTAAACTTTTTCTGTGTGGAAGCAAATGTAGTGGTTACTGTGGAAAGTGTAAACATTATTATTTATTATTACTTAACATTTTTATTTTTTCTTTGATTAGTATAAGTATGTTAACGGATAGTGATATTCGTAAAAAGATTACACAGGTACGTAAAAACCATGGTCAAATATACGCACCTCTTAAATATTTCAGGGGACTTTCTTCCCTGAAAGAAGTTGAAATGCGGTATAAAAAAATGTTAAAAAAGGATTACAGACCATTTAAAACCGATAAAAAGGTTGAAACGAGAACGTCGAGTTATACGTCGAAGTTCCGTAAAAGGTACCCGGGTGTAACAAAACTCAAAGATATATCCAAAGTGACGGGTATACCGTTAAAAACTCTAAAAACAGTCTACGATCGTGGGTTAGCCGCATGGCGAACGGGACACCGACCAGGTGCGAGTCCACAGGCATGGGCGTATGCGCGCGTACACAGTTTTGTTGTTAAGGGGAAGACCTATTATACAGCCGATAAGAACTTACGCTAAAAAATTCTCAGGTTATACAAATGGTTGTTAAATCTCAATTAACACAGAACATTAAAAATAACCAAAATAGATACGACACTCGTCAGCGGCGTATAAAAAATATAAAAGAAAAATTAAGAAAATTCGGAAAACCTGGTCAAAATATGATTAATCACTTGGTAAAAAGAAATTCCGAGTTTACTAATACTAATATAAAAGAATTGGATAATAAAAATACGGTAACTGGAATGGTTAATGTTATTAAAAGGGTATTAAATTTCAAAAATGTAAAAAATAAGCCAAATAATAACAGTAATAGCGGTAGTACTAGTTCTAAGTCTAGTCCTAGAAATATACCTACGAGAAGTCGTAATTAAATTATTTTAATTCTTTAATTAAATCGTCTATACTTTTATAGTACCGTTTAAGGTCTTTCATAAACCGTTTATTCTTTTCGAGATCTTCATCGACCTTCCTATTCTTATACACGTATGCTAAGTTCGATTTCGAGTACCGCGTTCGTTTTTGGTTTTCGTTAGGTTTCCTCGGTACGAGTTTTTTATCCTTTTTCGCGACGCTTTGCATGGGTTCAATACGTTTCGTAAAACTAATGGCTTGCATGACCGTATCGGCAAGATCGTCTTTTTTCTTAGACGCGTTGAATATAGGTATCCAGTGTGCGTTAACCGTATTGTTCCATATAAATTCCTGACACCTTTCTATCGATGCCTTTTTCCGTTTATTATACATGACTTTACCGGGACCCGCAAAATCGGGTATTTTGAATCGCGCATCGTAAATGATCGTTTCGGCTTTAGGGTTACGTATGATAAAATAGGCGTGTAAGAAATGTTCGACCATTTTCATTTTCCGATTCTTATCGGGTTGTTTTTCAATAAGAACCGTATCGGCTTTTAAAATCCACGGTTTTTCGTCCAAATGGTTTCGCATGGAAACAAATAAACCGTCTTTATGTTCAGGAGGTACACCAGAAACATCCCACTGAACAATAAGGTTAGACGTTTCGTCAAGCATACACATGGCTAAGTTACGTATACCGACATCGATACTTAAAATCATTAATATAAAGAAAATTTTTATCTTTAAGTCGGTATTACATTTAAAATAATAATATTTTTAGAATATAGTAAGTAATGTTGACTATAATATCAATTTTAATATTTACAATTATTCTTTTTCTAATACTTCTATTTGGCAAAGGGTACTACGATGGGATAGGTCTAACGAAAATTGAAGAGGAGGAGGAAGAGGAAGATGGTGAAACATCGGGTGATTTTTATAATATCACAGATAGAAATTCATACTTTTCAGATGAAGTTATAGATTGCGAAGAAACAATAGCATCGTCCGATACGTGTGTAACAGTAGGACAAGATCTCGTTACTATATTACAATACCCCATGAATGGAGGTAAAGCGTGTTCCGAAAAAATATGTAAAGGTGTTGATGTTTATAATTGTAGAGCACGTGGTAAAGAACGCGAGGTTTTTATTCAAAGACGATCTGATAATAAGTTTTTAAATATTAATTTCAAACCATGTCTTGATTATATAGCTGGGGCGAACTGTAATATGGGTTATTTCAGTAACGATTCTACTCAGTGTCCATATAATGAATTTACTTGCAAATGGCCGTCGGGGATCAAACCGGCGATTCATCCCAACGTCATAATGAATAGTGGCGAGGAGGATGAGGATCATTTATCGGCGTGGGATGTAGTATTAAATTGGGAAGATTATAACGTAACTGGACATGCAACTAAATGGAAATTAAAAATTTCACCTATAGATACATCATCAGAAACATTCGATGAGAGAAGAGATCGTTTTCAATTATACATGACCATGCACGTACCGGAATGGAGTTTTGGGCCATACACTTTTCATTTGAGAAACGAAAACACTAATGAATTAAGTTGCGGTGCAAATACGTGTGGATATAATGTACGCACCGCACGTAACCACTTGTGGCTTAATAATCGTGTGTGGCTCTTTGAGGTGGAGGAATGGGAAGCTACGTTTTTTTTTAAGTCACATAATAGCGAAGGGAGTGAAGGTGTAAACTTAATATGCGGAGAGGATAATACACAGACGATTGTTTACGAACCGAAATTTGATTGTACATGTAAGGATAATGAGAACTGCCTATCTGAAGAAGTCGAACGTCGAGAAAATGACCAGATTTGTCCGGTCGAACAAAAAGAATGCGGAGAAGATTATAAAAAATGTATTTCGTACGACGATTTTTTTTCGTACCACGGAAACAACTTGACTGATTATAGTTTCGGAAAATGTGTTCCTAAAACACAATTTATGGATAAAATATCAGAAACAAACACAGATGGAAACCTTAAATGGTCGAGTGAATTTACTGATATAGTTACTCGAAAGTGTGACCAAATTATAGAATGTGAACAAGGTATGGAATCATCGTTTATATTTAATGAATCAGATGAACAAAAACAACAAGGACACATGATTAAACAATTTATGGATAAAAATTACCCAGATAACGATTTTGATGATTTACCTGTAAATACAAAGGGTCCTGTTTATGAGATTGTACGAAAATTTCAAGACGATGAAATGAAACCTATAACTTATTCACAGGCATGTACCATTAAAACGGAATAGATTATTTTTTTAAAAATAAACGGTATACTATATAAATAAAATAAATTTATATACTATATGGGTTTAATCAGTTTATTATTTCCAATTTTACTTGCCCTAATTTTGATAATTGTACTTTTCGGTATAATTTACCTTATAAAGAAAAGGGAAGGTGAAATTAAAGATGAAATGAAATTATTGAGGGATAAACTAAATGATATAGACGATATAGATGAAGTTTTAGATCTTGAAACCCTTGAAGAAGAATTAGAAAAAATACTCGAAGAAGAGTTTAAACCATGTTTATTTCCTCCGTACTCGAATGGTACGTGTGATAAAGGGTATAAAATCGAAACGGGTGAAGATACAGGTAAGAAGTGTTGTTATCCAGAGAAATCTATACAACCTAGTAAATTTCAAAAGAATTTGAAACTCGCAAATAGGATAATTCAAGAAATTTTAATAGCAATGGTCATAAGTGAAATATTGGAAAGAACGGTTAAAAAATTAATTGGTAAAACCACTGGAAAAGCCGGTGGTAAAGTTGCAGTTTCTGCAACTGCTCGAGCGGCTAAAGCAGCTCGAGCGGCTAAAAGGGCGGCTCTATCAGCTAAATCCGTAGCTATGAGTATAAGAACAGTTGCTAAGACCGGAAGTAGAGCAGTTTTTAAAAGTTTAATCGGTGGTAAAGTAGGAGCTGTATTTTTAGCAATTGATGTTATTGGTATGGTATTGGATATTAAAGATACGGCTGGTTACGCATCTTTCATTCCTCAAAGTACATTTCAAAATACTAAAAATGTTATAGATACTAAATTTTTTGAGGCTATGGAAGTACAGGATTTAGAATTCCCCATGATATACCCATTAGGACTTTTATACGGTGCAAATTACGAAGCGGGGCTTGAAGTAGGACAGGCTAAACTAATTGATAAGTATTTCCTAAGTGATATGGAATTAGAGAATAATTCGGAATATAAAAAAGCGTTCGATGATTACGTAGACGCGTTAGTAGACTCTATAGTGGACGAGACAGACGAACCTGAATTCCCTAAAAAAATCGAGAATTATGCAATTAAAATACTGGAAGTTCACTATACCGAACGTGATGAACTTATATATGAAGAATTGAAAAACTTTATAGGACTTGCGAATTGTCAATTGTATCCAAAAATAAGCAGTCCTACAACAATTGGAATTACACTTACACAGGAAGGTGCAAGGAAACTGAACGAAACTAATAAAAATAAATGGTTAACTGATGATCCAGATGACGAAGATATCGAAGTTGCGCTAACCGCTACATATACCGATAAGTACTATATTTACGATAAAGATGCTACTGATCAATCAGAAGATAATCCTATAATGGAAGAAGTGACGTTACCCGAAAAAACTGTTCTTGCAACGGGGTACGGAGCACTGTTTTCGATGTGTGAAAAAAGAAGAAAGTTGAAGAGTTCATCTGCGTCTATAACACCAACAAGTTACGGTTCTTATTTTGATTTTGAAAACGCAAAGTGTGTTTTTACATCTTCTTTATGTGATCGTTACGGTTTAAAATTAGAAAATAACGATTGCGTAGAGAGAGAAGGACAAAACATAGCTGAATTGGCGTTTGGTACAACGATAACAAGAGCATCTATTACTGAGTGGACGGATCGACTAGATACACTGCAATCACGTGGTAGTACTTATCAAGAAAAAACCGATGCGGTATGGAGAACAGCACTAGACCCGACCGGACTTATTTCAGCAATAGCTAATCAACAGGGGATGGAGGGGTTTAATGAAATAAGTAATTTTTTTACTAATACCTTAACAGGAGGAGCTTTTTCAGGGTTTGGTTGATAATACGTAATTTAAATATTTTTAGAATATAGTAAGTAATGTTGACTATAATATCAATTTTAATATTTACATTTATTCTTTTTCTAATACTTCTATTTGGCAAAGGGTACTACGATGGGATAGGTCTAACAGAAATTGAAGAGGAGGAGGAAGAAGAAGAAGATGATGAAACATCGGGTGATTTTTACCAGAACAATGATAGAAATTCATACTTTTCAGATGAAGTTATAGATTGTCAAGAAACAATAGCGTCGTCCGATACGTGTGTAACAGTCGGCCAAGACCTCGTTACTGTATTACAATACCCCATGAATGGAGGTAAACAATGTACTGATAAAATATGTGAAGGTGTTGATATTTATAATTGTAGAGCACGTGGTAAAGAACGCGAGGTTTTTATTCAAAGACGATCTGATAATAAGTTTTTAAATTATCAACTAGAACCATGTGCAGATGATTTAGAGGAGTATGAGTGTAAAAATACATATATTCAAAGACTCGAAAATAGTGACGGGGTAAAATGGGATATAAAAATGAGATGGGCAGATTACAACGTAGATGGGTATGCATCTACATGGATACTAAAAATATTACCAATAGATAATTCGAACAGAGACAGTTTCCAGTTATATTCAAATATAAAATCTGATGAGTATAAGTTAGATACAGTAATATATTTGAGTTCACAAGACAATGTATTGAGTAATAAAAATAATAATAATATTACATACGATGAGAGGTATTTCAAGACTCATATTAGCGAAGGGAGTGATGGTATAAACTTAATATGCCAAGAAGATAATACACAATTAATTGTTTACGAACCCGTACATAAGGCCTGTACTACTTTAGGAGAAGCAGCATCGTTAAAGTTCGTAAAGAGAAAATCGGATGGTAAATACCTTGTTGTAAAAGGTCCTAAACTTTTGGATTATTATGCGGATAGAGATAACTCACCAGATTGGCACTTCGGTGTCGATCAAGCTTGGCGGGGTTCAGAAAGAAATACGACAAGTTTCCACGAATTTTGTATCGATGGTGATAACTACCATATAAATTATACAGATGATATCAATGAAGCTACAGGTATTATTATAGAAAAAAGCGATACTACTATTTCATTGAGATTGGAATATGAAGTTACTAATTTCAATATAATTGATCGTACTATTGAAATAGGAAGTTACGAATCTCCGCATAAAGTAACAAAGTACCTAGAATTAGTTAATGGTAATATTTCTCTATGTAATAATTGGAAATATACGAAATGGACATACCCGGAAAAAGATTACGTGGACACTAAAGTAATTGGGTTAAGACCCGAAAATGCACCAGATATTGCATTAGAATATGCAAAGGCGACAGTAGCTTGGGTTGGGACTTGGTGGACTACTCCTGATGATCTTATATGTAGTGTTAATAGGATTCCAACATCGTATGATGAGCCGGAGAGCGGCTACCCTACAGCGCTTACTTGGGAGGACCCAGAAACAACGTGTTTTTACGGGTCACAAGATAAAATAGACATTTCTACCGATTTATTTGAACAAAACTATGAACTTGTGGAAAGCAACACAATCATGAGAATTGGAAATGAACCGGAAAATTGTAAAGAAAAAACGGAACAGGCGCAGGAATGTGAAAAGGATTACAAAAAATGTATTTCGTACGAAGAATTTTTTCCTTACCACGGAAACTTGACTGATTATAGTTTCGGAAAATGTGTTCCTAAAACAAGTTTTTTAAATAAACTTTCTACAGATATGGAGGCTAGTAATATTAAATGGTCACCCGATTTGGCGGATATAGTTACTAAAAAGTGTGACCAACTTATAGAGTGTGATGAAGGTATGGAATCATCAAATATCTTTAGTAAAAATGATATGACGAAACAATTCGATTATCTAATAGGTCTTATACCTCCGGGTATCAGTCCTGCAGGTATTCAGAGCAAACGTAATCGGGCTAATTATATTTTACAAAATGAGATGGAACCTATAACTTATTCAGATGCATGTACCAGTAAAACAGAATAGATTATTTTAAAATTAAACGATATAGTATATAAATAAAATAAATTTATATACTATATGGGTTTACTCAGTTTATTATTTCCAATTTTTCTAGCCCTAATTTTGATAGTTGTACTTTTTGGTATAATTTACCTTATAAAGAAAAGGGAAGGTGAAATTAAAGATGAAATGAAATCACTAAGGGATAAACTAAAGGATATAGATGAAGATATAAACGAATTTATAGATCTTGAAACCCTTGAAGAAACTATAGAGGAAATGCTCGAAGAAGAAGAAACGTTCAATTTTCCATGTTTAATACCTCCATACAGTAATGGTACGTGTGATAAAGGGTATAAAATCGAAACGGGTGAAGATAGCGGTAAAAAGTGTTGTTACCCGGAGGAGTCTATAAAACCTAGTAGATTTGAAACGAAATTGAAACTCGCAAATAAGATAATTCAAGAAATTTTAATAGCAATGGTCGCGAGTGAACTATTGGAAAGAATGGTTAAAAAATTAGTTGGTCAAACCACTGTAAAAGCCGGTGGTAAAGTTGCAGTTTCTGCAACTGCTCGAGCGGCTAAAGCAGCTCGAGCGGCTAAAAGGTCGGCTCGAGCAGCTAAAGCCGTAGCTATGGGTATAAGAACAGCTATTAAAGCAAGTAAAGCATTAGCAAAAGCTATAGTTGGTGGTCCTGTAGGAGCTGCATTTTTAGTAGCTGATATTATTGGTATGGTATTGGATATTAAAGATACGGCTGGTTATAAGTCTTTCATTCCTCGAGATACGTTTACAAACACTAAAAATGTTATAGATTACGAATTTGGTAAGGCCCTTGAATTAGAAGATTTAGAATTCCCCATGGTATACCCATTAGGACAATTATATGCTAAACCTTACGAAACTGCAATGGAACTAGCGTACGCTAAACTAATTGATAAGTATTTCGTAAGTGATATGGAATTGGAGAAGAATTCGGAATATAAAAAAGCGTTTGATGATTACGTCGACGCGTTAATAGACTCTATAGTGAACGAGACGGATGAACCTGAACTCCCTAAAGAAATCGAGGAATATGCAATTAAAATACCGGAAGATCGCTATACCGAACGTGATGAGCTTATATACGAAGAAATGAAAAATTTGATCCCACTTGGAGATTTGGTATCTAATACACAAATGTACCCAAAAATAAGTAGTCCTACAACAATTGGTATTTCACTTTCGGAGCAAGGTGCAAAGAGGATGAACGAAAAGAATAAACCTAAATGGTTGAATGACGATATGGAAACCCTGGCCGCTATATATACCGATAAGTACTATATTTACGAAAGTGGTACTTCAGATAATCCTGTAATGAAAGAAATGACGTTACCCGAAAAAACTGTTCTTGCAACGGGGTATGGAACACTGTTTTCGATGTGTGAAAAAAGACGAAAGTTGAAGAGTTCATCTGCGGCCATAACACCAACAAATTACGGTTCTTATTTTGATTTTGAAAACTCAAAGTGTGTTTTTACATCTTCTTTGTGTAATCGTTACGGTTTAAAATTAGAAAATAACGATTGTGTAATGAGAGAAGGACAGGAAGTAGCTGAAATTATATTTGGTACGACGACAGTAAGAGCAAGTGTTGACCAGTGGCAAGATAGACAGAACCAGTTTGAATCGGGTGATTTCGGTGAAATTGCATCTGCTACAGTCCAAACTATACTGGACCCAACCGGACTATTAGCGGCAATAGCTGAAAATATACCAGACGAAGTTTTTAATCCCACAAACGCAAGTGGTGCTTCGTACGCATCCAGTTGGGGAATAAATTTTTAATAAACACAGGATATACTTATTAAGTATACAAATTTGGGTACATATGAATTTAAAATAGTTGTGTATATTAATATAATAAAATGGCAGCAAAAAATATTGATGAAATAGCCGGCGGGTTCGGTAAGGGGTCCGATCAATTACTCGATCTCACGAAGAAAACCGCCGGTGATGCTAAAGATATCGCGAAGAAAAGCGTCGATGATGCAGCCGGTGTTGCTAAAGAAAGTGCAAGAGGCGCTGCTAAAAGAGCCGGTGATGCAATAGCAGCCGGTGCTAAAAGAACCGCTAAAGCCGCAGCTGATAATGCGGGAAAACTTATAACTGCCGGTCTTGTCGTTGGCGGTGGACTATATTTAGAAAACAAATTCAAAGAGGCGGATGAAGATATAAAAAATTGTATTAATGTGTGTTTACCAGAAAACTGGGACGATTACGAATATGGCGATCTTGACAAATCCGAACTCAAGTATAGAGTATTGGAAGGTGAAGATGCAAACCCAGACCAACCCTTGTGTACAGAGGCTAAGGACGATTGTGGTGAATATTGTGGTAATAAGTGTGAAGACCTTCACGAATACGAATTACCAGGATCTAATGCTGCTGCAGGTGTCGGTAAAGGTGTCGGTAAAGGTCTCGGAGGTCTTTTCGGAGGTCTTGCCAAAGGACTTGGAAAATTATTTGATCCGTCGGGTATGGCGAGTAAATTTTCATTAATAATGATTATACTTATTATTATAATGACAGCTATACGAATGATAAAATAATAATTAAAGTTAAAGAAAAAAACAAACTCATGTTTATATACGCATGTGGTGTTGGTGGTGTTGCCATCCATTCGAAAGTACGCCTTTAAGTATGCCGTATAAACATGACGAACGTCGTAATAAATTTTATACATCGGGTAACTTCTGTTCGTGGAGTTGCATGAAAACATATACAATAGATAAGTACGGGTGTAATCGCGGTGGACTCATATGTGGGAACATGGTTATGATGCGTCGTAAACTATTCAATAAGATAGGCACGATAAAACGCGCACCTCACCGACAAAGATTAGACGTTTTCGGCGGTGATTTAACTATAGACCAGTTTAGGGAAAATAATGTCGTCGATGAAGAACAACCTAACGAAATAGAAACTAAACCCGTACCCGAAATAAATATACCCATAATATCGAGTACTAAGAAACTGAGTGATATTACAAAATCGACGGGTAAAAAT
>Ga0213868_10006315_pt1 | contig 10483 bp, 7 predicted proteins | sample PICome_9_FD_160087 | JGI IMG/M metagenome (GOLD analysis project Ga0213868, IMG submission 160087) | Coastal seawater microbial communities near Pivers Island, North Carolina, United States - PICO127 | ecosystem: Environmental > Aquatic > Marine > Coastal | place: USA: North Carolina | collected...
TTTCTGCGACTTAGAAAGCAACACCCAGCTCCATACTGCAGCTATCTGAAAACTGAGAATGCCACCTACCTGAGCATTTCACCAGAGCGATTTATTAGCGTCACCGGCAACCATGTCATGAGCTCACCTATCAAGGGAACTAGAGCAAGGTCTGAGGATCCTGCAGAAGACCTAGTTTTGCAAAATAGCCTCGGTGCCGACCATAAAGAGCGGGCCGAGAACTTGATGATTGTGGACCTAATTCGAAACGATCTCTCCTCCGTCTGCACCGCCGGCAGTATCAAGGTTGACTCGCTATTGGCTGTGCGAACCTATTCCACTGTTCATCAGCTGGTCTCTGACATCAGCGGTGAATTGGAGGCTGACAAGACCGGCTTTGACGCACTTCAGGCTCTGTTCCCAGGCGGGTCAATGACTGGTGCACCGAAAATCAGCGCCTGCCGTATCTTGACCGACCTCGAGGCAAGAGAACGGGGCGCATATTCTGGCGGAATTGGATGGATTTCAAAAACTGGTGACATGGATCTCGGAATGGTTATCAGAACAGCGATATTCGAGGGAACAACGGTGAAATTGGCAATAGGCGGGGGCATCACAGCAGATTCTGTTCCTGAAACTGAACACGCTGAGATTCAGTTGAAGGCAAAGGCACTGGTTGCTGCCTTGAGTGCCATGGTCACTTGGTAATCTAAGAGTTCGAAAAAATACTGAAGGTAGTCAATTGCAAGAGAATTACGATGTCACGGAGATCCAAGATAAGTGGCTTCCGGTTTGGGATGAAATAAAGCCCTTCGACTCCTCTAGGGCGAATGACACCCGACCCACGAAATATGTCTTGGACATGTTTCCATACCCATCTGGCGACCTACACATGGGTCATGCCGAGGCCTATGCCCTGGGCGATGTAATCGCTCGCTACTGGGCTCAAAAAGGTTTCAACGTTATGCATCCAATTGGCTGGGACGCTTTTGGGCTGCCCGCTGAAAATGCTGCAATCAAAAGAGGCTTGGATCCGCGTGACTGGACCTATGAAAATATTGCTCAGCAAAAGGCTTCCATGCGCAGGTATGCATGCAGCTTCGACTGGGATCGAGTGCTGCAGACCTGTGACCCGATTTATTACCGTTGGAATCAGTGGCTGTTTCTTGAGTTTTACAAGAAGGGCCTTGCCTACCGAAAGAATTCGAATGTTAATTGGTGCCCAAGCTGCCAAACGGTTTTGGCCAATGAACAGGTAGTCCAAGGGCTTTGTGAGCGCTGCGATTCAAGTGTCACCAAGAAAGCGCTCACCCAGTGGTATTTCAAGGTCACCGATTACGCAGACCGACTGCTCGATGATCTTGACGGATTGCAGGGCAACTGGCCCTCGAAGGTAATTTCCATGCAGCGCAACTGGATCGGAAGATCTCAGGGCGCAAATATCGATTTCAACATCGAAAACTCCGATCACAAGATATCTGTTTTCACCACCAGGCCCGACACATTATTTGGGGCAACATTCATGGTGGTTGCTGCCGATAGTGAGTTGGCCAGCACCTTGGTAAAGGATTCTCCAGCTAATGTCCAAAAGGCCTTCGAGGAATATCTTGAGTCTGTCAAGAAGGCCAACGACATCGAACGTTTGGCAACCGACAGGAAGAAAACCGGAGTATTCCTAGAGCAGTATGCAACTAATCCGCTGAGTGGCGAATCCGTTCCTATTTGGATTTCAGATTACGTCTTGGCTGACTACGGCACCGGTGCAATCATGGGCGTGCCTGCGCATGACGAACGCGATATTGAGTTTGCTAAGGCCATGGGGCTGCCAATCAAGATGGTTGTGGACACCGGCGACGAGGACCCAGCAGTGTCTGGAGTCGCCACCAGTGGCGACGGCAAAATCGTTAACTCCGAGTCACTGAATGGACTTGGTAAGGAAGATGCAATTGCTAAGGCCATCGAGATTGTTGAATCCAAGGCCACCGGATCAAGCTCCAAGAACTTCCGGCTTCGTGACTGGCTAATTTCCAGGCAGCGTTATTGGGGAACTCCTATCCCCATCATTCACTGCGAGTCTTGCGGTGAGGTGCCGGTTGAACAAGATCAACTTCCCGTTTTGCTTCCAGACAGTGCCGGTCTAGACCTCTCTCCAAAGGGCACCAGCCCGCTTGGTGCTGCCGATGCCTGGTTGAATGTCAGTTGTCCAAAATGTGGCGGCGAAGCAAAGCGTGATTCTGACACGATGGACACCTTTGTTGATAGCTCTTGGTACTTCCTAAGATTCCTGTCACCAACCTCAGAAGAGTTTGCGTTTGACCCTGCTGAGGCCAAAAAGTGGGCACCTGTAGATCAATATGTTGGGGGAGTGACGCATGCGATTTTGCACCTTCTCTATGCCAGGTTTGTCACCAAGGTGCTGCACGATATCGGGCTTGTAGATTTTGAAGAGCCTTTCACAAGACTGTTGAATCAGGGCATGGTTTTGATGAATGGCTCAGCCATGAGTAAATCACGAGGAAACCTGGTCCGCCTAAGTGAACAGCTTGATGTTCATGGTGTTGATGCCATCCGACTAACGATGGCTTTTGCCGGCCCCCCAGAAGACGATATTGACTGGGCAGATGTTTCACCAGCAGCCTCTGCCAAGTTTTTGGCCAGAGCATGGCGAATTGCAAAGGATGTGAGCTCTGAGGTTGGCGCAGCAGTGGCTGAGGGCGATGCGCAAGTGCGCAAGGCAACTCATCAGTTCTTATTGGGTTTCCAGGAGGCGATCGAAGCTCACAAGTTCAACGTCGGTGTGGCAAAGGCAATGGAGCTCACAAATGCTCTTCGCAAGGCCATCGACCAGGGCCCAGGTCCAAAGGACCCAGCCGTCCGAGAGGGAGCCGAAGAGCTTGCGAAAGCCCTGAGCTTGTTCTCTCCATACACAGCCGAGGACATGTGGCAACTGCTAGGTCACGAACCATCAGTGGCACTTGCTGGATTCAGGGATGCTGATCAGAGTCTGTTGGTAGAGCAGAGCACCATTGCTATCGTCCAAGTTGACGGCAAACTCAGGGATAAGTTCGAGGTGCAGCTATCAATTAGCGAGTCTGAACTTAGGGAACTTGCACTTGATTCCGCAGCGGTTAAACGAACGATTGAAGGCAAAGAGATTGCAAACATTATCGTCCGGGCACCGAAGCTTGTGAACATCGCAACTAAGTAGTTGGTTCTGAACAGTTTCATAGACTGAAATTTGGTTTTGGTTTGAGACTGCAATTCTTAGCCGATGCAGAAGATACTTGAATGGCTAAAGTCTTTAGAACCTAAAAAGCGAAAGCAGTTGTTTCTGACAGCCGGGCTAGTTGGGCTCCTTTTTGGTGTGTTGCTATCAAATACAAATGGGCCAAAGGTTGAGCCGACCAAGCAGGCAGACAGTGGCAACTTCACAGTCTCGGGCGAGATATTCGTTCACGTAGTTGGAGAGGTGCTGACACCGGGACTATATGAGCTCAGCTATGGAGCTAGGGTGCGGGATGTTATCGATGCAGCAGGCGGTTTTGGCCCCGATGCTGTCCAATCCAGTGTCAACCTAGCCAGGCTCGTCTCTGATGGAGAGCAAGTTGTGGTTCTTGCAGGTTCCCAAATGGCAACCGAAACAAGTGGTGGCTTCATTTCATTGAACCGGGCAACCTCGTCACAGTTGGAGGATTTGCCAGGGATTGGGCCTGCACTTGCCGGCAGGATCATCGATTATCGCAATGAAATTGGCTCGTTTGCCAGCGTTGATCAATTGCTGGAGGTAACCGGGATTGGGGCCAAGCTGTTTAGCCAGCTGCAATCACAGTTGACGCTTTGATTGTTGCGATAGCGGCCATCTATTGGGCAGCCCTGTGGATCTTTGCTCCGGCAGGAGCCAGTTCACAGCTAAAACTGAACTACCCAAAGATTGAATTCATCGAGACTCTTCGTGGTGCCTTTCTGTTTCGCGCACAAGGCATCACCCCAGACTCGAAGGCTCTGGTTGCAGGTCTTGCGATCGGCGAGCGGGAGCTGCTTTCACCTGAGGTAGCGGAGCAGATGAGGACACTCTCGCTGACTCATTTGGTTGCCGTTTCCGGCGCCAATCTAGCGATAATCATGGGGGTCGTCTACCTAATTACCGCGGGCCTTGGCCTGGCTAGAAACAATAGATTCGTGATCGCTCTTGCAATCATGGTCTGCTACGTGCTGGTAGTTGGTCCTGAGTCCAGCGTTTTACGAGCTGCCACTATGGCGACGTTTGTGGCGGTTGGTTTATGGCTAGGAAGGGGCTCTAAGCCAATTCTGTCCCTGGCATGGGCAGTGATTTTTCTGTTGGCAATCGACCCCGGATTGGCAACGGATTTTGGATTTGCGCTTTCAGCTTTGGCCACTCTGGGGTTACTTACAATCGCAAAGCCGATTTATCTTTGGCTCAGCACAAAGATGCCGAAACTGATTGCCATGGGGATTGCCGCAAGCTTTTCGGCTCAGCTGGTAACAACGCCGGTCCTCCTGATGCTGCAACCCTCGATTCCTGTCTATTCGGTTCTTGCGAATCTTGTGGTTGAGCCCGTGGTTGCGCCGGTGACGATTCTGGGAATTATTGCCCTGGTGCTTGCTCTTCCGTTGCCACCGATAAGTTCAGCAATAAGTTTTCTGGCGTCGCTGGGAACTTGGTGGATTACTTTCGTGGCCGAGCACATCTCTACCTGGCCTGCCGCGAGAGTGCATTTTGTTGCGGGCCCAATCGGGGTAGCGCTTGCAATCTTGCTGGTCGCATTTGCTCTTGCTCTCTACTCCAAACGTTTGACTGAATTCAGAAGTTCTTTGACTGTTGGCCTGATTGGGACACTCAGTCTCGCGGTTTTTTGGTCCGCAACTGATCAGCTTCGGTATTCAGTTTTTGCAGGACAGTGGGATGTTGTGAATTGCGACGTTGACCAGGGCGATGCTTTGGTTATTAGGTCAGCTGGCTATATCGCTGTTGTGGACGTCGGCCGTGATCCGGAATTGATCTCCCGCTGTCTTGATGTTTTGGAGGTGAAAACAATTGACCTACTTGTAATCACTCATTTTGATGCTGACCACGCTGGTGGTATCAGAGGGGCCCTAGAGGGAAGATCGGTTGATGTTGCACTAATTTCTGGCTTTGAAGACGACAGGCCACTTGTCTCGTTGGTTCGGGCTGAGCTTGAAAAGAAAGATGCCAGAATCCTGGAGGGGTTTGCTGGCATGTCTGGAGAACTAGGAGATCTGAGTTGGCGGGTTTTAGCTCCCAGTGCAGGGGCCAAAGAAGCCAAGGATAGCAATGATGCCTCGGTGATCATTGGATTCCAATCAGCGAAATATTCAGTACTCGCGCTTGCAGATCTGGGGGAGTCTGGACAGAACCGACTGCTTCGCAAATCAGGCGCTGCCCTGGATACACTTCGAAGCGTACCTATGATCTTGAAGGTTGCTCACCACGGTTCTAGTGACCAGTCTGCGGAGCTGTTTAGGTTCCTGAGTGCTGAAATCTCTGTATTTTCAGTTGGCCAGAATCCCTACGGACACCCAACAGATTCCGCAATCTCGCTTGCGCGTAATTTTTCCCACAACCTGGTCCGAACCGATGAGCTCGGTTCAATTGCCTTTTCGTTTGAAAATCAATCGTGGGAGATTTCGGCCGCGGGTAAACTGACCAGATGAACGCAGGCAAGACGGTAAGTTGGCAACAAGCGGCTCCGCATAGCCTGGTCTTAATTTCGGGAACCGAGTCATATCTGGCCGGACGCGCAATTAAGTCAATCAAGCAACAGTTGAAAGACGAACACCCAGATCTAGAGTTCACAGAAGTTGCCGAAGGAGAGTACTCACCGGGGCTAGTACTTAGTTTGGCTGCGCCTTCGCTATTCAATGAACCGCGCATGGTCTTGATTCAGTCCGCCTCCGAGACTCTCACGGAGGATGTGCAGCAGTTATTAGAGCAGCGAGCAGAGAACTGTACGGTGGTCATTCGACTTCCAAACATGGTTGGACACAACGGAAAGCTAAAGAAAGCACTTGCTGGGTCTGCACTCAACGTAGCCTGTGACGAGGTCAAGAAGGATTCCGACAAATTCGACTTCGTCAAGGGTGAGTTTCAAAGGTTTAACGTTCCAATTGAGCAGAGTGCAATTCGAGCATTGGTTCAGGCCTTTGGGTCGGATATGGGGGAGCTCGGTGCTGCCTGCGACCAGGTAGCCAAATCGGGACTCAAGAAGATCACTCACCAGGACATAGAAAACTCCTTTGAAGGACGAGTGGAAACTAACGCCTTCAAAATCGCCGATGCTGCCCTTGCCGGAAATGCCAGCGAAGCAATCCGACTATTCCGCCATGGTTTTGCAACAGGAATCGATAGCGTCGCGCTGACAGCAGCTCTTTCCATGAAAATTCGACAGCTAGCAAGGCTGTTTAACGATCGAAATGCCTCTGCTGCCGCTGTTGGCATGCAGCCATGGCAGTTGGACAAAGTTAAAAAAGAACTATCAGGTTGGAGCGAGGTGGACCTGATTCGCTTGGTCCAATTGGCCGCAGAGACCGATTCGGATGTCAAAGGGGCCAGCAGAGACCCAGAGTATTCAATTGAGAAATTGTTATTAGCGATGGCCCGATCGGGCAACTAGCGGAAATGAAAAAAGCCGGACCTGAGGCCCGGCTTTTCTTCTTGTGTCTAAAAAATTAGAGGCTGTTGACCTTCTTGGCAATCGCTGACTTGCGATTTGCTGCCTGGTTCTTGTGGATAACACCCTTGCTGACAGCCTTATCAATTTTGCGGTTCGCGTTTACAAGTGCCGCGGTTGCCGCTGCCTTGTCACCGCTTACGCTGGCTTCACGAACGCTGCGAATTGCTGACTTAAGCTCAGTCTTGACAGCCTTGTTGCGCTCCTCAGACTTGAGGTTGGTGCCAATTCGCTTAATCTTTGACTTGATGTTTGCCATGTTCTACTTTCTACGGCGAAAACTTTTTTACGCAGGAATGCCCGCGAACAAGGCAAAACTCTACCAGTTTGACAACCGGTGAGCAAGCAACATGGGAGAATACCTTTGTCCAATCTTCCCTGAATGAGGTTTCTTTGTCGCCACGTGCACGGTCCGCTCTCGAGCCAGCCAAGACCAATCAGGAGCAATTGCGCAATTTTTGCATCATTGCGCACATCGATCACGGCAAGTCGACCCTCGCTGACCGCATGCTCCAGTTGACTGGAATTGTCAGCGATCGGGATATGCGGGCTCAGTATTTGGACCGGATGGACATTGAGCGGGAGCGTGGTATCACAATCAAATCCCAGGCTGTTAGGTTGCCCTGGGAATTAGCAGGTGAGACTTTTGCACTGAACATGATTGACACCCCCGGTCACGTTGACTTCACCTATGAGGTGTCCAGGTCTCTTGCAGCTTGCGAGGGAGCGGTGCTGCTAGTGGATGCCGCCCAAGGTATCGAGGCACAGACCCTAGCCAATTTGTATTTGGCGATGGAAAATGACCTGGAGATCATTCCCGTCTTGAACAAAATCGACCTTCCTGCAGCACAGCCAGAAAAGTTTGCAGAGGAGCTTGCAAACCTGATCGGCGGGTCACCGGAAGATTGTTTACGAGTGTCAGGCAAGACCGGTGAGGGTGTTGCTGAGTTGCTGGACCGAATAGTTGAACGAGTTCCTGCCCCAAAGGGCAACATCGATGGTCCAGCTAGAGCAATGATTTTCGACTCCGTCTACGACAGCTACCGCGGTGTTGTCACTTACGTTCGAATGATTGATGGTCGGCTATCACCTCGTGAACAGATTCAGATGATGTCCACGAAGGCTGTTCATGAGTTGCTCGAGATTGGCGTTATTAGCCCGGAGCCACAAGCAACCAAGGGACTGGCGGCCGGCGAAGTTGGTTACCTAATCACCGGTGTGAAAGATGTCAGGCAGTCAAAGGTCGGTGACACAGTCACCACCAAGCAGAACCCAGCCAAAGAGGCGCTGAAGGGTTATGCAGAGCCAAAGCCGATGGTTTTCTCAGGAATTTACCCGATTGATGGCTCTGACTATCCAAACCTGAGAGAGGCATTAGACAAGCTCAGGCTTTCTGACGCTTCATTGGTTTATGAGCCAGAAACTTCAGCAGCACTCGGCTTCGGTTTTCGCTGTGGGTTTCTTGGCTTGCTCCACCTAGAGATCATCACGGAGCGCCTCGAGCGGGAATTCAACCTTTCGCTGATTGCAACATCACCCTCTGTTGTTTACGAAGTAACCCGTGAAGACAACACGCAATTCATCGTCACAAACCCGTCCGAGTTTCCAGAGGGAAAGATCAAAGAGGTTAGGGAACCAATCGTCAAGGCGACAATTCTCAGTCCCAAGGATTACGTCGGCACAATCATGGAGCTCTGCCAAAACAAGCGTGGAACCATGCTAGACATGCAGTACTTAGGCGAAGATCGGGTCCAACTTCGGTACCAACTTCCGTTGGCAGAGATTGTTTTTGACTTCTTCGACCAGCTCAAAAGCAAGACCCAAGGTTACGCTTCCCTGGACTATGAAGAGGATGGCTACCTGGCAGGAGACCTAGTAAAGGTCGACTTATTGCTTCAGGGAGAAAAGGTAGATGCGTTTAGCTCTATCGTCCACCGCGACAAGGCCTATGGGCATGGAACCAAGATTGCAGCAAAGCTTCGTGAGTTGATTCCTCGTCAGCAGTTTGAGGTTCCAATTCAAGCGGCTGTCGGTTCTCGGATTATTGCAAGAGAAACCATTCGCGCTATTCGCAAGGACGTTTTGGCTAAGTGCTACGGAGGAGACATCTCCAGAAAGCGCAAGCTGCTTGAGAAGCAAAAAGAGGGAAAGAAGCGAATGAAGATGGTGGGAAGAGTTGAGGTTCCCCAAGAAGCCTTCATCGCAGCACTCTCCTCAGACGAAACATCGAAGACCGAAAAGAAGAAATAGTGGCTTCGGCGCTGCCGGTTGGAATCCCCTGGCCAGAATCCGGTCTAATTCCAGCAAGATTCGGTTCTGACCAGACTTTTCACGCCTATGTTCACATTCCTTTTTGCGAGGTTCGCTGCGGCTACTGCGATTTCAATACCTACACTGCCAAAGAAATAGGTGGAGTCTCCCAAGCAGAATTTCACCACTCGCTGATAGCCGAAATCAACAAGAGCGCTGAAGTTATTCGAGATTCTGGATACCGCGAGCGAAAACTCAGCACGGTCTTTTTTGGTGGGGGAACACCCTCGCTGTTTTCAGGTAAGCAGATTGCAAGCATTGTTCAGTCGCTCGAAGACGTTTTTGGGTTTGAGCCGCAAGTTGAAATCACAACCGAGGCAAATCCGGAATCAACAACTCCGGCGTTCCTGGCAGAGCTCACCAAATCCGGGATCACAAGAGTGAGCCTTGGTGCGCAGAGCTTTGATCCCGATGTTCTGCAGACCTTAGATCGAATCCATGACCCTAAAAAGGTAAAGCCGCTAGTGGAAGCCGCAAACCAGCTGGGTCTGGAGACAAGCATTGACCTGATTTATGGGGCGCCCGGTGAAAGTCTTGATTCCTGGAAGCAAACGGTCTCGACTGCCCTAGACCTAGGAACGGGTCATATCTCGGCCTATTCACTAATTGTTGAGCCCGGAACCAAGCTTGCTAGGCAAATTCGATCAGGCGAGTTAGCTAACACCAATGAAGATTTGGATGCCGAGAAATATGCTTACGCGGATCAGGCTTTTTCCGAGGCTGGGCTGGATTGGTATGAGTTTTCGAACTGGGGAAAGCCCTCGAAGCACAATCAGGCCTATTGGCGATCTCAGGACTGGTGGGGCTATGGCCCCGGGTCACACTCTCACCTCTCGGGTAATCGTTTCTGGAACACGAAACATCCATTGACTTATCAAAAGCAATTGGAGACCAGGGTTCCAGTTGCTGGGCTTGAGTACCTTGACACCAAAACTCACCTCGAGGAAAGACTGATGCTGGAGCTTCGAACTTCAGTTGGTGTGCCGCTGGCTGTTATTGAGCAATTGGGTATTAGCTCTGAAAAGCTAACTGAATTCGTGACCTCAAATCAGCTTCAGATTTCCGGCGGTCAGGTTCAGGTCACAGATAGTGGCAGGTTATTTGTTGACCGGATTGTTCTCGATCTTCTGACTTGAAGCCCCTAATTGCTAGACTTGGCACTCTAGGTAGGTGAGTGCCAATGATTCCGACTCGTTCTTTGGAAGTGCTGCGGGCAATCGTCGAGGACTACATATCTTCGAATCAACCAGTTGGGTCGAAGTCTTTACTGGACAGACATCCACTTGGAGTCTCGGCGGCCACAATTCGCAATGACATGGCTCTTCTTGAAGAAGAAGAGCTAATTACAGCACCCCACACTTCCTCTGGAAGGATTCCAACTGAAAAGGGTTACCGTCTATTCGTGGACAAGCTGGGTGAGGTGAAGCCGCTCTCGGCCTCTGAACGAAGGGCGATTGAAACATTTTTAGATGGCGAACTGATTT
>Ga0213868_10006318_pt1 | contig 10482 bp, 9 predicted proteins | sample PICome_9_FD_160087 | JGI IMG/M metagenome (GOLD analysis project Ga0213868, IMG submission 160087) | Coastal seawater microbial communities near Pivers Island, North Carolina, United States - PICO127 | ecosystem: Environmental > Aquatic > Marine > Coastal | place: USA: North Carolina | collected...
GATTGTCTTAGCATGACCAATGAGAGAGCATGGTCTTCACCAATTTATGTAGACAAGCCTTAAATAGATTGATGTTTTATTTGATTTGCAATTGAGCGTTTTATTTTAATTAATTCAGCAATTTTAAAATATAAATTTTCTTCATAGGTATCAATCACTGAATCAGCGGTAACCAGTTCCCAAAGCACTTTTAATAATTCAATTTTCTCTTCATATGAGTGAGAATCATTAATTTCTTTTATTGAAGGATAAAAGGAAGCTGATTCTTCAGTCTCCTCAATAATCTTTTTTACTATTGCGCTTGCCTTCTCATCTTCTGTAGCTATTTTATCTGCTCTTTTTTTTATGAGCTTTAATTCTGATTTATCAAGAGCACCATCGCTGATAGCAATTTCAAACATCAATCTTAATGCTACATCTGCTTCATAGGTGTTAATTACCTTAAGCGATTGTTTTTTTTTAAGGAAGTTTTTAAACATCATAATTATGTAATTTTCTTGATTAAGTGTTTCTTAGGATAGGCTATAAATGTACTTATTAGAATTAAGAAATCAATATAAAGAGATTTTTTCTTAATATATATCTTATCAGTTTCTGCTAATTTTGAAGGATCGCTCATATCAAATCCTAAAACCTGAGAAAGACCTGTAATACCTGGCTTTATTTCATATATACCTCTTGCATGTCTTTGCTCCGTAAGATTAGTTTGAGAGATTAGCCCGGGTCTTGGACCAATTAAATTGATATCCCCTTTCACAACGTTAATAAGTTGTGGAAATTCGTCAAGTTTAAATTTTCTAATAATTTTGCCGCAGACAAGATGATATTTACCTTTGAGCTGATGAGTGCCGGTATTAGGCGCATCTATTTTTAGGGTTCTTATCTTGATAATTTTGAAGATTGATTTGTTTTTACCAACACGCTCCTGAATAAAAAAAACAGGCATGCCATCTTCAATTATGATAGCAATCGCGGCAAAAATCAGTAGAGGCGTAATTGAAAGCAGTCCAAATATGCAGATGGAATCTCTTAAAATTTTAATAATTTTTTTGCGCATCATTTTGTAAGGTAAAATAAAAATACATTTTAAATCATTAATATGAATATTGCTTTAACTGGATCCTCAGGCTTAATAGGATCAAACCTTCTAAAAGATCTCATAGGTTTGGGCCATAAAGTTTTGTGTATATCTTCATCAAATTCATCGCATAAAGATAATATTTTTCTATACGAAGAATTGCAATCTACAAAAATTAATTTCGAGGCTGATTTTATTATTCATTTGGCTTCATTGAACTCTAATTTAGGCGAATCAGAAATAGCGCTCGAAATTGAGTTGCTTAACAAAGCAATAGATTCTATGGAAAATTTAAATTGCAAAAATATAATTTTTTTTAGCACAATCAAGGTTTACGGAGAAAATTCTTTTGATTTAAATTTAACTAATGTTGATGAAAATTTTCTCAACACTCCAGAGTGTTGCTATGGGGTAGCCAAGGAACTTTGTGAGAAAGAACTTAAAAATCTTTCAAATTATAAAAATTTTAATTACCTTATTTTTAGATTACCTCCAGTTTTGATCAATCATCCCAAATCTAATGTTGGCAGGCTATTCCAGTTAGTTGAGAGAGGATACCCAATTCCATCATTTCGTATAGGTGATCTGAACCAAAGAAGTTTTTTAAATTATGATCTTTTAGTCCATGTTATCAAAGAGGTTATAAATAAGGGTGAAATCTCTTCGAGTAAAATTTTCAATATAGCTGATAGCGAGGCTATATCTACAAATGATCTTTTAAGGAGGCTTGGTAAAAGTGTAAATAAAACACCTCGAATTATCTATCTTCCCAATATTATTTTTAAAGCTATGATAAGAATAAATCGATTACAATTGATTCTATGTAAAATATTTGGAAATCTTTCTATTTCAAATGAAAAGCTTAAAGAAGAATTTAATATACCTAAAAACTTCTAATAGCTTAGGATCAATTTTATGAATTTGATTGGAACAAAATTAAACTCTCTTAACAGACGCGTTAAAACTGTTTTAGTAATATTAAATGATTTATTTTTATCATTTACATGTTGGTTGGTATTTGGACCACCAATGGCAACAATAATTTCCGGCCAAAATAACAATAGTTTTTTAGAAGTTATATATTCTCAAATTCTCTCGTTTATTTTTCCAGCACTTTTATTTTTATTTTACTTCTATTTCTTTGGATATTACCGCTCTCTTATTCGTTTTTTTGATTCAAGAGATTCAATTTTTTTATGTGTATCTGGCTCTTTATTGTTTGGATTTTCATGGTCAGGAATATACATCCTTCAATTTGATATTATTGAGACTAATTTCCTACCTATCATTATTCTTCAAGGGCTTCTTCTTTCGGCGGTTCTTTATGCTTTTATTAATATTTCAAGAGATGTAGCAAAGTATTTTTTGTATCCTTATGAGAAAGATAAAAATGCAATTCCTACCGTGATTTATGGATCTGGCGAGTCTGCTCAAGAATTGATTAACACTTTACAAAATGATTCAACCAAGCATGTAGTTGCAATTTATGATGATTCAGCAGTTTTAAGTAACTTACAAATAAATAATATCCCAATAATTTCAAATTTTAAGAAGTTAGCAAAACTGAAATCTAAACATGAAAATCTTCAAGTATTTCTAGCGATACCAAACATGAAAACTGAACAAAGAAGACAAATTATTTCCGATCTAGAGACTATTAAGGTTGCTGTGAGAACGGTGCCTTCACTAACAGAAATAATTTCCGATCAAAAAAAATTAAGTGATATACAAGAGCTCTCAATTGATGATATTTTGCCGGGAGCTAGGATAACTAATATTAGCGTTTCACAAGCTTCGTCAAAAACTTTTTTTATTTCTGGAGCAGGTGGATCAATTGGCGCGGAAATTACAAGGCAACTGCTTGGAGCTAATCCGAAAGAGGTAATTTTGTATGAGTTGTCAGAATTCAATCTATTTCAAATCGAAAGAGAGTGTTTGGCTATCAAGGATTCTAAAAAATTAGATACATTAATTATTCCAATACTTGGAGATATCAGAAATAAAAATAACTTAAATAACTGTTTTAAAAAGTTTCATATTGATCATGTGTATCATGCCGCAGCCTACAAACATGTTCCACTTGTTGAAGATCATAATAATCTTGCAATAGCAGCTGAAAATAATATTCTTGGAACATATAACTTAGCCCAAGTCGCAGTAAGCAATAATGTGAGTTCTTTTGTCATGATTTCTACTGATAAGGCTGTTAGACCTACAAATATTATGGGTGCCACAAAGAGATTCGCTGAGATAATAATTCAATCTTTAAATGCTAGTTCAGATTTCACAAGATTAAGCATGGTCAGATTTGGAAATGTCATTAACTCATCAGGCTCAGTCATCCCAACGTTCTTGGATCAAATTGCGCAAGGCGGCCCATTAACAGTTACTGATAAAGATGTTATGAGGTACTTCATGACCATTCCTGAAGCTTCAAGCTTAGTGTTGCAGGCAGGAGAAATGTCTTCTGGGGGAGAAGTTTTTATTTTAGATATGGGCGAGCAAATTAAAATTTATGATCTAGCCAAAAAACTAATTCACTTATCAGGAAGTAATTATTTAGATGAGGCGGAGCAAGATGGAGAGGGTATTCAAATTCTTGAAGTTGGGTTGAGGCCTGGTGAAAAAATGTATGAAGAATTGCTTATTTCAGGATCTGAAATGAAAACTGATAATCCTAAAATCTTTAAAGCAAATGAATCTTATATTGAACTTGATCAACTAATACCTATCCTGAAGCAAATGGAGGAGCATATAAGAGCTTTTGATAACGCTAAGATTTTAAGCATACTTTTAGAAAATGTTGAGGGATTCGAACGATGAAAGAGTATAAGATTTTTAACTTTATTTTATTTTTTATTTTTTTTCACTCTGTTTTATTTGGTCAAAATTTAGATAAATTAGTTCTTGAGCCTGGATTTAAAATCTCAATATTTGCTGAAAATTTAAGCTCTCCCCGCCAAATAGCAGAGGGCAAACATGGCACTATCTTTGTTGGCGAGCGATCAGGGCAAATTATTGCTTTAACTGATACAGATCAAAATGGACAAGCAGATTTTAAAAAGGTTGTAGCGGAGAATTTAGAGTATTCAACCGGTGTTAGTATGTTTAATGGAGATCTCTATTTCTCAGAAATTAGTAAAATTTGGAAAATAGAAAATATTGAGAGCTGGCTAAATAAAAATTTTGGTAGCTCAGATCTACCAAAAAAAATCCTTGTTACAGATCAATTACCTGATAATAAATGGCATGGGTGGAAGTGGTTAAAGCACGATGAGCAGGGTAGTTTGTATTTTAATATTGGAGCCCCATGCAATATTTGTTTATCAGAAAATTCTCAATATGCATCTATTTTAAAAATAAAAAATAATGAATGGCAGCATGTCGCACGGGGAGTAAGGAATAGTGTTGGATTTGACTTTCATCCTGTCACTCAAAAACTCTTTTTTACAGACAATGGAAGAGATTGGCTTGGAGACGACTCTCCCTCATGTGAATTAAATAGATTAGACCAAGATGGCCAATTTTTTGGTTACCCATTTAGGCATGCTACTAACGTAATAGATCCAGATTTTGGAGATATTAATTCAGGTTTTGATTATATTGATCCAATTCTTGAGCTTGGCGCACATGTTGCGCCAACCGGCGTAGCATTTTACAACGGATCTATGTTCCCTATACAAATGAAAAATAACTTATTTATAGCACTGCATGGTTCTTGGAATAGGTCTAGCAAGGTAGGGTATAAAGTTATCAGAGTGAGTTTTGATAAAAATGGAAATGTAGAGGAGTCAAATGATTTTATTTCTGGTTGGCTACAGGATGAAAGTGTTTCTGGAAGGCCATCTGCACCATTTATCTTAAGTGATGGCAGTATGCTTTTATCAGATGATAAAGCTAATGTTATTTATCGAATTACATATGAACTATAAATGCTAGATCTAGATTTTTGCCTGCAAATAGCTAAATCTGCTTCAGTACTTGCTGGAGAGTATCTCAAAAAACAGCAAACTAAGAATTTGAAAATTCTTTTAAACAAGGAAAGAGATCTCAAGCTTCAGATTGATATTGATGCCGAAGAAATTATCAAAGAACACATTGCTAAAAAAAGCTCTTTACCAATTTTAGCGGAAGAATCTGGAGTGAGTGGTGAGCTTGATGATTTTTTCTGGGTAATAGATCCGTTGGACGGTACGGCAAATTTCTTAAGAAATATTCCAATTTCATGTGTTTCTATATCTCTTATGAAGGGGTTGACTCCTGTGCTTGGAGCAATATTTGATTTCAATAATTCTGATTTATATTATGCCCACAAAGAGTCCAAGGCTTATATCAATGACAAGGAGCTATCTGTCTCTTCTTTGAGTCTCAAAAGAGAGTCTACCCTGATAACTGGCATACCTGCTAAAGATGATTATTCTGATGATGAGTTTAGAAGTATGATTTCTGATTTCCAATCGTGGAAAAAAATTAGAATGATTGGATCAGCTGCCATGGCATCAGTATATGTTGCTTCGGGAAAAGCAGATGCCTACAAAGAAAATGGCATATTTTTATGGGATATTTCTGCTGGAGCAGCAATTGTAAAGGCAGCAGGTGGAAGGGTTTCCATAAGCAATTTGCAGCCAGACTTTCGAGTCGACGCGCACTTTACTAATAAAAATTTAAAGAAATAAAGAATTATAAAAATTTAATTTGGCTATTTAATAATTTAAGGGACCTATGAATTTATCACGGATATTTGAATAATGAAGGGAATAATTTGGTTTAGAAGCGATCTAAGAGTTGATGATAATCCCGCACTATTATCTGCGCTAGATCAATGTGAAGAAGTCATAGCAATATATATTTTTTCAGAAATGCAATGGGAACTCCATAATGAATCAAATATCAAATACGAATTCTTGCTCAAAAATTTAACTCAATTGCAGAAATCGCTTGCAACATTAAATATTCCTTTGATAGCAATTAACACCGATTCATATAAAACATTGCCTCATGACTTATCTTTATTTGCTGCTGAACAGAAAATAGGCTGTGTATTTTGCAATAATGAATTTGGAGTTAACGAGGCAGTAAGAGATAAAAATTCAATAGATTGCTTAAAAAAATATAATATTCAGCTTTCATCATTTAACGATCAGGTCATTTATCAGCCAGGTTTTCTCAAGACAGGGCAAGGGAAGCCTTTTTCAGTTTTCACACCTTTTAAAAGAAGGTGGGTTGAAAACTTTGATATGAATTTTCTAGAGTTAGCAACGCCGCTAAAGCAAAAAAAAGCTCCCTCAATTCAAAGCGATTTATCTGTTTTAAAATTTATTAAAACTCATTCAGCCAATATTGATCTTTGGCCTGCAGGAGAAAATGCTGCCCAAGATACGCTTGTCAATTTTCTTCATTCAAAAGCTAATTCTTATAACGAATCAAGGAATTCTCCAATTCTTGACGGTACAAGCAGAATTTCACCTTATTTAGCTCTTGGCATACTTTCTCCTAAAAGATGCATCTTGGAGGGTTTAAAGCTCAATAATTTTGAATTTACATCAGGCAACAAGGGAATATGTAAATGGATTGATGAAATTGTTTGGAGAGAATTTTATAGAAATATTATGTACTCCTTTCCAAAAGTTAGTCAGAATCAACCGTTTCAAGACTATACACAATCTATCAGGTGGCGACATTCAGACAAGGAGCTTGAGGCTTTTTATGCAGGCAAAACAGGTTTTCCTATTGTTGATGCTGGTATCAGACAAATGCTTGCGGAAGGATGGATGCACAATCGATTAAGGATGGTGGTTGCAATGTTTTTCACAAAAAATATGCTCCATGACTGGAGACTAGGAGAAAAGTTTTTTATGGAACACTTGATAGACGGAGATTTCTGTTCTAATAATGGTGGATGGCAGTGGAGCTCCTCAACTGGGACAGATGCAGCGCCTTACTTTAGAATTTTTAACCCCATAACTCAATCGCAAAATTTTGATCCTGATGGAGAATTTATTAAAAAATTTATCCCTGAATTAAAAGATGTTCCTGTTGCGCAAATTCATCAGCCACAACCCGATCTTTTTTCATCCACTAACTATCCTTTACCTATGCTTGATCTAAAAGAATCTCGCCTTAGAGCCATTCAAGCGTTCAAAGATGCCAGAGAGAATACCGGTATCTAGATTAATGCATTGCAGAATCAATGCTGGAGATAATTTCCAAACATCCGTTATAATTAAATTCAATTTTTAGTGAGGTATAAATATGGCTGATCATCTTAAGTTTTATATTAATGGCGAATGGGTTAATCCATCGGGCTCAGAAACGATTGAGGTTATTAATCCTTCTGATGAATCTGTGATTGGGTCTATATCTGCTGGAACTAAAGAAGATATTGATTTAGCAGTCGCCGCTGCAAAAGAAGCATTTAAAACTTTTGGTTTTTCTTCTAAAGATGAAAGAATTGAACTGATCGAAAGTATTATTTTAGAATATGAAAAACGTTCAGAAGAATTAGCAAAAACAATTTCTGAGGAAATGGGCGCTCCATTATGGCTGTCTAATGTAGCTCAAGTGACATCAGGTTTATCTCATTTTAAAGATACTTTAGAGGTATTAAAAACTTTTGAATTTGAAGGCATTGAAAATAATTATTTAGTTAGAAAAGAGCCAATAGGCGTTATTGGAATGATTACTCCATGGAATTGGCCCATGAATCAAATGTGTACAAAAGTTGCCTCTGCTATTGCATCAGGATGCACCATGGTACTTAAACCAAGCGAGATCACTCCATTTTGTGGAATTATATTTGCTGAAATATTAGATGCTGCAAAAGTTCCTGCTGGAGTTTTCAATCTTGTAAATGGAATGGGCCCAATTGTTGGAGCCGCTCTATCAGAGCATCAAGATATCGATATGATGCATTTCACTGGCTCAACACGAGCTGGAGTCGCAGTTGCTATAGCATCAGCCCCAACTGTGAAGAGAGTTGCTCAGGAGCTTGGTGGTAAGTCAGCTAACATCATCTTGGATGATGCTGATATTGAGAAAGCCGCTGGCGCTGGAGCAAATCATTGTTTTATGAATACTGGTCAATCATGCAATGCTCCAACAAGAATGCTTGTTTCATCTAAAAATTATGAAAAGGCTGTAGAAGCTGCGGCAGAAGTTGCCAATTCAACAATAGTAGGTTCTCCAGAAGATGAGGGTGTCAAAATTGGACCAATCTCTAATAAAGTTCAGTATGAAAAAGTGCAAAGGTTAATTCAAATCGGAATTGATGAAGGCGCAAGATTAGTTGCTGGAGGATTAGGAAGACCCGAAGGTTTGTCAGAAGGTTACTTTGTAAAACCAACAGTTTTTGCTGATGTGACAAATGAAATGACAATTGCGAGAGAGGAAATTTTTGGACCTGTGCTTAGCATACTAAAGTATGAGTCAGAAGATGAGGCTATTGAAATTGCTAATGATACTGAGTATGGATTAGCTGGATATGTCCAATCTGGAGATGAGGATCATGCAAAACAAGTTGCTAGGAGAATCAGAGCTGGTCAAATAAGTATCAATGGTGGCGTAAGAGGTCCAGCAGCACCTTTTGGTGGATTTAAAACCTCTGGTAATGGCAGAGAACATGGTATGTCTGGGCTGATGGAATGCCTGGAGACTAAAGCTATTATTGGTAATTAATTAATCCAATAAGTCTGGCTCTTTTTTAGTAATCATATCTAAAAGGGGTTGGAAACTTGCCCAAGCTGCTAGATCGTTGGCTATAAATTCTCTTGTTTTAATTGCAGTATCATGTGGAATCTTTGTAGTTTCTCCAGCTGCATCAGCCATAAGTTGGGAATGGCAGCATCTTTCCATTGAAAAATAATACCAAAGAGCTATATCTATTGATGGCCCTGTAGTTAAGATGCCGTGATTTTGAAGGAATAGAACTGTTTTGTCTCCAAGAGCATTGGCAATTCTATCTCCTTCTTCAGTTTCTTCTACAACTCCTGAAAAATGATTATGTATTGCTTGCCGTTCATAAAAAGCACACGAGTCCTGAGAAATAGGATCAAGCAATTTTCCAAAAGTTGAAAAAGTTCTTCCGTACAGTGAATGTGAGTGAGCTGCAGCGTTAACATCTGGCCTAGCTTTATGAAGCCTTGAGTGAATTGCAAAAGCTGCGACATTTACAGGTCTTTCACCTTGCACAACTTCACCATCATGATTAACAAGGAGCAGGTCGGACACTTTGATTTGACTAAAGTGAACACCTAGTGGATTTACCCAAAAATGATCGCTAAACTCAGGATCTCTCAGTGTAATATGCCCAGCGACCCCCTCATCGAAGCCAAAATGAGAAAATAATCTAAATCCAGCAGTTAGCCTTTGTAATTGATCTCTTCTTGTTTCTTCAATTGTTTTGCATTCTACCATTTCAATGCCTTTAGGCTTATTTGGTAGCTTGCCTTTATTAATATCGATGCTAATTGGTACAACTTTTGCCATAATGAATCCCTTAAAGTGTAAAATAGTTTACCCAATTACGGAGCGAATATGAAATATAGAGTCGAAAAAGACACAATGGGAGAGGTAAATGTTCCTCATGATGCACTTTGGGGGGCTCAAACTCAACGTGCGCTAGAAAACTTCAAAATTAGCGGTATTAAATTTGCTTTTCCTTTTGGAAGGAGTTTTATAGAGGCCTTAGGTGTAATTAAGTTTGCTGCAGCAGCATCTAATCAACAATTGAGGTTACTTGACTCACGAAAAGCGAAGGCAATTAAAATTGCATCAAAAGAAGTGCTAGCAGGAAATCATGATAGCCAATTTCCACTAGATGTTTTTCAAACTGGCTCTGGAACCAGCACTAATATGAATGCAAATGAGGTGATTGCAAATTTAGCTTCAAAAAAAGCTCGTATTAAAATTAATGCAAACGATCATGTAAATATGAGTCAAAGCAGCAATGATGTTATCCCAACAGCAATTTGCATTTCTGCATTATTAGATACGCAAAGACTTTTGTTGCCTTCGCTGGATGGTCTTATTAAAGTTATTGATAAGAAAGCATTATCGCTTAAGGGTCAAGTTAAAACAGGAAGAACGCACTTAATGGATGCAATGCCCATAGATTTTTCACAAGAATTATCAGGATGGAGCGCTCAATTAAAAGCTGTGAAGAAGTCTATTATTTCAGCTGCAAATGAAATGTCACAGTTACCTCAAGGTGGAACTGCTATTGGAACAGGAGTTAATGCTCATAAAGATTTTGGAAAACTATTTGCTGCTGAGGTTTCAAAATTAACAAAACTCAATGTAAAAACATCAACAAATTACTTTAAATCTTTAAGCGCTCAAGATTCAGCTGCTCAATTATCATCTAGCGTAAAAAATCTTAGTTTGGTGTTAACTAAAATATCAAATGA
>Ga0213868_10006322_pt1 | contig 10477 bp, 5 predicted proteins | sample PICome_9_FD_160087 | JGI IMG/M metagenome (GOLD analysis project Ga0213868, IMG submission 160087) | Coastal seawater microbial communities near Pivers Island, North Carolina, United States - PICO127 | ecosystem: Environmental > Aquatic > Marine > Coastal | place: USA: North Carolina | collected...
TATTTCAAGTACCAAATCCAATATATAAAATATTTTAAAACTTAAAAATTGAAATGTTTTAAGATTTTCATATTACAGTAAATATTATATATAAAAATAAAAAAATAGGCACATTTTACATATTATGTTTGGTTTATGGTAATCAAAATAATATTTAATTGTGAGAAATATGTTATCAATCAATGATGGTATCTTTACTTAGTTTTTTTTATTATATTATTATCAGTTAACAGAAAATTGAAGAAGACACCTTTGTTTTGATGGGACTTTTAGTTTGAAATAATTCTTACTTACCTAACCTACTTACTTCATCATTTTTCATTTTCGGTTGGATTTTTACTTTGAAATATTTATTCTTTCCAACTTCTTCATTTCATTGGAGTCAATTCAAATCCAGGTTTCATAACTTGTCTGGTTTCCATGTTTAGTTTATAAAACACTTATCGCCGACAGAGAGGTGCATATGTCAATCCGTATTTTGTTGAAGGAGTGCTTCGTCGCCCACAATAAAGCCTTTTTAAAAGAACAATCAAAATATTTTAACGACTGTGTGATCTCTTTGTAATTTTATGGGATTTCTTTTTAGTTTTTTTTAATCGCTTACTTCTTGATTACTCCAACTTCAGCAGGTCTAATAACTCTGTCATTCAATTTAAATCCAGGTTTCATAACTTGTCCGATGGAACCAGCTTCCATGTTAGGATCTGGATATTCGAACAAAGCGTCGTGCAAATTTGGATCGAACTTATCGCCGACAGAGGCATATTTTTTCAATCCGTTTTTGTTGAATGCTTTTGTAAGACCATCGTCAATCATTTGAATTCCTTCATACAACGTTGCGAGGACGGGATGCTTTTCCTTATCTGAGCGATATGTTTCGGGTACTGCATCCATTGCACGAGTTAGATTATCTGATGTATCTAGTAGCGATTTTGCGAAGGATGACACTGCGAAAGATCTTGCATTTTCCACATCTCTCTTAGCAATTCGTCTTATATTTTCTTGTTCCGCCAAAGCTCGGAGAAGTTGATCCTTTGTTTCTTTCACCTGATTTTCGAGTTCTTTGATTTTAGAAATATTATCGATGACAGTTTCAGCACTCTCGTCTATCTGCTGCTTCGACTCTTCTTCTTTTTTTTCATCTTTGGGGATCGAGGAGGATTCATCACTGAAAAATCTCCGTGGTCGTCCCCGAATGGCAGAAATTTCTGGAATCTGAAGGTGTTGTGAAATGGAGGATTGAAAGAAGGGTTGAAAGCTCGTCTGATTTTTGTTCCTTAGATGAAATAACAATTGCCTCATTGTAGCTGCCGCCATTGTTGACATTGTAGTGGAGGTGTCTCAGACGATGATAGAAAGATAAAGAGCGTTGAGTGATAGAACGTGTCGTTTGATTCAGTGAGGAAGGTTAAGACTGAAATACCAGTTGGTACTGGTTGCTGGTTGCTGGCTGATATCTGGTATCGTGTATCGTGTGGCTGCGATCGATCGTCTCGTAGTAGTGATAATAAAATAATAGAATTATAGGGTGTACCGTATCAGAATGGTTGTACTCGTAAACAGTAAATAATAATAAGGAAAGACGCCTGCTGCCTGCTCGTTCCGATTTCCCAGTTCCGTCATTCCGACCTTCTAGTTTGTAGCAACTAGCAAAGTTATTTTGAATGTTCTTCATATTAGCCATTTAAAATGTCTGATTCTTCTGAAAATGATGGCTATATAAACCAAAGAAAGATTGTACTGGCAAAAGAGCTGAAGGAAGAAACTGAATTGAAGATTATGGAACGTGAACGTTTACGGCTCGGTTTGAAGCTGCATGATGATGAAATACTAAAAGAGGACATCAAATCCCTATCCAATTCTGTTGCTGTGCCCACTAAGAAAATTGACTATCATGAGCGTCCGAATAAAAAAGTGGATGTACTCAAACATACGGAATCTGTGAGTGGGTCACATCTAGCGAATTTTGTTGATACAATGGTGCATGGCGAGGCGGATGAATCGGAAAAGTGTTCTCAATTAAATACAAATGGTCAGTTTGATAATATTCACAAAATGACATCAAGTGCTGTTTTTCTTGAGAACAAGGCGTGTACAGATGGTGACAAAGAAGAATCGTTCGATAGGAATATGACACGTATGGTTTCTCATGATTGTTGTTCAGATGATTTGAATGACGAACATAGTAATGCTTTTTCCTGTGATAAAAAGTGTTTCGAATGCAACGAAGATAGCCAAACTTTATTTTATCGTCACCTGCGGAGTGGATTTTATTTTTCCCTTCAAAAAAACAATATGCTTGAAGGAGTAAAGATAGACGTCCAGGAACAAGACTCAATTGCATCATTTTCATTGGCAAAAAGTGATCGTTTGCCACTGATTAACTTTATTGACCCCACTAGTATTATCAATAATTCAAATCACAGTAATATGCCCGCTACATCTCCATCTCGTCGTCGTGCGTGGAACAGAGAAAAGCCGAAACCGCGAATAAATCACTTGCAGATATTTCATAAAATCAACATGATTTTGGAGCAAAGATATGGATCTACCTTAGAAAATATCAACTATCATAATCCAACGACGAACATGGTTGAAAGCATAGAGAGGCTGCCCATTCGAACTCAATTGACTGCGCCAATGGTTACAGATGCTGCTAATTGGCACGAAGATCCTTTGTGTCATGTATACATAGCTGCGTGTTATTCTGTTGATCACTATCGAGAGAAAGTAAGACCTGCTATTAGAGCTTTTGTGAACCAAATTGATGGTGCTGCGTCTGGCAACGAATCAGATGTAATATCAGCTGCCTCTAATGCAGCAAAAAAGGAATTTGGGGCAAAGAAAAATTCCGATAATAAGAGATTACAGGTTGTTGCTGCAACGAAAGCAGTAGCTGCAGCGAAAGATGCGGCAGCACCAAGTGCTAGCTCGCAATATATGATTATATTTGTACCGATCAATTCTTCGTCTATTGAAAGTGATGTATCTCCTATCGAAGATTTGCCTAACGAAGTAGGAATCGGTTTCAGGGGTAGATTTGCCGCTGCTGGAAGGAGAGTGCAATTGAAAGAACCTAATGACGATGATGAAGTCGTTATTGACTCAATTCATGACTCTGAAATACACTCTAATCAAGTAATGCTTCTGTCGAAAGAACATAGAGAGATATACAAGAGGATAAGGCGTGACTTTGAACGCGGAGAAACGGCAATTCTGTCCACACTTCTCGACTCAGAAAACAATCTCCTGGAAGAATCAACCTCCCAGAATCAAGAATTTCATGTTGTTTTGCAGCAATTAGCGAGAACACTTCTATCGGGTTTCTATGATAGAATTGAAAAGTATAACGATGAGCTCAAGCGCTGTGAGCGCTCTTCCTCTAAATGGAGTAGATATCTTTTACTCAAAGAAAGTTTGTCCTTTAGTTTTGAGCAAATGCAGCTTCCTTATCAAGCGATTCGTGAATATGAAGAACTTGAATCGATTTTGCCAGTAGGAAATATTGTGAGCGATGCGAAGAAGGATAGTGGGGCATATTTTGCTGCAATAGTAGGTAATTCAAATGATTTTCGCCCCGTGGTCCGAGATACCGATAATTTTGAAGAAATCTATGAAATATGTATGCTATATATTGTTTCGAGAAAGATAAATATTTTTTTCCTCAACAATGACCCTGTGGGAGGGTTGAAAAGTATCTACCGCTACATCAAGCGTTCTTATGCATTTAGATGCGACCTCTTAAAATCTATGAATCATGCAGAGAAAATACATCAGTTTGCCGTTAAATCTGAGGCGTTGGCTATGAGTTTATGTTGGGATGTGAAACTAGCTGCTGAGCCATTCTACTTGCCAATTCTTCTACGTAGCACTTCAATACAAGCTGAATTAAGTCCTCGCTCGCAAGCTACGGCTGTTGAGATAATCAAAATCATCCACAAATTATTCGATTTTTTAAGAATCAGGTCACTCCGTTTGAGCCAGATTAGATTTAGCCACGACAATGTTATCAATAAAAGTTTGATCCATCGAAAGTCTACTTTTAATTCTTGGATTCCTTGGGAACAAATTGAAATTCTTGAACACATTACCTCAGTACCTCAGTCTTCCAAACCATGCTTTGAGTCTAGTGTGTTGCCATTCTTTGATAATGATCAAATTTTCAACTCTTTTATCAAAGATATCTACAATTCTGAACAAAAATTCCAGACATTTTTAATAAACATTTACGAATCCCTCGTGCTATTGAATAAATTCCTCAAGCGTGAAAGATACATGTGCAGAATCCTAGCTGATCTTGCTGAAGTATACATTTGTCAAAATGAAGTCAAAAAAAGTGTAGAGAACTTATTGCTTGTTATTGATAACTGCGCTAATGATCCATGGGATAAAGTTCTTTCCTGGAGAGTATTCCGCTTATTACTTTGTCAGCGAAAGCATCGAAATGCTGCCGAATACTTTAAGACTGCTGCATATTTTCTTGGGCTGAGATTGTACAATTCTGTTCCTGACAATATCAAGCTTATCCAGCGAGATTTAAATACTCTAGTCAGTTTCCCTGATGTTGCAGAGCTCCGATGGCCGGTATGTCCGCTATTCGGGGTCGATATCTTTGGTCAAGAGAGTAAGTCGAATAATACCATGAACGGTAGCACCATGACGAATATTATTTTTCAGAAGTGTAAAGTTGGAGAAACGGCTAGAATTACTCTTGTCGTATCAAGTAAATTTGCTGAGGATATCGTTTTAGACCGTATTGAGTTGATTATTTTGACCTTGAGTCGATATCAAGATCTAGTAGATGGTCACAGAATTGTTGACAAGACTGACGCGGCATTTGTTCTAGCCATAGATACACCTGTTCAACTTCCTCCTGGAAAGAGCTTGTTCTGTTTCTCATGGGTTGCGACAAACGTTGATCAATTTGTAGTGTCCTCAATCAGATTTCAATGGAAAGAAACTACCTTTCATCATGATTACACTATCCAAAAGCAGAACGATGTTTGTGGGTTCAGCGTTCAGCCAAACGAACCTACACAACGAATCTCTATTAACCCAGTTTTCCTGATTCCTGGACACACACAAACTGTTCAGCTAACGTTCCATGCTGGAAAGGATGTAATAAATAGAGGTGATGTGCAATTGAAGTGTTCGCGTGGACTAAAAGTTAAAATGGAGAATAGTAATAGTGATTGGCAGGAGACTTGTCGTTTCTCTTTTAATTCATGCAAGCCGACTGGAAAACTAACGTTTGTCGCCGAAATATCAAGTGAAAGTATAAGTTCTTATTCTGATATTAGGAATGTTGAAGAGAATCGTGAGCATTCTACACTACAAACGTTAGAGGCCATAGTTACAACTTCGTACAATCATGATGTGATTGAAGAGCAACTCGAAAGTGTAAAGCATGCTGAAGTTATGCCGATGACGGCCATACTTGAGACAAGTGTAAGGACCCTAGAGCGCGCAGTACTTACATTGGAAAAGACGCATTTTTTTACTATTGATTCGTGTACAGCGATCATAAACATCTCGATACTGTGCAATGCACCTGTACCTTTTGTTCTCAAAAGGTGGAACATTAGTCTTCCGAAATGTATTTCTTTACATCAAGATGGTGATACTAATGACTGTCTCCGCTTCAGCTCGGTCATTGAAGGGGACAGGCTTCATTTTACTTTCCGATGCATTATTAGTGAACATGAAAAGAAAGATGACGAATTACGAGAGAACTTTGGTGCAAGTTTGAATATCGTTCTGAATGACAGCTGTGGAGAATCTTTTCATCAGGTCATACCGATTGATATATCGTCTCTCTGTTGCAAGACTGTAGTGGATTTTGGGGAATCAATTGATGCAAAACTCTTACTGGGTCAAAGAGAGGGTTTGGTTGGCGAACCAGTTGCGTTCACATACAACCTGCAAAACATCTCATACGTATCAAAAGATATCCACCGTCCACAGATGATCATTTATCGCTTATTGTGCAATGATCATGATTGGATAATTGCTGGGAATGTGTGCGGATCCATTAAGGTATCTCCTGATGATAACGAGATCGACCTTCACTTCATTGCTATTCCCACGAAATGTGGTAAAATTGAAAGCTTTCCTGATTTGCATCTGTCATGGAGTGACTACAGAATAATCAAAGTTGTTACGAAGCAACCAATTTCATTTTTGAGTAGACCATATAAAACTATTGATGGCATTGGATTTCCTTCGTAATTAGAAAACACTTCTATAATTCTTAAATCAAGAAGCTATGATTTATTGGTGAGATTACTGTGACACACATCGATCAACACGCAATCACGATTTGGGGGGAAGATCTCTTATAGAAAACGGGATTCCTATAAAACCCGCTTCTCTGCCCCCACATGATACTATAAATGATTTTTTGTTGTTCGTGGAATCGACAAAAAGGTCAACTGCATAGATTGGATAGTCTTCGTGGTCAACAAGAGTTCCAATAGGAGAATGAATTTGACCTGATGAATATGAATCCCAAATAACTAAACGGCCATCTACACCCCAGGTGAGTAATAAATCCTCCTCCTCGCCACCAAAAAAAGAAGCCCCGTATAACGGTCGGCCAACTTTGTGACCTCCTTCTAAAATCGACCGACAAGTGGGTTCAATGTGTCCTCGCCTATCATTCTGACTAATATCCCACAAAATTACTTGGCCACTAGCGACACAACTTGCCAAACGAGTTCCATTTTCATTCCATGCAAATGATGTCAAATGTGACTGACAGCCAGGCAATTGTAATATCGTCACACAAACTCCTCGTCCGTTGATTAATCTAAGACTCCCATCCGATAATGCTACTCCTAGCAGATCATTTGCGGGACATTGTACAGCATCAAATACGAAAACCAAGTTATCCGGATTTCTATCGCCTCCAAAAGCTTTTGAAGCAGTGCTAGTTGCATTGAGATTTGTCTTATTTTCTATGGCCCATTTGGATGACGAATCATTTGTACTGTCTATGTTCACATGTACGAAGACACCACCATATCCGTGATCAAGATGAGTAAAGTGTAAGCTTAAAACCTTTTGCATCCGTAAATCACCTTGAATGTTTTTTGTAATTGAATCATATTGCCATATATGAATGAAGTCTTCGGCGGAAGTAATGAGAATATCTAAGGATTCGGGTGTCGAATCGAAACGTGAATGTAATGGAAGGCCTTTCCAAGTATCGATAAATTGAAGACAATATATTTCAGATCCTAATGCGTTATCTCCGTTGTCTATCGAGGAAAATAGATCATTGTCCTCTTGAACGGTGACAATATTGTTCTCGCGTTCATGATCATTTCGCTCAGGTCGATGGTATATTGAACTACATAATGTCCATGAAACACCCATATCGAAAGATTGCCAAATCTTAGCGAATCCGTCGGACCCGGACGTTGCCAAAACCAGATCGTTGGCATATCTACGGAAACCATTCGTTCGTTTCTTGGCCCATTCACACGAGGCCCAAGCAACTCGTAAACATTCATGATCATCTCCAAATTGGATGGTGCTCAGCAAACGATTCGTTGCAACGTCCCATATGCGTACCGTAGAATCTTGGCTGGCAGTAGCACAAAGTTGACCACAATTAGATATTGCCACGCCGAATATTGTGCCTTTGTGTCCAAAGCATTGCCTATCACTCAAGTTGTTCATCAAGGGTTCTGCTGCCGCCAAAGCTTGTAGTCTAATGGTTGTAATGCAGGGAATGGATTGGTCGGTATTTTCGCGAGATGACTCAAGATATTGACTAGAAATCATTTCTTGATGTAGATTTTGCAATTCGAAGTCACAGTACGTTAATGCTAGATCTGTTTCGGATTCTTCGACTTTCTCTCTATCAAAATCGATTGGTTCAAGTTCTATTAGAGAATCCTCGAAAGTATCAGAAGTATTCGGATTACACGGTTGGCAAATAAATTGGACGGCAAGAGGTGGATTCAAAGCAATCTGATGATGAAAAGATGAAGATGTGTTGTCTTCCAAATCAAGATGGCCAAATGCATCCACCAAGATGTTTTCTTCTAAATTGATATCGAGACTTGAGTCGTATGTATCAAAATCTCTTAAGTAATCACTTTCAAAGACGTGCTGGTAATCGATAGGGTCGATATTTAGTTCTTTGGTGACAGTAATGCCTTCAAATGAAATTGTGCAGTCGATGCTATGATTCGAATCGTCTCGAAAAAAAGCTAATAACTCGGTATCTTGTAACTCTTCTTCGTCAAAGACTGAAGGAAGCCCGTTGCTTGAATGTGTGTCTTTCTCAGAGGTTGCAGTTTGTGTCGGTTGGGAAGGAAGGCGCGAGAGTAATTCCAAGGGATCTGTTGTAGTAGATAGTGAAGATAATTTCGTATAGCGTTCCTCTAACGTTTCTGATGGTGTAATCGGGATCTCCGGTGAACTTTTTTCCATACCCGAGCAGGAATTCACTGGGTATTATTCGTTCTGTGTATTATTCGTTCAATCGCGGATCGCGGTCTAAAATAGGTTAGAGGTTTTTATCTCAATCTTTTTGCTATTTGGCTACGCGCTATCGAGCTTCTTTTAGGCTGTTGTTCCCTGTGTTCCTTAGGCTGTTACGCAGAACGTAGGGCGCGACTGCTGAGCGTTTCGTCCAAACCGCGCCGGGGGGTAAAAAACTCTCCTTGTTACAGTTTAGACAGAGCGGCGGGAGGCGGGATAAACCAGCCAAAATGTAACACTTTCGTCTCGACAATGACAAATGCCTGTGCTAGCATCGTCAATATATCGCAAAAATAATATCCATACATAGAGTATGTGTTCTGAAGTATTTATCAGGAATATAGGTCAATCCTTCGATTCATTCGCTAATATTGTGACATGACATGAGCTATTGCATCTGAATTCACAAGACACAATCAATCGACAAACACCACACTTTACATACTCATCTATTACATATATACAGACAATAATATACAAAGAATTTAGATGATTAACTTCATTTATGATTGATATTGAAATGAATCATCCCGCCCATGACATCAAAGATTCTCCCTTATGCGATACGACATGGAAAAGTGAACATAGGGAAGTTATTCACTGTTTCAATATGATGATTTAATATCTCATATATAGAGGTTGGTGTGAGATGCGTTTGTTTCAAATTTGGTTGCCTATTCGGCAAGATTTCTTCATTCTTCTACCAATTGCACGCTTCAGGAAGGAAGGTGAATAGTTCAACAGTCGACTCCTTGGTCCTTTGGGTAGAAGTGATTACTTGACTTTGAATCATGGGTCATGGCTGAACAAACTCTAATTAGTTTTTATTTCAAATTTTATGACTCATATCCACACCAAGAAGAGCGAAATGTCAAACAGTTACTGAAACAGAGTAGTTTTCATGAATAGGAATTCATAGCCTCAATACGTTTCATAGATTGAAACAAAGTAGGTCAGAGTTCAGAATATGTTCAAATGGGACAAGGAACTAATTGATTTCCTTTCGAAATGAAATCCAGCTGGTCGTTGAATGGAATAGATAAATAACATTGTAATCAACTCGAGTCTTCATTAATCACAACACTTCAAGCACACCAGGATGTGAGGCTTCCGCCATCGCCTTCGAAAAAGAGTTATGAAGATGTCAATAAGATTCTTTTTCATGGGGAGGGTGATATTAATATCATAAATACAATTTAGAAAGCATAATTCATGTAAATATTTGTTTATACATGCATTTGCCATGGTCGACATGAAACAAAAGTCGACCTTCCTTTCGACCCTGCACACCATTTTCTCAGTATTGCATGATACAACGTAAAACATACTGATATTTCGATTGAAGGATAAACATGTGGTTCCTTCAATAAACTATAGAATACTTGCTTTATATTTGATGTTTAGTAATGAGGCGCACTGATGGTTCGTGGAAGCATCGAAGAGCTCGAGATTGCGTTCCATCGTGGACCATTTCCACAATAATTCAAACATTAATGCAGCATTGACATTTAAATATATTCCTCAACTATACTTCAGAACACTCACTCTATATGGATAATACTTTTGATGTATATTAACGATGCTAAAATTGAGATCGAGTTCCATCCTGGACCATTTTCCCGATATTGGAAGAAGTAACACATACTGATTTCAATCGAAGCATAGACATATATTCCTCACCTACAATTCAGAACACATACTCTATATATAGGTATTACTTTTGATATATAATTCCGATGCTAGCACAGGCGGCACTTGTCATCGTCGAGCGTCGAGACGAAATTAAATCGAGGTCGAGTTCCATCCTGGACCATTTTCCCAATATTAGAAGAAGTAATACATGCTGACTTCAAACAAAGCATAGACCTATATTCCTCACCTACAATTCAGAACACATACGCTATGAATGGATATTACTTTTACGATATACTTCCGATGCTAGCACAGGCGGCACTTGTCATGGTCGAGACGCAATAAGGTCGAA
>Ga0213868_10006323_pt1 | contig 10477 bp, 9 predicted proteins | sample PICome_9_FD_160087 | JGI IMG/M metagenome (GOLD analysis project Ga0213868, IMG submission 160087) | Coastal seawater microbial communities near Pivers Island, North Carolina, United States - PICO127 | ecosystem: Environmental > Aquatic > Marine > Coastal | place: USA: North Carolina | collected...
CCTTGGTATCGATACCAAATCAAGAATGGTATCGATACCATACAGGAGAAAAGCTAGGATGCTTACAAGCGAACAAATCAGTGCATACTTTGAGAATGGTTATCTTCTCGTTGAAGATGTTGTGACGCCGGAACAGCTTCAACGCATGCAGGACATCACGCATGAATTCATAGATCGCTCAAGACACGTAACAGCAAGCAATGACGTTTATGATCTGGACGAAGGGCATAACTCAGAAACTCCGAAGCTGACCCGGATCAAACTGCCCCACAAACAGCATCCATTCTTTTGGGATGTCGTAAAGAATTCTGGGATCACAGAGGTCCTACGGCAACTGGTTGGACCCAATGCAGTTTTGCAAACCTCAAAACTCAACGCAAAGGCGCCGGGCGGCGGGGCTGCTGTCGAGTGGCACCAGGACTGGGCATTCTATCCGCACACCAACGACGACATGCTGGCCTTCGGTGTGTTTTTGGAGGACGTCACGGAGGAAAATGGGCCGCTTCAGGTCATTCCGGGATCTCACAAAGGCCCGGTTTTGGATCACAGTAGCGCCCAAGGTGTTTTCTGTGGGGCGGTGGACCCGACCGACTCGGATTTCCATATTGATAAAGCTGTCACGATAACCGGAAAGGCTGGAAGCATGTCAGTTCACCACGCGCGGACTTTGCATGGGTCTGCTCCGAATGTGTCAGATCGAGCAAGGCTGATGCTGTTTTATGAATGCTGCGCGGCGGATGCCTGGCCGCTTATGGGCGGCTCCGCCTATATCCAACGCATGTCACAGCAGGAACAGTGGAACGATTTTTTGGACAGAATGATCATTGGAGACCCTGTTCTACAACCCCGGATGAAGGAGGCGCCCGTGCGCCTGCCATACCCACCAGCAGCGGACGTAAGCTCAATTTTTAAAACTCAAAAGTCCGGTGGCGCAAAAAGCGCTTTTATTTGAAGGAGCCATCAAACTATATCACGTATTTATGATTTCTCCCGTAAACCGGCCAAGCGTAACTATACAATCTCGGACCTTCAGTCGCTTAAGCAAAAACCAAAAAAATTGACCATGTCTAATCCGGCCAATGCTGATGAAATCCAGGCTTGCAGGGATGCCGGGATCGACTCGTTAGCTATGGGGATGGACCAGATAGATAATGTCCGCGCCATCGCACCAACCTACTTCTGCCGCGTAGGGTCTAGATGGGCGCAGTTGGTTCGAACGAAGAACTTTGGTCGACGCATTTGAGGCAATGCGCCGAGGTGGAGATATGTATTATACACTAAAGTCACTTGATGCGCTGGAGATAATATCGCGCGAGGGAATCGCGGTCTAAAGCCACATTCGATTGATACCGACCTTTAGCCACTAATGCAGCGATCTGCGCGGATGGGGTAGCAATGCAGATGAGGCGTTGAAAATCTGTGAGCTGCTGAAACGGATGGAAGACGTCGACGTCATCGCCGTTGCAGCCGAGTGCATTGCCGAAGAAGTGTTGGAAGCGGTCTACAAAAAGACATCCATTGTGACTTTCTCACTGGGCTCCAGTACGGCAGGCGATGTGATTATGTCGTCCTTCGCAGACGTATGTGGTGAGGCCAGTGAGGAAGATCCCCCAACAAAACATGCCCACGCCTTCGGAAATTTCGGACGCCTGCACAAACAGGTACATAAAGAACGTGTCGCTGCCCTTGGTCAGTTTCGCAACGAAGTAACTGCAGGCAACTTCCCTTATGCGCAGACTAACATCTCAATGCATGAAGGAGAAAAAGAAAAATTTCTGGAAAGCCTCGATAAATGGAGCCCGATGCACCAATAAGTGGTCGTTCGCCAAGAGTGCAGACATTCGCGTGTCGTGCAGCACTAGTCACTTTGGGCTCAAAGCAGCCCTTCGCTGCACTTTGCATCAATCTCTGAATTGGCTCGGTCATACTTGTAAAAAAAAATATCTGATTATTTGGGTATAAGAGTGCCTGGTTAGGTCACCAACTGGATTACAAAACACTCCCTATCTCGTCAAAAATTTACAAAATGGTCCAGAAAATGGTCCTACCGCTAGACTTCACAGGCACTAATCAAATTTTATATTATAGTTACAAATATTTATGTGTGGTTTGTGGTGCCTTAGTAAGGCATCAGTCTAAACACCGACATCAACGATAACAGGAGGTTAACTCTCAGTACCCTAGCTCTGATAAAAAGGGTCCCATGGATGACAAATAAAACCCCAGTGGGCTTTGGTGATCTTTGGCTTTCAAAAAGGGGGACTAAAGGGGCTGTTGTTGTTCTTGTTGTTTTGGTTGGCTTTTGATTACGATTGCGTCTGCGCGTCTGCGCGTCTGTGCGCATGATTTTTCTATAGACTTCTTTGGTAAACCTATGCCCTCTTAAAGTTACCAAAAGTACGTGCGCAACGGACGCACAGACGCAATTCTTGGGTTCGCTTGGTGGCTCGAAAGTTGTCTGGCTGGGGGGCTATGGTTTTACAGAAGACCAAATGGGAGAGTAGGTAGGTGACTGAGGGCCGCTTTTTAACTGGATCAACCATGGGTCATGTGGTCCGAATGTCAGCTACTGGTGCATTTGGTATTACTTTTGTTTTTCTAGTTGATGCTGCAAATTTGTTTTGGTTGTCACAAATAGGTCAACCCAAATTGGTTGCAGCTATCGGTTTTGCCTACGCAATTCAGTTTTTTTCAGTATCTGTTGGTGTCGGTTTAATGATTGCTGTGACTGCACTGGTTTCAAGAAGTATAGGTCACGGACAGCGCCAACTTGCTCGAAAATATGCAGGTGCTGGAATTGCTATCTCCGTTATAGTTCAGTGCATTGTTGGGTTGATTATACTGATCTTTAGTGAACAACTGATACAATTTGCCGGTGCTAAAGGTGAAACTGCCAGTGTGGCAGCACGATATCTGCGGTTGACTATAATGTCTCTAATTCCAATGGCAGTTGGCCTAGCTTGCTCTGCCACACTTCGTGCTGAGGGGTTAGGTGCAAAGGCCATGTATGTGACTTTGATCTCAGGTATTTTACTTATGATTATTGATCCAATCCTAATTTTAGGACTTGGGTGGGGACTCGATGGAGCTGCAGTAGGGTTAGTCTTGTTCAGATTTGCACTTGCAGGAGTAGGTTTATTTTTTGCGGTACATCAACATAAATTAGTTGCAATGCCTACAGTAGATGGAATTCATAAAACGGTGAAACACTATTTTAGGATTGCGGCTCCAGCAATTATGACTCAATTGGCAACGCCAGCAGGGAATTATTTTCTAACTCGCGTAATGGCACCTTTTGGGGACGACGCCGTTGCATCATGGGCTGTTATTGCACGCCTAACTGCTTTAGCTTTTGGTGGTATTTTTGCTTTATCAGGCGCCATTGGTGGTATATTTGGCCAGAATTTTGGCGCAGGTCAAATCAATCGGGTGGTTACCACCTACCGTGATGCATTAGTATTCTGTTTAATTTATACTTTATGCATGTGGGGGATATTTTACGCGATGACTTCGTACATAGCGGCCTCATTTGGGTTGCAACGGGATGGTACAGACATTTTGAATGCTTTTACATCTGTCGGTGTTGGTAGTTACATTTTTATAGGTGCACTGTTTGTCTCTAATGCTGCGTTCAATAACTTGGGCAAACCCCGGCGAAGTGTTGTGTTAAATTGGATTAAAGATGGAGTTCTAAGCTGGCCCCTGGCTATTTGGTTATCTGCTAGCTTTGGTGCAGTCGGGGTAATTTACGGACAGGCTATAGCAGGGATAATGATGGGGGCCTTTGCTGCATTATGGGGCTGGCGATATGTCTCTGCTTTGACTGCAGCTGATATGGCGATCACACAAAAATAGCTGGGCATGCAGCATTGCCGCTGACACCAACTGTGTATGCAAGCAAACCTCGACACGATCAGTCTTCAAGTGTTTCTGAAGCTTCTTGGGCACCCGACGCGAGAAGTAATACGTGCGTCCCTTCAGTTTTAAACAGGAGTAACTTTGGTGGACCATATGGTGGCCTCCCATATCAAACATTAACTAATACATTTTATATCAGTGGCTTAACTGCAGCTTGCTAAGGATTGTGATGCCTAGAAGAGGACGTCGAACTTTCTATATTTTGATTTAATTACAGTTACTTAATTTTTATTTTAAATTAAAAAGCGGTCTCGATTTATGTATCAGATCCGAGTGATGATTTGTGGCTCGCACCCAAAACTGGACGTTCACGGAGTCACTGTCCTAGGTTTTCTATGCGGCCAAAACACCAATTAGCTGCGATTGCGCCAAGGTCTGGCTTAAAGGCCCTATCTCTTGTACGTGAATAAAGTTTGGTTTGACCATATCCGAATGAATTGGGTCGACTTACGTAGTCCTGCTAGGGTACGAAAAAATAACAATTAGAATAATTGGATCCATTCGACATGACCAAATCCGCCACGCTGACCTTGGATTTAAACTCGACGATCATGCTGTTGATTCTCGCAGCCGTTTGGGGCGGTTCGTTTTTCTTCGGGGAAATTGCTTTGCGTGAAATTCCGCCGCTCACCATAACTCTACACCGGGTAATGTGGGCTTTGCCAATATTGGCGTTGATTGTCCTCCTCAAAGGAATTTATGTTCCTCGTTCGCCAAAAATTTGGGGAGCCTACCTAGTGATGGGTGCGCTTAACAACGCCATTCCGTTCTCGCTAATATTCTGGGGACAGACACAAATTGAGAGTGGGCTGGCGTCCATTTTGAACGGGACGACTGCTATGTTTGCAGCGGCTGTTGCTGGTTTGTTGCTTCGCGATGAGGCTTTAACGGCCAAGAAACTAATTGGTGCTGCTTTAGGCCTTGCGGGGGTGGCCTTCATCATGGGGCCTCGCGCGTTGACCGACTTTAACCTGAGCAATCTTGCTCAACTTGCCATACTTGGTGCAACTCTCTCTTATGCATTTGCCGGTGTGTGGGGGAAAACGGCGCTTGCTGGTCAGCCACCACTCATGAACGCCTTTGGTATGTTGATCGGTAGCACAGTATTGATGATCCCAATTGTCTTTATGTTTGACGGCCCGCCAAATCTTGAACTCTCTAAAGGCGTCTGGGGCGCTCTGATCGGTATGGCTTCTTTGTCGACCGCTCTTGCCTATGTGCTCTACTTTGCAATTTTAGCACGAGCTGGAGCTGCCAATCTTTTACTGGTCACCTTGCTCATTCCACCATTCGCAGTTGGACTTGGTGTTTTGTTCCTTGGCGAAGGAATGAAACTTGAAGCGTCGATTGGTTTTGCCATCATCGGATTGGGCTTTGCTGTGACAGATGGACGATTATTTTCCTTCGTCTTTCGAAGGACCTCTACCTAAAGCAGGCGGTGGTACCCAACGCAACAGCTTGCTGATTTGGGCTCTAACCAGTCGTTTGCTGCGATCATTATTAATGTCCGCATTTGTTCGGTCCTACTTGTACAAAAAAATCTGATTATTTGAGTATAAAAGCGCCTGCTTAGATCTCCAACTGGATGACAAAGCATTCCCCTTCTCGGCACAGATAAACAAAGCGGTTCAGAAAGTGGTCCTGCGGCTAGGTTTTACAGGCACCAAACCAATTTTTATATAATAATAAAAATTACTTAACTGTGATTTGTGGTGCCCAGAATAGGGCATCGAACTTTATATGTTTTATTTTAATTACAGCTACTTATTTTATTTTCAAAATATAAAAGCGGTCCTTCTGGAGGTGTGGTTGAACGATCATTTCGTGTATCAATTTCAAGCTAAACCGTGCCGCTGCTCTCGCTGAGTGGTGCCATTTGTTGAGCGCATAGATTTAGGCTTCGCCTGCAATCTGATGCGAGTTCTCATTTGGCTGAAGGAACCGATGTGGCTTTTTTCGTATTTTTGGCTGGCTTTGACCCAAGCGCCCCGGACAGAGCGAAGCTGAGCACGATCAGCGGCAGCCCGATCCCGAAGGTCCAGCGTAGACCGAAGTGTTCTGCAATGAACCCAAGAAGGGGCGGCGCCAGCAGAAACGTCACAAAGCTGAATTGCGCCAAAGCCGCGACGTTGATGGCTGCGGGCCGGTCGGTCCGTTGCGCTGCTGCAGACATGGCAAGCGGGAACATCATCGCGTTGCCTGCCCCGATCAGGGCGAACCCAACCAAAGCGACCAAGGGGTCAGGCGCAAAGAAGACGGTGATAACGCCCAGTGCCATGATAGTTTGCATCCCACGGGCGACACGGGTTGGTGCGAAGCGGTCGACAAACTGGTCTCCAAAATATCGCACCATGCCTTGCGACAGGGCTGCGGTTGCGACGCCGATAGCACCCATCTCTGGAATCGCTACAAAGACACTGTCGATGTAGATCGCTGTCCAATCGATAGAAGCTCCTTCGAGCAGCATTGATGACAATGTCACCCCAACAAGGACCATAATCGCGAATGTTGGCTTTGCAACGATCGGTAGTTTGTCGTGACTATCGGTGGCGCGGATGGTGGCCGGTTGAAAGGCCTGCAGGCACAGCCACGTCAGAAGGATGCAAATCGGAATGCTTGCCATCAGCTGGGTCTGAGGTGTGATCCCGAATTTGACCATGATTGCGCTGTAGGTAGCCGCCCCGAAGAACCCAAGGCTCCAGAATGCGTGCGCGCGACTCATGATGCGGCGGTCCATGCCTGCTTCGACCCTGTCGGCTTCAACGTTGATGATAATCTCAACCGCTCCAATACACAGGCCTGCTGGGATCAAAAGAAAGAAAAAGGCCAAGGAGTCATTTGCGAAAGAGGCAATCGCGAAGAACAGCGCCATTGCCGGAACAAGTGCGAGCATTGCAATCCGATGGCCAATCTTGGTCACAAGCGCCGTGCTGAGCGTGAGCGCTGTGATCGTTCCGACCGAAATCCCCATCAGCGCCAGACCCAAAGCGCCTTCTTCGATCCCCATCGCGAATTTGATGTCTGGAAGGCGCGGGAAGATTTGACCAAGGCCAAACGCATAAATCGCGAAGACCGCGAAGACGCGGTGATGCGGTTGGAGGCGGGCAGAGAGAGACATGAGTATAGCTTTCAAAAAAATACACACAAGCTTGTACAAGTACGCGAAAGTGGCCAGATTTTTGGATAATTGTAAATATCAGAATTAGACATCCTTCTCAGCGCCTTACATAAGCTGGTAGATGCGGATGAACAAGCCGTTCAGGATCCAAAATCGAAAGACTGCTTCCCACTCTCGGTCATCTGTCTACGCTCTGCATATCCCAGGCTTTGAGCAGTCTTGGTAGCGCCTCTTCCCAGTCCATGACACCGACTTGTTCTGCCCATGAGAGTACTGCCCTACAAGGTTGTTCTCGAACCGAGAGTGTCGCCCTACTAGGTTGTTGGGCACTGTCAGACAAAACGAGCTTGAGACGTGCAGGGTGGTTTCGTAGCCTGGCCATCTGACAAAACGCTCGCCTAAAGCATTAAAGCGGAGGCGGCCCAACATCAAATGTTAGGTACACATTTCGTAATCATTATTTTTTCCACAAACGATAAATGACTCCAGCTCGTAAAACCAGTCTGCTAGCTCACCATCTTTTGGATCATACTTCCATGCTTTTTGCACTACGTATAATGCTTCGTCGCCTTGAATTGCTTTCACTAATATCCTTTCAGGAAGACCCGTGTTCAGGTTTTCTTGACAATTAATAGACAGCAACAAGGAGTTATAACCGTATTGAACATCACTCAATATGATTTCTTGATCAGATCCAGAACAATCGTCAATGACAAGTTGCGTGAAGCGAGTAGCAAAACTTTCAAGGGTCTCTGGGCGGTATCCAATCAACGATTGAATCGTAATCATTTGTGACCAATCTTGCACTGTTTCGCCTATTGGTACGAACTCTGTCATCGCAAGTTCATCACTGTATTTCTCGTAACCTATTTCAAAGTTGTTATTCGGGTGACCCATCAACATTTCTTTTGGCTCAGAAATTGAAGACTGCTCACTAGTTGCCAAATACTTGTCCTCACACTCTATCAAAGCAACTATTGCAGCATTTGAACCAATCAAGGAATACGTATTAATCACGTCCCCTGATGCAGTGAGATGTTTAAAAGTTATGCCTTTTCTGAATTGAAGTTCAACTTCAGAAAACACATTTTCTGAAACGTCCATCATTTCAAGGATTAGCCATCCATCATCAAAAAATGGTGTTTCACTGGTCCAAGCCACTTCATTATCAATCTGAAAGCTGAAGTAATTTTTCTCGTCTTCAGTGGCGTCTTCGCCTATGAATATGCCAAATGAAATTGAGTTTGCCGCAACAACCAGGTCAAATTCAACTTGGTCTCCTTGAATGTTTTCTGCAACGCATTGCTGTAATCCGTCTGACCATTCTCTATACGCAACTTGCCATGTATTTTTGGCATGAAATACTTTTTCAAACCTGAGTTCTGCACTAACCGGAGAACCAAAAATATACGTAAACCATAGCAATAAAAATAGGATTTTTTTTTTCATCTCTTTCTCCCATCAATAGCAGCATCGCGACGCATAACTTAGACTCCCCATAGCAATGAGAGTTGAACAATATTATAAAAATGATGTCTTGCAAGACGATAGCACGACATAATTTGAATTTGTAACTCCGTCTATGTTTTGGTTTGGGACTATGGACGTATCGTCAGTGCAGAAACGGGCACTGTCAGACAAATGAGAACTCGCATCAGATTGCTGGCGCAGCCTGAACTTATGCGCTCAATGCTAGCAATTTGATGCGAGTTCTCCTTTGCAGGGTAGCACCCAACATACAGATTCTAGGTGGTTGTGGTTAATTGGCTTCGAGGCAATCAATCATCACCATGGCTCTACCTCACTGAGTACAAATGAAGCCAATGGAGTGAGTGCAAGTGGCATATAAACAAATTTTAAATGTCTAACGTCCCCAAATTTTTAATTTTTTAAATGGTGATTTAGAATATCCATTTATCAACCAATTAAGCGGGGTAAATTTTATTAGAGTATAATACAAAATGACGCAAACAACAAAGCCAGCGAGGATTGTGAGCACGAATATAACTGGCTGGCTGAGCCCGGTACGATAGAATAAGGCGCTCATCATCGCGATAGGGATTATATGTATGATATATATTGGGTAGGATAATTCGACAAACCATCTAAGAATTGCAGTACCAGAAACGATAAATTTTGACGCTAATCCAATGAAAAACAAGCACCATAAAATGGCATTCACTCCAATCAAAAAGGAGTTACAAATTACCATTATGGGATCAAATTGCATTTGTGCGAGATTTCTTAAATCGTCTATCCCTCCTAAAGTAAGATAATCTGAGTATGCGCGTAATAAAAATGCCAAGACCGCTAGCATACCTATTGCAAGAACAGTTTTGCTATTTTTTACTTTAGTGAAGATGTGCTGATTGGAGTAAAATATTACACCTACCAAAAAATATGAAAAATAATAAACCATATTACCAAGTTTAAGATCAAAGTAAGTTGTTGACGGCTTCCATGCTAATGGATGCCACCAATTATTGAGAATATTTGCTAAAGGTACTGTCGCTGTTAACCATAGAAAAAGAATTAACAATATTCTTGTTGAAATTTCTCTATCAAGTAAGTCTTTGATAGTTTGGACCCTGTACAAAAAGGAAAAGCAAAATACGAAGATCATTAGTTCGTAAAGGAACCATAAATGATGTGTGGTGAAATCGAAACTGCCATCCACAATATCATATAATGCGGAAAATACTAAACATGTTAAACCTACTCTAATTAAGCGATCTCTGATGAATTGTGAGGTACCTTTTCTTTTTATAATGAGAACTGAAAAAAAACCTGAAAGTAAAAAAAATAGAGGCATTCGCCAGTTATTGATAAATCTACCGATTATATTAATCCACTCTTCGGCTGGAGCGATATTTCCTATCCCGAATACTTTTGCAAAATCTGGCTGCCAAAACAAGAGAGGTGCATGCATGACTAACCCCATCATCATTGCGAAAGCTCTTAAAAAATCTAGGTTATGATACCTTATCATTTTTGTTCCACTACGAAAAATCTTTTTAAAATAGTTTAATATTTTTTTAGTTTTGTGAAGACCATTAATTACTAATCAATGATCCAACCCACCTTCAACAACCGCCCAGCCCTCAATCAACAGAGATAAGCGCCTCATCCACCAACTGGCGTGCAAGCCACTTTTGTTCACCTAGAACCCGACGCGTGACTTTGGCTGCGTGGCGCTGGGCTGCTAGCGGCGGGGGTATCTTTGGAAACTACAGTGCCAGCTCTGTGGGCACTGTCATACAGAGCCACTTGAGATGAGCAGGGCAAATTTGCAGCTTTTTTGGATTATAAATCATTCTCTATTTTTTTACGGAATCACAGAGTGGTCCCGGTAGCGGTCCTGTGGCTAGATTTTGCGGGCACCAAACCAATTTTTATATTGCAATTATAATTACTTAAATATTATTTCTGGTGCCCAGAAGA
>Ga0213868_10006327_pt1 | contig 10475 bp, 9 predicted proteins | sample PICome_9_FD_160087 | JGI IMG/M metagenome (GOLD analysis project Ga0213868, IMG submission 160087) | Coastal seawater microbial communities near Pivers Island, North Carolina, United States - PICO127 | ecosystem: Environmental > Aquatic > Marine > Coastal | place: USA: North Carolina | collected...
CATTTGAATCATGGATTGAAAAACTCTAATTGGTTGTAATTTCAAATTGTAGTATTCATATCCACATCAAGAAGCGTAAAATGTCAAACATTTACTGTGACAGAGTCGTTTTCGTGAATAGGAATCCATAGCCTCAATACGTATCAAAGATTGTAAATTGTAACAAGGTAGGTTAGAGTTTAGAATATGTTCAAATGGGACAAAGAACGAATTGATTTCCTTGAGGAGTGAAATCCAGCTGGTTGTTGAATGATATGAGGTAAAAAACATTGTTATCGACTCGAATGACAACATTTGATGTTCACCAGGACGTGAGGCGTTCGCCACGTCTTCGAATAGGAATTATTAAGGCATAGACCTATATTCCTTACCTATACTTCAGAACACTTGCTCTATATATGGATATTACTTTTTCGATATATTGCAAATGCTAGCACAGGCACTTGTCATTATCGAGACGAAATAAGTTCGAAGTCCAGATCGAGTTCCATCCTGGACCATTTTCCTGATATTGGACGGAGGAATATAGAGCAAATTCAATCGAAGTATAGACCTATATTCCTTACCTATAGTTCAGAATATTTACTCTATGTATAGGTAATACTTTTGCAACATTTTGACAATGCTAACACAGGTACATGTCATTATCAAGACGAAATCAATTCGAAGTCGAGGTCGAGTTCCATCCTGGACCATTTTCCTGATATTGGACGAAGTAACTCATGCTAAATTCAATAGACCTATGTTCCTTACCTATAGTTCAGAACATTCACTCTGTATATGGGTATTACTTTTGCAATATATTGCTGGTGCTAGCACAAGCACTTGTCACGGTCGAGACGAAGTCAATTCGAGGCCGAGTTCCATCCTGGACCATTTTCCCAATATTATACGAAGTTACTCATGCTAAATACAATCGAAGCATAGACTTATATTCCTTTGCTATACTTCAGAACACTTACTCTATATATGGGTAATACTTTTGCAATATATTGCTGGTGCTAGCACAGGTACTTGTCATGGTCGAGACGAAATCAATTCGAGGTCGAGTTCCATCCTGGACCATTTTCCTGATATTCGACGAAGTAATATGAGCGATTTCAATCGAAGCATGGACCTATTCAATTATTTGAGGTTTCATTCGTTTGCGAAACAAAAATAATAGGTAGAAGAAATTAAGGAAATATTGCTTTGCGTGATATATGTAATATTTACAAATTGTTATGCTTGAGTTTGTAACGAAGAGAGTCAGGCATTTGTCAAAAAAATCCACAGCATCATTTCAAATAACTCTTCTATAGCACCACATAGTGTATTATTGAGTGTATTATTCCAATTCTTTCATGTATATTCGCCGATAGCAATGGATTACTGGAGTCTGTGCATGGCACATATTTTCCTATTCACTGATTTCGACTTATTATCACCACCTTTCGTAAAATCTGAGGCTATTCTGACTGCATAACAGAACGCTCATTGGTGGACAAATAGCAAACTTTATACCTTTTATCCACATAGAAAATCACCATATCAGATAGAAAAAAATGCCAAGGGAACAATTGATGATTTTGAATTCTGTCCAGCCTTTAGTTTCAGAGACAACGATAAATCCAGGATGTGAATGTTTCTCTATGGTACGTGATTGTGGCATGGTAAATGAACAGAATATGGCTGACTATCTGCAGCAGGATAGTATAGAAGTTTTAAATGTAGTAGGTTGAGTTTGATGGATTAATTCGTTTTGATATTTAAATTATGTTGATTATGGCACTGTTGTTTGTGTGCCTGTGTTTTCCCGAGGTAAAAAATAAGTTGATATGATTAACTGGATATCGGTTAATTGCCTGCTCAACACCATAATCCAAACAAATACCAAACAATAGTTTTATGTCCAATACAATTTTTTATCAGTATCACCACACACAATGTTAAATGACACAGCAGTACTAGCAAAACTATATAAAATAGTAAAAAGTATACAAAAGTAGTTCAATATATATATTCAGATGAGATGCTTTTTCTTAACCACTTTCCTTTAGTACTTTATGCTACCATGGTAGAGGCAGTGGCAGACTCGTACCTCCAGTTGGAAGGGAGCTTCCTGGTGGTACGGTAGTACCTGGCCAAACGGTGGATACGACTCTCGATAAGGATAAGACGGAACTTGGAGTCCTTATCCTTACGGTTCCTCTCAAGATGCTTACGAACCTGAACAGCTTTCTTAATAAGCATGTAAAGATCCTCAGGGATCTCAGGAGCAAGACCGTTGGCCTTGAGGATACGAACAATCTTCTGTCCAGTAATGGAGTGAACCGATGCGATACCGTTGGAATCACGAAGCATTACACCAATCTGAGAAGGGCGAAGACCCTTCTTGGCAAGCTTGCATACATGATCCTCAACGTCAGCGTTGGAGACCTTGGACCAAGAAGGAGGGGTGCGCTTGTAAGGCTTGGCACTCTTAGAGATACCCTTTCCAGGTGCATGCATACGTCCCATGCTAAAGGTTGAAGATGAAGAAAATACTTGGTCAGTGATTCAAGTCTTAATGAAAGGTTAGTGTTTCCTTACCGCGAACCTGGTTCAAGCGTTGAAATGGAATGCATCGAAAGGACGTGTACGTGTGAGTGTGTCTATGTATCGACAGAGAGCGGTTACGACAACAAAGTGTCATCGGGTACAAAAGGAAACTGAAATGGTAGGTAAATAGTGAATACCATTCAAATTTCCTTCTCTCTGACATTGTGCCTTTCACAAGATGTAATCTATACTAGACAGATAAGGATATCAGTCATAGTGATATGAAGGCCATCTGGGCATGAGACTCTCTTCCAAGAGTTTCAAAAGCTATGTAACTACAGTACATAACCTACGTAGAACCACCACTCCAGCAGCATAGATGGATAGAAATCCATCGTCCTCGACAAAGCAATCGAACTCGAAGCAAGCTCACGGCCAGAAAACTAACATGCGTAGAGGGTAGCAACACTCCATTACCATGGAGGAACCAACACAACTCACATTGAAAGTTAGTTTTGTTTTCCTGTGTGAAAAAAAAAAGAAGAGAGGTAGAGACTTGTCAAAAACTGAGATAAGAAGGCGTGGTTGGAAATTCCAGCGTTTTACATTTTAGTAGGAAGGTAAGATGAATTCACGTAGAAACCATACCAGGGTCTACGTGAGAGGGTCTGAGAAACTAAAATCCGTCCCCCTCCATTTTGCACCACGACATTTTCATTCTTCATACCTCTTCTATCTCAATACTAAACCAAGATGTACGTGCAATCTAATTGTTTTCTCTCCTAAACCATCGATATATCAACATGAATGATTAATGTAGTGAAGGTGTTGGTGCGAAGGAATGTGGATCAGACTCAACTGACGAGGCTCAGTACGGTTCTTCCATGTGTAGTTACGTTATCATGTGTCTCCAACGCGTGTAAAAAGAACTACAAATGTTAGCTCAGAATACACTTTGCCTTCCGAAACAAACCAACATCATCACGATCTTACCCAGCATGTTTGAGAGATGGTCTTATGACATATAGGTTAGGACATTCTTCAATCTCTATCTAGGTGGAAGGTGCTTCTGATATTCAACTTGCTTCCATAAGTTCAAGTATCAGAAAAACATCTTCTCTCACACACACACCAGAGAGATTGGTCCGCAGCCCTCCAAACATTCCATAGTCACTCACACGTTTTCTTCTTCCTTGTTCTCTTACCTGCAGGGCTCGTGGACCTGGAAAGCACCTTAAGCGCGTCAATGCCCCTAGGCATTGGAACCTCGGAAAGATGTCCGGAGTATGGGCTCCCAAGCCTTCTGCCGGACCTCACAAGATGCGTGAGTGTCTTCCCCTCTCCATCATCCTTCGTGATCGTCTTAAGTATGCCCTTACCGGAAAGGAGTGCATGCAGATCTGTATGGAAAGATGTGTCAAGGTAGACGGAAAGATCCGTACTGACCACAACTTCCCAGCTGGATTCCAAGATATCATCGAGCTCGAGAAGTCTGGAGATCTCTTCCGTCTTCTCTTCGATATCAAGGGAAGATTCGTCCTTCAGCGTGTTGCCAAGGACGAGGCTTCTTTCAAGCTTTGCAAGGTTTTGAAGACTTACATCACCCCCGGAAAGATCCCTGTTGCCGTCACCCATGACGGACGCACCATCCGTTACCCCGACCCTGATGTTAAGGCCAACGATACCATCAAGGTTGATATTGCTACTGGAAAGATGACTGAGATTATCAAGTTCGAGCTTGGAGCTATGGTTATGATCACCAAGGGTCATAACTGTGGACGTATCGGACAGCTCATGCACATTGAGAAGCACGATGGATCCTTTTCTATTGCCACCGTCAAGGATAAGAAGGGACATACTTTCTGCACTCGTCTGCAAAACGTTTTCGTCATTGGAAGTGGAGAGACTCCTGCTATCACCATCCCCAAGGCACGTGGTATTAAGAAGACTATTTTGGAGGAGCGTGCTGATGCCGAGGCACGTGGTGAGCTTTAAAATAAGTCATGTTCTCATAAAGTAAAGAAAAAAAGGTTGTAACAAATGATGTAGTTGTCATGGTTTATTTATTTTATCGTCACTTTATAGAGAGCTGGAGAGGAAACTACATAAGAGTGTATTTAGTAGATCGTGAAAGCTATAATGATATTTTGAGGTAACCATTTTCTTCATGTGTGGAGACACTTTCCCGCAAAAATTGATCCTTTGCCTACCATCTTTTTTGATGGCCACAACCGCACGAGACACGAGTACTCGTAAGTTACTCGCGTAAACACCAAACTATCTACTTACTCCATTATAAACAAACGCCATGTCTCGTTTCTGGGCAGCCGAAAACGCTTCGTCCGATGAATCATCATCTGATGAGTCTAGTTCCTCTGGATCCTCCTCCGAGGACCAGAAGCGAAACGTCAACAAGTGGGTCGACTTTAGTGATGAGTCTGGTATGTTGGTGTTTTATATTCAGATTGTTTTTTCTATTACTCCTTTCTTTATCATAGCATCTCATGAATTTCTTATGTAAATTGATTAGATTCGGAGGAAGAAGTTCGTGTCGTCAAATCTGCAAAAACTCGTACATTTGAATCGCTCGAAAGTGGTATCAAGTCCATCCGAAACGCTATGAAAATTCGTGATTTCTCCACCATTCAAACCAAATATGATGAATTGATGAAAAATATTTCTTCTTCCAAAACTATGGCTATCATTAATGCGCATGGGGGTATTCCTCGCTTCTTTGTGAGGATTCTTTGTGATTTGGAGGATTTTATTGCAGAAAGGAAGAAGGACAAGGCTGCATTCAAAAAATTGAGTCCTACACAAGGAAGAGCTCTCAACAGATTGGCCTTGACATTGAAGAAAAATAACAAGAGTTATGAAAAGTTAATGGAAGAATACAGGGCGAATCCTAGTACTTCAGATATTGAGGCAGAGGATGAGGAGGATGAAAAGGCTGTAGTCAGTGGTTCTGAATCAGACAGTGAGAGCTCCTCTTCATCATCTTCGTCTTCTTCCTCCTCCTCTTCATCTTCATCTAGTTCCTCTGAAAGTGATTCTGAATCATCAAAGTCGGTAAGTGCATCAAAATATACCAGTAGAAATGAATCAACTTGAGGGTGTATTCGCAGTGATTACATTCACCTCCTGTTCATACAGGAGCTGAATTCCTCGTTTCTGATTCAGCCGCAGTTTGACTGCTTTCCTCCTCATGGTTCGCCGTGGTCTACCGCTGTCAAAGCGGTCAGGCAGTGGGGAATGTAATCAATGCGGCTGCTGAGACTAACACATCCAAAACCCTGAGTGAAAGTTTTCCCTCCCATACCTGGTGATTCTTTCGGTTTTTATTTGAGTATTTCATACAATGCCGTCACTCACAATCCATATCTTTTTCATAATTTTCTGTAGAGTTCATCATCTAGTTCCAGTGAGTCCGGTTCTGAACCAGAGTCTGATGATGAATCCAAATCGGAATGGGGTAGTTCCTCCTCATCGTCATCTGAATCTGATTCTGACGACGAAGTCGATCCTTACGCTCAATTGAAAGGACGTGCTCGTTGGCTCAAGAGTGCTACAGTTGTAAAAGAAAAGGTTGTGAAAGACAAAGAAGGTCGTGCTGAGGCAAGAGCGCAAGCCAAGGCTAAGGCAGCAGCTGAAAAGGCAGTTGCACAAGAGGCTGAGGAAGCATCGAAGGAAAAGGAAGAAGAAATGACTGCTGCAGTATTGCAGAGAAAGTGTAACGAACTAGTGAGTTCAAGAGGAAGAAAAGGAACGGATATTAAGGCAGTTCTTCAAAAATTGGAGCGGTTGGCTCAATTGTCTGTTAAATTTGGGCCTAGGGTTGAGATTCCTATGTTGATGCATGTCATGACTGCTCAGTTTGACTTAGTCCGAACTCTTGATGATTATCAAGATACTCCCACTTGGCGTGCTTGTGCGAACTACTTGGAGCGTGTTGCTAGCGTTTTAGAGGATGGGGACAAACATTTCAAAAAATACACTCTTGGAACAGCTACCTTCGGAGCAGACGATTTGATGGTAGGAAACGCATTGAGTGGAAAGATCAAGAATAAGATGATGGATGCTGCTAAAAGCGGTGAGATTGGTGCCAGAGATGCTGTTGCTGCCGTCGAGGCTTTGATCAATCCCCATACTGGAGAGAGTGAGACTGAAGACGAACGCGCTGAGCGTCTTCGTTTAGAAAAGGAAGCCCAGTTAACTGATGAAGAAAGAAGTAACATTCCTGTAGTCGGGTCTCTCTCGTTATTCATTACTCGACTCGATGAAGAATACATCAAAAGTCTTCAGAGAACTTCTCCTCACTCTGCCGAGTACATTACGCGACTTAGGGATGAACCACAACTTGTTAATCTACTTCGAAAGGTTTACAACTACTATGTGCGTGTTGATTCCAAGCCAGAGGCTGCTGCACTGGCTCAACTTCGTTTAGAGCACCTGTACTATTGTCACGATACAATATTACAAAAAATGAATCCAGAAGACAGTGTAAACTCTGCAAAGCTTGTTCAAGACCTATGCACCTTTATCTACCAGCATGGAACGGATAGAAGCAAGACACGTGCCATGCTTTGTCATATTTACCACCACTCTCTGCACGATCGATTTCTTGAAGCCCGTGATTTGTTGCTCATGTCGCATTTACAGGAAAATATTTCCACTGTTGGTGATGTTTCTACTATGATTCTCTTTAATAGAATGATGGTTAATTTAGGTCTTTGCGCCTTCCGTCAAGGCCGTACCTGGGATGCCCACCAATGTCTGACAGAAATTTGCTCTGGAAGAGTTCGTGAACTATTGGCTCAGGGTGTTTCCACTGGTCGATTTGCTGGAGATAAAAGTGCCGAAGAAGAAAAAGCCGAGAAGAGACGACAGATCCCCTACCACCAACACATTAATCTTGAACTTATCGAAGCTTGTCACCTGATTAGTGCCATGCTTCTTGAGGTTCCTAATATGGCTGCTGCAGGTGATGAAGCGGGTAGAAAGACAAAAATTATCTCAAGAGTTTTTAGAAAGCACAACGATATATACGATCGTCAAGTCTTTACTGGACCTCCTGAGCAGATTCGTGACTTCATCATGCTTGCATCCAAGTCTTTGATGAAGGGCGATTGGAAAAAATGTGCCACTCTTCTCTCTGACCTTGATGTGTGGCATCTTATTCCTGGTGAAAATGTAGTCGAACAAATCAAATCAATGCTTGCTGAAAAGATCAAGTTGGAGGGCCTTAGAACTTATCTCTATGCATTTTCCAATCAGTATGAGTCTTTGTCTCTTGCACAACTTTGTGAAATGTTTGAAATGAGCAAAAACGAAGTTCATTCGATCATTAGTAAGATGATGATCAATCGCGAAATCCATGCCAGTTGGGATCAGCTGACGGAAACTATTGTTCTTCACAAGGTAGAAGCTAGCTCTCTTCAGCTACTGGCTCTTCAGTTCGCTGAAAAGGCTGCTAATTTAGTCGAGGCCAACGAGAGGCTTCTTGATAGTAAGACTGGAAATTTCCAATTCAGAGATGGAGAAGGGCATTGGAAACATGGAGATCAGCGTGGACACGCACACAAGAGAGGCACCCCAAGTGGTCGAATGGGACGGGGTAAGGGAGGACCTAAAGTTGCTGGCCGTGGTGGACAAAGAAGATCAGGTGCAGGCCCGAGGAGGTAACTGGATGTTTCCGTTGGAAGGTATCCTTAAGCTAAGCTTTAAAATAGATTACAACACTACAATACTTCAATTCTTTTGTTTCATCCATAGAGGCATGAACAAAAGTACTGTTCTCCACAATGCCTTGTAACATCATTCCACCCTAGCATTTGCATGGATTCATTTCTGTTCATTAAGGATATTGAAAAACGGTCAACGATGAAGAGAAACATTTTAAAACACAGAGACATCAAAATATTTAGCCTCAAGGCTGAGGAAATGAGGTTTTGCAATTAACGATTGCCTTTCCACATTCACGAGGCCATGTCACAAATCTTTCAAGGAACGCAGTGATATCCTTGACGACACTGAACAGAGACTCAAAAGGCTGATCATTTGTGAGTGCTTGTTTCATTTTAAATTGGAATTCATCGCGTCCAAAGTTTGTGTTTTCTTACCTGAAGAAGAATATAAAAACCGGCAGCAAAACCAGCAAGCGGCCAGGCAATGAATATAAGGAGGATAAGCCAAAGAAGTGCGTAGATTGGATTTCCAGATGCCATGATGAATGTACAAATATGATGATAAGTGATCAACAATGATATGATATATGGTTCATTTCAGAGAAAGAGCAACGGGCTTCTCTTTTTTTGAAAATTTGAATTTTTTAGATTTCGGGAATATCCAAACTTATTCATAGTTAGTACATACCGGATAAGCAAATCAAGAAAAGTCATTTTAGCGGCATAGCATTACAATAACTGAGAAAGATATGATGCAAGCAACAGTAATGACAGATTCATCAGTATCTTCTCCTCCTAAACGAAGGTGTACTCTATCTTTTTTAAGCAGTGTTTCGTTCCTTATGCAGAATTATTGAAAACGAATAGAAACTTTCGGTTATTCCTCTTCGGTCATTTCCTTCAATATACTGGCGATTGGATGATTCAAGTCGCAACTTTAATATCCGTTGAAATATTAGCACCTGGGTCATCCACCGCTATATCTATTGTGGTTTTATGTGGAGTCTTACCAGAGGTATGTTTTGCGAATGTGGAAGGTATTCTTGCGGATAGTTTTGATCGAAGGAAGTTGGTGGCGATGATTGATTTTGCCGCTGGGATAGTAGTGCTGCTATTCTTGGTCGCAAGTTACTATCAAAACCTGTCGCTGTTTTACTGTTCCATCATTGCTCGTTCTACTTGCCAAGCATTATTACATCCAGTGAATAGGTGCGTTGTGTTCAAGGATGAATGAAAGTACTACAGAAATTAGAAGTCTCAAATTTATTTTGAATCCATGTCGTATGTCATCCATGAGGCAGATCAATCGCCCCTATGATAGTACCATCATTGGGTGATTTAAAACGAGCTGCATCTTTGAATGGAATGGCATGGTCACTAATGCTCATGACTGGAGGTGCAATAACAGGATACGTTTCCGCTGCAGTTGGAGTTGAATTCAACGCTTTTACTCCAAAGCCTGGTTAGAGAGGATATCCTTGGACGTGTCTTAGCCATCGAATTCTCAGTAGCAAGTGTGTTCGAAGCCATGATGTCATATACTGCCGGTAGAATGGGGGATACAGGGATTGGTAAACATCAAGTTGCTTTGCTGTCGGGAATAGTTCGTGGCGTGGTGTTGTCAATATGGAGTGTGTACCATATTTATGCTAAAGGAGCTGCAAGAATGGGCTCAATCAAGAATAGAACGTTTCATTCTGAACCCGGTTTGGTGTAAGATAAACCGCTGGTCAATCATTATCGAATGTTCCACATCATTTTTTAGAAAAGTCTTTGCACATTGTGCAAAAAAACCTACAAAGCACTCAACCCTGGAACAATATAAAACGAACTTATAATCTGACTTAAATTCAGTCCTACAAAAAGAATTCTGAGAAAGGAATGGTAGTCTAATGCTGATCATGACTGCGACCATTGGATTGTCCTATCGAGATTGAAAACATTCGAAATTACTCTGAAGTTCTATGCTGGACCAATATTTTCATTTTCGAAACTCACTTATTCATCGTACTTTCGATGGGAATAACTTCATATGCATACTCCTTTCACCTGTATCCATATATTTAACACTTATTCCCTTGCATATGCAATGATAGTCTGATGTTGATCATGACTGCGACCATTGGATTGTCCTATCGAGATTGAAAACATTCGAAATTACTCTGAAGTTCTATGCTGGACCAATATTTTCATTTTCGAAACTCACTTATTCATCGTACTTTCGATGGGAATAACTTCATATGCATACTCCTTTCACCTGTATCCATATAT
>Ga0213868_10006331_pt1 | contig 10472 bp, 10 predicted proteins | sample PICome_9_FD_160087 | JGI IMG/M metagenome (GOLD analysis project Ga0213868, IMG submission 160087) | Coastal seawater microbial communities near Pivers Island, North Carolina, United States - PICO127 | ecosystem: Environmental > Aquatic > Marine > Coastal | place: USA: North Carolina...
CGTTACCACACATTTGAAAAATGATGATAATAAGAAAAACATACTTCACAATAATTATCTTGATTGTGTCCTGTAATTTGACTTTTGGACAATGGCCAATGTCAAACGACACAGATTTTAATTTTGATATTGAAAAACCAACATACGAAAAAGATGAAGGTCCAAAAATTCTATTAGATGGTGCTCACCATAACTTTTTTATCCAATGGGATTTTATAAAACCATTTTCTGATTTGGCCAATGCTGATGGATATCAGACAATAGTCGATAGTTTAAAATTCACACCTGAATATTTAAAACGCTTTGATATTGTAATGATTATAACGGCTCTTCCATTCCACTTCACCACTAAAAATGAGGTAACAGATGAATCTACATTCTCTAAAGACGAGATAAATAGCTTGTATGATTGGGTTAATAATGGTGGTTCACTTTTAGTTTTTAGTGAACACGCACCATTTGACCAAGCAATTAATCCACTTTTAAATCGGTTTGGAATTGAATCAAGTGTTGGAACAACAATTGACAGTTTGAACTATAACAAAGAAATTGGAAGAAAAGGATGGATAGAATTTAACAAGGATAACGGACTTCTAAACAATGGACATCCAATAATTAAAGGAAGAACATCAACAAATCAAATTAATCGATTGCTGACTTTTGGAGGTAGTGGACTTAATGGAAAGAATTATACCAACCTGTTAAGGTTGTCTGAATCATCAGAAAACGTAGTTCATAGTACAGGAGTTGGACCAATTGGAAAAGGTGACTCACAAGCGTTGGCAGGAAATGTTGGTAAAGGAAAAGTAGTTGCTCTTGGAGATTCGAACGGATTTACAGCAATGGTTTTTGACCAAAGGGATGGAACAAAACAAAAAGCTGGTATGAATTTAGAAAATTACGATTGGAAACAATTTGTATTGAATACATTATACTGGTTATCCAACGAATAAAAAACGTGTGGTAACACCGTGTATAATTCATTGCTTCTGAATTTCCTAATCGGAAATTCCTCGCACTTTTACTATCTTGGTTTCTTAATCTGAAAATCCTCGCGGATTTTCACGCAACGAAACCATACACAAACACGTTATGCACAATTAAAACAAAGGAAATATGATTAAGAATAAACAATCAATTTTGTTTTTGGCTATCCTATTAACAATGCTGAGTAGTTGTAAAAGAGATGATAATAAAAATCCAGAGGAATGTTACTCAAATAATAATGCACAGGCCATAGCTCACGATGGTGTCAATAGAGAATATGTTTTATACATACCTAATTCATACGATGGAACATCTTCTGTTCCTCTAATGCTGAATTTTCATGGGTTTGGAGGAAGTGCAAGTGATTATATGCAAGAAGCAGATATGCGCTCATTGGCAGAAGCCGACACTTTTATTTTAGTCTATCCTCAAGGCAGTTGTTTAGACGGTTCGTCTCATTGGAACGCTTGTCCATTAGGAGGAGACAATAAAAGTAATGCTGATGATTTTGGATTTGTTGAATCCATGATAACTGAGATATCATCTCAGTACAATGTAGATATGGAGAGAATTTATGCTGCTGGATACTCAAACGGAGGCATGATGGCATATGGACTTGCGAATTATAAAAGTGATTTAATTGCCGCGGTGGCATCTGTTTCCGGAACAATGTTAAACTGTACAGGATCTACCAGTCATCCTATGCCAGTAGTGCATCTTCATGGAACCTCTGATGGTGTTGTTTCATACAATGGGAGTACTGATTGGAATTCTGTACAAAGTACATTAGACCATTGGATTAACTTCAATAATACAGTTTTAACTCCTACTATAACAACTGATAATAATATTGAACGTTATGTCTATGACCAAGGAGATAGTTCAGCTTCTGTTGAGCATTACAAATACATTGGAGGAGACCATGTTTGGTTTAGCGCAACTTTTCAAGGTCAGAACGCATCTGAATTGGTTTGGAGTTTTGTATCACGATATGACATAAATGGATTGAGATAAAGAATAAAAGTGCATAACACGGTATATAAAATCATAGCTCGTTCCTCGCTACGCTTCATATACTAACCGTTGTGCTTCATTAGATAAAATATATATGAATAAAATAAATATATTTTTCCTTGTTCTTGTAATAATATCTGCGAGCTGTAATTCAGTAGAAAAGAAGAATATTCTACGAATAAATAAAAATTTTGAAAAAGGTTGGAAGCTTGAATATCAGTCTAGAGAAGAATCTTCTAATCTACGTGATGTTTGGAGTATGTCGGACTATTTTATCGATAATCAAACGTCAGAAATATTATATCTAGAGGAAGTTCGGTATTTGGATGAAATGCAATATTTAGATAACATCTTTAATCCAAGTGCAGAAAATAATCCATCGAAAATAATAAAAATTAAACCGGGTATAAACTATCAGCTACCCATAATTCGGGGTATGGGGGATATCTACATACTTAGAAATCCACCAGAAAAAACAAACACATTTAAAGATGAAAAAGAGATATCTAAATGGCATTTACACTATTAATGTTTCCAAAATCTAATTAAATATTTAACATATTGATCAAAGAATAAAAACTAATAAAAACATGAGGATAAAATTTAATAGCAATAAATCGATGGTTATTTGGGGGATTATTTGGTGTATTACGGCGGCAATTGCCAGTGAATTTGAATTAAGCTATTTGTTTATAATACCAGTTATTTATTGGACTTTTTTAGGCAGTGCAATAACTGACTTAGTTGTTGATAAAGATTGGCACGGGTTAAAGCGATTTTTAATAATATCAACGATTATAATAGCTGTGATTGTTATTGTTTCTCTTTATTGGGAATAGTAAATAAAACAAAGCACAACAATGGCTATAAGTAATTGCTTAGCTGGTTAAGAGAAGTGTAATTCCTACAAATCAACACTAACAATTACATCTGAAAAAAACGTAACTTTAAAAACGCAACTAATCATAGCCTAAACGTTGTGTATCATTACCTAAAATGCAAAAAAAAACTGAATTTGATAAGTATTTAAAATATGCTGAAAAGTTGTTTACCGAAATAATAGACAATACGGATAACCCAAAAGCTGCTGTAATATATAAAATTGAAATAGGAAATATTCAAAGTTCTGATTACAAGTTTTATATTGGAAAAGCTTCTAAAGGAATTCTAAGACCAATGAAGCATTACCAAAAATTTGTAAGTAATTATGAAAATAAAGTTTATCGAAAAACATACAAAAATGGTGAAGTTATCGGAGAACGTAAAAGCTGGAGAAAGAAAGTCCATATCCCGTTATCTGAAGCTAGAAAAAAAGGAAAGAATATAAGATTAACTATGATTAACGTTGAATTAACTGAACTAGATAAAACTGAACAGAAAATGATTAAAGAGAATATTCAGAAATATGGAATTGAAAACACCTTAAATTCCGTCAGTTTAAAATAATAAATAAAATTAAAAAAATGTCTAAAACGTACACCATAACCTTTGATGAAAAGAAAAAACGCTATCGATTAACTCCAGAAACAGGTAGAGCAATATTAGTTAGAGCAGATCATAAGAAATTTGAATGGCTAAAAAGTCAAGAAAAAGGTAAAATAGTAAAGATTAGTGAATCTGGAAGATGGACTTCCTCAAAAGATTATGATGGCTTGTATGATGCAGTAAAAATCTTATCTAAAGAGAAAATAATAGATAATACGTCCTCCACTAAAGTTATAAAAGCTAAATCTGCAAAAAACAAAGGAGATATAAAAAAATCTGAAGGCCGATTCACGGATATAATCCGTTGTGACGAAATAGAATACCTTGTTTGGAAATGGCGACCATCAGGAGAAGAAAATAGTACGAAAAAGGAAAACGCAATAAGATACGGAAGTAGCTTAAGAGTTAAAGATGGAGAGCTTGCCGTTTTTGTTTACAAACAAAAAAATGGAGAAAACCAAGATTTTATTATTGGACCTCATGATCAAACTATAAAATCTGAAAACTTTCCAATTCTAACAAGTATTGTTGGAACTGCTTTTGGTGGAGAATCTCCTTTTCAAGCAGAAATCTATTTTATTAACTTATCAGATTACATTCGAATTCGTTTTGATATTCCATTTTTTGATGTATTTGATTCCCGTTTTGCGGATCTTCCCCTTCCATTGGCAGTAAAAGGATCTTATATCCTGCAAATAACAGACTACCAAGGTTTTGTAAAATTAAACCCTCTAAAAAATTTAGAATACGAAGATTTTAAAAAGACAGTAAAAAAGACGGTAACGAAACACATCAAGACTGTTCTTGTAAACTTCAATGCTACCTATGAAGGTATCCCCATTCTCCAAATAGAAAGAAAAATTTTACAAATTAATGATGAAGCTGTTGCTATCCTAAGGAATTTGTTAGCTGAAGATGTTGGTATAAACCTGAAAGCACTTGATATTAGCTCACTTAAATTTGATAAAGATTGTGATAATTATAAAGAAGTAAAAGCATTGTACATTCCTGCAAAAGAGAAACCAAATAATGATGCCGAGGCAGAATCAGATGAACTTTTTGAAAAACTTCCTTGGGCAAAAAAATGGAGAGATAATCCAAAAGAAGCTTCAGAAAGAGCCAAATCTATTTTAGGGTATCATGAATTAAATCCTGTTACGTTGCAAGCAAGAATTGACAGATATGTAGAAGCAGATTTGACTGGTGAAAATATTGACCAAAATATTGATCCTAAAAGTGATAAATGGCCACTTATTGAAAAAAAATCTTGTTTAAATTGCAATGAAACGGGTAAGGTAATTTCATTCAGTACTGAAAGTACCGGATTCTTGAATTTAATCAAGAAGGAGGTCCGCACCGAGTCAGTTTGTAGTAACTGTAATGGAGCTGGTTTCATAGAAAAAGAGCACTATCCTTACCGTCTAGAAGGAGGAGAAGAAAAGTACTATAAAATCAAATGTGATATGAATCTTGATTTGGTGGTGAAAGTAATTTTGGATAAGTTTATTACAATGGGTGAATTTACAAAATCAGAATTATTGAAAGCAATAAGTCGTCCTTTTTGCCATTCAATAGTATGGCCAAAATTTAAAGAAAAATACCTTCATAATCTCTGGTCTATGGGTGTTAACGATAAGGTAGATAATGAAAAAATAGACTGGTCATTTATTAAACATAGGTATAGTGAAATGGAAGATTGGCCTCCTTTTCTGTACATAACCGATGATGATATAGAAGACTGGTTCATACCATTATTATTTAAAGAAGAAATTATCGATAACGGCACCAAAAGGCGTCCAAAAAAAGATGATACTATTTATTACAAGTTTACCAACAAATCAAAAAATATATATAAAGACTTATGATCAGTAATAATTTTAGATTCGGAACGAATAATTTATTAAAACAGACACACAACAATGTGTATAGTTCATAGCACCCTTCGGGATGCTACGACACCATACACTGAACGTTGGCAGTAATTTGAGAAAATGAAATACATACTTATACTTTTTTTAATAATCTCTTGTAAACTTTTTTCACAAGAAAAAAAGGTTGTTTATCTAAATGAAAATTATCAAGAAATTGATAAAAGTGAATTTATAAAAGGAGAAAGCTCAAGAGAATATCTTGATTTATATTTTGAAAATGATTCTTTAATTCAAGGTTTGTTGGTAAGGAGAAGACCAATTGGAAAGCTAAATGAAAATCAACTAAACGAATTAAAACGGAATTTATCAATTCCAAAGGAAATTAATGATGAATTAATTGTAATAATTTATTATCCTGGAAAAGACAGATGTAATGGTATGGAAAGAAACTCTACGTGGAATATATTCGATAGAGATTACTTAAAAAAGTTAAAAAAAATCAGCGATGTGAATCACCATTGGATTTATAAAGATGATGAAAATTTAAAATATTATTATCAAGATAAGATAGGATGGAAAAAAGATAATAATCAATTAATTGAAAATTTTTTTTTCAAATACCATTATCCTTGCTTTAGTTGTGTAGTAATTGATTCTAAAGGAAATTTTATTGCAAATTATGGGGAATTCGGAAAACAAACTGTTTGGGAAATTTCGAAAGAATTAAAAAAAATTAAATAAAAACTACTGCCAACAATGGCTATAAGTAATTGCTTGTTCTCGCCTACTTCTGAAAATCCTCGCGGATTTTCAATTTGGTGTGTACTTGCAAAGTTAAGTGCTAAACCACGCAATTACTCATAGCCCAGACCGTTAGCACCAATTAAAAGAAAAACGAAATGATAAGAAATCTAACCATCTTAATTGTAATTCTGCTTACTTCATTAACTGTTTATGGACAGAATTTATTCTTCATTGGAGAAAAGAGCTATCAATGTACTGAATCTATTACTTTACAATCTAACTCAGATGACACAGAGGATTTAAATGTTTTATTTGCAAAGGATAATAATGCATATTTCGTAGTTCAAACAAAACCAAATTTGAATTCAAATTTTAGCGGAAAACTAATAATTTATCTAGACGATGGAACGGTTATAACTTGTAATGATTTTATTGTATCTGATAATGTAGATAATATCGCTAAAGCAGTTTACTCATTGACTGAAGAACAATTGAACAAAATGAAAAATAGCAATATAAATACAGTTAGATATACTTTAAATGTGTTAAATGTTAAAGAAGTAAATAAATCAGCATCAAATAAAAGAAATTCAACCAAAACAAATTTTCCGAATTTAATTAACGAATTTTTTAAAGAATAACTGGTGCTAACAATGTGTATAATTCATTGCTAGTTATAGCCTACTTACGAAAGTCCTCGCGGACTTTCTATTCGGTTTGTATTTGCTAAATTAGGTGCTTAAAACACGCAACTAATCTTACACAAAACCGTTAGGCACAAGCAGAAAAAAGAAAATCACTCACCGTATTGATTAAGCATTCCTTGAATTCTGGTCTGAATTTTATCTCGAATAGAGTCAGGAGAAACTACCTTAACTTTTTCACCATACGACAGAATCAAACGTTCTAATTCGTAATTCGGTATTACTTTAATCGAAATTACCATTTCACCACTTTCCAAAAACTTTGGTCTTGATTGAGTTGGATGAATTGGCTTTGTTTGAATGTATGGTGCTAATTCAGAAGCAAACTGTAATATAATATTCTGAATTTCGGTATCATTAATTCGAGTTACACCAATAATATCATAAAAATAATCATCATCCCAATCTATGTCAGTTGCTATGTAATCGGTATCAATTTCATTAATCGATTGTATTCTGTCTAATGCCATATTCCAAGAGGAAATATTATTATCCTCATTCAAGCCAAAAACAAACCAACGATTATTGTATTGTTTTAACACATAAGGGTGTAAAATGATTTTATATGATAAAGGGTTTTTGAAATCTTGATATTCAATTTCTAAAACACGACTATTAGATATAGCATTAAAGATAGGTTCGATAAACGAAATACCTTCATAGTCAATATTAGAGTCAAAATGAATAACTTGTTTTGATTCGTTTACAAATCCTAACTTGTCATTTAAAATTGGAATCATCTCATTAACCCATTCAAACTGTGGTAAACCTTTAAAACGAGACAGTACCAATAAGGCAGATTTTATATTATCAGATTCAAATGTGCTTAAAGGACTATTTTTAATTGAAAAATTTCTGTCTTCATATTTGTAAAATATTTTTTTACCATCTTTTCCTCTTTCAAGCAGAATTGAAAATCCTGCCTCACTTTCCATAAAACTTATATCCTTAAACAATTGAGTCCTACCAATACCTTTTCCGCCACCATTAATATCAATTAGTGTTTTATTAACTTCTTCTAATAAATCTTGCCAATAAAATTTTCTACCAACATTACTGAAACAGCGGTCTAAAACTTGGTATCTGATATAAGCATTTTTGTTTATTGGCATAAATACACTTTAAATGGACTGCAAATGTAAATATTTGTAGCACAAATTTTAGAGTACAAAGGTATGAAATATTATCAATCCACAAAGAGTGTATAGGTGAGTCTCATATTTGCATCGTAATCAAAAAACATATGCTTATGAACAACGTATTTTCTTTTCTCGACTTCGAACCAAATGTGCAACAAAAAATTGCTGTACAGCAAATAACAGACTTTGTAAATTCTGACAAAGACATCTTTATATTAAAAGGTTCAGCAGGAACAGGAAAAACGTCTATTGTTAAAGCAATAACAACTTATTTAACAAATAGCAATATAAATCAAAAAATTGCTGCACCTACTGGACGTGCTGCAATGATAATTGGAAGCAAAACTGGGCAAAGCTCAAAAACCATGCATAGTCAAATTTATACACCTGAAAAAGTTAAAAATGGTGGTGGTGTCCGTTTAGTTAGAAAGACTAACAAAGAAAAGGCTATTACCATCTTTTTAGTAGATGAAGCATCAATGGTGAGTAATGTTTTAACAAAAAGTGAAAACTTTTTTGTTTCAAAACCATTACTTGAAGATTACATTGATTATGTGAAACAAGGTAATAGTGCAAACAAAATTATTCTTATTGGTGATAAATTTCAATTGCCACCAGTAAATGAATCCTTTTCGCCAGCATTGAGTCCAGAATATCTTAAAAAATATTTCGGTCTTATAAGTCTTGAATACGAACTAACGCAAGTGATGAGACAAGATGAAGGTTCTGGAATTCTTACTACTGCAACATTCATTAGAGACTTATTAGAAAAAGGGATTTCAAACTCACCTATTTCTATTGACAGAGAAAATTATGCGTCTAATGCACTGAATAGATATTTATCCACATTTGACACAAATGATATTAGTAAAGTTATTGCTATTTGTCATTCTAATAGAGACGTTAATTATTGGAATAATTGGATTAGAAGAGAGTTAGGAATCTCATCAAGTATATTAACTAATGATGATATTATTGTCACTCAAAATACTTGGTTAAACAATAGTGGTGATTGGGTATATAAAGGGGAATACGGAAAAATCATTGAAATTGACAATTCCATTGAGAGATATGCCAACTTAAATTTTGCTAACGCAAAAATTGAGTATGCAACATCAAACGGAAAATCAAAAGTAATATCAACCAAAGTATTGCTTGATTCACTTAATACAAGATATGGTATTCTTGATGAGGAAAAAGAAAAACAATTGTTTGCGGAAGTAATGAAACACAACCCCGAATTTAGAAGTTCGCAAAATAATGCTGACGACAAATATCTTGGTGCAATAAGATTGAAACACGGTTATGCAACAACTTGTCATAAAGCACAAGGTGGAGAATGGGATAATGTACTTATTCACCCTTGGACTATAGGTAAAGATTTAAAATGGACATACACTGCAATAACGAGAGCAAAAAAACAAGTATACTCTTATGCAGCTTAAAGTACATTCTTTGTGTACTAGTGATTAAAAATGATTTATTAAACGAATAAAAATATTACTTTTGTAACTGGTGACTCTGCGGTATTAGGATTTAATTCGCATTGTGCTACGCAATGTTCTTTCAAAGGTTAGTACATAGTTAGTGTATTAACTTTATTTCTTGAATTATTAACTATTAATGTTATTAAATTATATATAAATACATTTTGATAATTATTAATATTTCTTAATTATTTATTTAATTATTAGGAATTTAGTTTAATGATTTATTTAATTATTTATAGATATTATAGTCTATGAGTTTATGATTTGAATGTCCCCGCAGAGCACCTTTTTTAAATATGAAATTGACAGAAAAACACATAGAGGAAATTAAGCAATTATTGAAAAATGGAAAATCAAAAGATGATTTGGTTTCCCTTATAAACTTTGTCATTCTACTACAGAATGAACAACTACAAACTACATATAAGATAGTTTCATCCAAAAAAATAGGATATTACTTATCAAAACGAGATGATAAGTATATAAATTTTGAAATTCCTAAAAAATCAGGAGGTGTTCGTACTATTTCGTCACCTGATAGATTTTTGAAAAAAGTTCAAAGAAGAATTGTATTTATTTTAGAAGCATTATATACACCTAAACCTTCTGCGAATGGTTTTGTAACTGGTAGAAGTATTGTTTCCAACGCTAAAAGTCACATAGGGAGAAAGTATGTTTACAATATAGACTTAAAGGATTTTTTCCCAACCATACATTACGGAAGAGTAAAAGCAGTTTTACAAATACCGCCATTTAATGCAAGCCCAGAAATTGCTCATTTAATTGCTCATTTTTCTTGCTATAAAGGTGTTTTGCCACAAGGTTCGCCTTTATCACCAATCTTAACAAATATAGTTTGCCAATCTTTAGATTATCATTTGGTTAAACTGGCTAAACATTACAGATGCTTTTATTCAAGGTATGCTGACGATATTACTTTTTCATCAGATAAGAATCTATTTGTAAAAGAGAAATTCTTAACGGAACTCAATACAATTGTGACAAAACAAGGTTTTAAAGTAAACGAAAAGAAAACTC
>Ga0213868_10006333_pt1 | contig 10472 bp, 8 predicted proteins | sample PICome_9_FD_160087 | JGI IMG/M metagenome (GOLD analysis project Ga0213868, IMG submission 160087) | Coastal seawater microbial communities near Pivers Island, North Carolina, United States - PICO127 | ecosystem: Environmental > Aquatic > Marine > Coastal | place: USA: North Carolina | collected...
CATACAGAGTGCAGACTACTCTTTGTGTGTGTGTGTGTGTGTTGAGTTGATCAGTAAATAGTCAGTCATCGGCCTTGTTAGTCTATAACCGGGTTTCAGTTTCCTTCGCAGTCGCCAGTCGCCAAAACAAGAGAGATTCGAGAGTTCTTCTTGGTTATTGGCATTTCAATTTTGAAACGATTGTATCATTCATTCATTCATTTTAAAATTTTGCATGGCTCTGATATACGTTTGTAATCCAATGATAACGTGCAAATACATCTTTACTGTTCTGTTACTTTCTTTGGCAATGACTGCTTCAATGGCAGAGGACTCTCTTGCTTCGGAATACCCACGACGAATGGCCTCGAATGAAAAGAAACGTTATGAATCGAGTCATGATATCTCGCCAATCCAAACAGATGGTTTACATGATACAAGATCCTTGTATATCCCACCATCAATAGCTCCGTCTACGACTCAGATGCCTACCATGAAAACATTGGCTTCCCCCGTGAATAGCATTATTATCCCACCATCTGCATCTCCATCGATTTCCCATGTACCTACGGTAAAACCATCGGCTGCTCCCACTAACCCGAATGTTCCAGTGACATCTCCATCTCCCACTGCATCACCTTCCGTATCACCGACCGATATGAATAATGAAACGTCGAACGAAAAGAAGATTGATGAAGAAGAATCCTTGGGAATATTTTTTGGACTCATGTGTGTGGTATTTGTCTTTCTTGGGTACAAAGCATATCAAAGAAGAAAGAGACATTTGGTGCTTCGAGATAGAATGGTTGTTGCCAGTGATCCGAATCATGTTACAAATACACATTTGAGTGAATTTTATGTTGATGACAATGAGCTTATTTAAAAAAAGAATAATGATATATACAGTCGAGTCGAAGACGTCTTTGTGATGTAACGTTTCAGACTTACTTTGTAGTGGTATAACTACTTATATATGTATCCGTATTTAATAATCTTGGATTCATTTCTCGAAAACTTGTAGATGAGTCTTTTGTAGATGGTTTGACATTACTTAGTTCTCTACTTGTATACTCGTACATGTATAAATGTCATTTTGTGGTAGGGACTCTGTTCGATTTGAAATCTGCGATTGCTGCGGAACTTAGCATTCCTAAATCAGTAGAACCACATATAAATTGATAACCACTATCAAACATTTCTTTTGTACTCCTTCCAGGGGGTTTGAATCCACCAAGAATGAGACCGCTTCCACATGACAATGATAGGTTCTTCTTTTCCTTGGCAGTATCCAGAACCATTTGTTCAGCTCGTCTAAGAACTTTCATAACCTCCCCTTCTGGTGAAAAATCACCAATCATCCCCATACTGCAACTTATATCAAAAGGTCCTAAGAAAATACAATCTACTCCATCCACAAGTCCAATTTCAGGTATTTTTTCAATTCCTTCAATGGACTCTACTTGCACAATCGTCAACAAATTCTGATGTGAATCAACATGAAAATAATCTTTATTTTTTCCATAACACGAAGCTCTAGTAAATGGATAAGCACATCCTCTCACTCCGTTAGTATAATGAGGAGCATATCTTGTACTTTCTACTGCAGCTTTTGCTTGCTTGGCATCCTCCACCATTGGAAACATGATACCACATGGGGGGCGTAAGACGTCCAATACCCGCTTCGTCATTGCAATATCGGTATGGGATGGAACTCTAACGATGGGAGTGGTGCATTCGATAGAAGATTTTATACCATTAGATGCCGCAGCATCCATTGCTCGAAGAATAGAGGTGGTTGTGGATAGATCCACGGGAGAATGTTCCATGTCCACCACCATGTGAGAATATCCAATTCCTGCCAATAGTTCTGCGACTATTTCGGACCCTGAAAATAAAAGTGGTCCATAACTCTTACCTCCATTTAATAACTTTAAGCGTAAAGATGAGTTCATGGATCCGTATTAAAATGAGAGATGTCTCAAGAGAGAATGGTTGTTTTGGGGAGGAGAAGAAGACCCTTGGTGTAAAAAAATGAGAGAGTAGAGTGTCTTTTCGTGGGACCGACTTTTTGTAACGGATAACGACGAATGCACGTTAGTCTACGTCTACACTCGTACGACGCACGACAACATACAACATATATCACAAAATCAAATGTTACAAGTAGTTTATAAACTCATCAACCACAGTTGACTTTGATTCAAATAATGGCCTTTGGAATACGGCCGCGACGTACAAATCTCTATGTAAATTCCAACAGCGTAATACATTTCAGAGCAAAACGCAGAAAGACGCTCAGGAAGTACAAGAAACTTACAATACTATTCATATGTTTAGTTGCAGCGATCATGAAAGTTATGCTTTATAGTCATGTGAATAGAGTGTTTGATGTTATTTTACATAAAACGACATCGAATCGTGTAGATGATGCCGACGATGAAAACAGTTCTCCGGATGCAGATTTATCAGAAGACTTTGATCACTATGCGCCTGGTTCGACGGGCGCTTTCGCCGATTGCACCCAAACTACAGTTTCAAGTGCTCCTCCTCACCCTCACCAACATATGTTGACTGTATCATGCCACACGTTACCATATCGGGTTCCACCGATATCGTCATCTGAACAAATATTAGTGGGCGTCCTCTCGTCTGCAAATGGAGAAGGACCTGATAGAAGACAGAGTATTAGAGAAACGTGGGCTAAAGACCACTTGGTGGTATTTGTAGTTGCTGGTCCTTGGGAAGATATCGAGGATGAATATAATAAATATCATGACTTGATTTGGATTCAAGAAGAAGAAGTTTATGATGGTGAAAGATCTGTTCTTACCTACAAAACAATGGCTCTTGTGAAGGTAGTTCACACTCTTGCGTCCGAACCCAACAGTGGACTGGATATTCAATATATATTCAAGACCGATGATGATAGCTATATTCAAATTCCATTACTACATAAAGTATTATTAGAAGAAGAACATGATGAGTACAATTATTGGGGATGGTGCCGAGAGAAGCGATTCAAAGCCATGCGTGACAAAACTTACCTTTGGTCTATTTCACATGAAATGTATCCAGAACCATTGTTTCCGCGATACTGTCAAGGAGCTGGATTTGCATTGAGTTGGAAATTTGTTCAATGTGCTGCTGGATCAGGAAATCACATCGCAAAATCACGTTTCATGCCTTTTGAGGATGTTGCCATGGGTCTTTTGGCACAACGATGCGGTATCATACCAACGATGGTTGAAGATATTTATTTGTTTCATATGTATCGCACAGACACCTCAGAGGAAATACGCAGAGTGAATGGAGGTCTTCCAAAGATTGATAAGCATAAGCTTCCCATGCCTGATATGAAAGGGCGCATTTTACAGCATAGAATTGATGGAGCCTGGGATATGAGAGAACATTATTTGAGCATTCATGATCCAGATTACGAGGAGAAGACTACTGTAGATTGGTATTTGTATGATGATTAGAGATGTATTTCTCAAAGTAAAATGATTGATATCTAATTACAAGTTACCGATTACCCGTCTTTTTCAAAAAAGTTACTTTTCAGCGGGTTCCTTCTTCTCCATTCAATTCCGTTTTTCAACGACTCCAGCTTTTCCATGGAAGTTAAAAGATACTTCTAAAATAAATCTCCTTGAAGATATTGATGAATTCATGATCCAGCCACCAGAAAAATCGAGACCTCCTACGCTCCCGACGCGCCTTTTAATCTTGGCGACTGGAATGCTGATAGGAATTGTAACAGTAACACCAAATGTGATGCTTTCAGAAGCTAGTACGCCGGCTGCGTATTTAGGGACGGTCGGTAGTATAGTATTTGCTTTAGGTGGATGTTTAGGTGGATACTATGGACAATGGAAAATGCTTGTACCAGGATTAATTTTGCAAGTGTTAGCTTTTGCAGTCATGGGAGTTTGATTCGCGTATATCAGATATTTTCAAATGGTTGTATATACTTTGAGCATTGGTGATGATATTATCGATTGATGTTTGAAGATTTCAATCAATCTAACGAAAAAATAAACTCATTTGAAAAAAAGAACCTATCTCTAGCTAGAGGGTAGTTCTTGTTGTTGATGAATGCAGTATAGATCCAACTATCAACATTAACAGATAATCATAAGATTGTTCACATTCAAATCAAACATGGTGTGATGATTAAATGTTCAAAAGAAGAAGAACAAAGAGAAAACCGAAGGAAAGACACGACAAAAAGTGAAGATTTATATTAGCGATTTAGAGCTTTCATGAATTAGAGACTCTCCTAAAATACATTCCACCACTGGATGACGAACTCCATAGAATTTTATCCAATAACCTTGTTACATGGAAAACAATCCAACCGTTTCCTTTGATTAACAGTAACTAATCTCAGATATATACAAATAGTTTTTGAATTTCTCTCTCGTGAATATGATTCGGATTTTCAAAGTATATTGGATGCGATTCAAACTATAACCAAACCATTGGCTTTCTTTTTCGGAGGCAACAACAAAAATCTGTTTTCGATTCTTCCTCAATGATTTTAGACCGTTCTTTGTTGTCTGAAATGGAAAGTGTTAAGCCAAGATCAGATGTCTGTCTACCAACATGATCACTGGTCAGTATCTTTTCCTTTTGTTTTCCTATTTTACCATCCCCTCTCCGAACTATGGTATCATCTGATGTTCCCACTGATGGAGCAACGCTGCCCATCAAACTTTTATTACCCGTAATTTGAGATAAATTGCTAAGACTGTGATCATCCGTCAGCTCTCCATGAGCTAGTATGCAACTTTGGTCTTTACTCATCAAAGCGAAAGACTTGAAATTACTGCAAAAATTAAGGGTGTATCTTTCCAGTGTGGCAGGTTCTATTGATCATGGATTGATATGTCTCTCTATTGTCTTATATCCATTTCCATCCAATATGTAGTGTAAGCGTGGCCTCCTTATTAGAGCCTCGTGCTTCGTGCTTCGTGCCTCGTGCCTCTCGTCGCTCGTCGTGCACTGATATTTCCCAACATAACTAAACCCTAACCCTAACCCTAGATAACAAAAAACCTTGCCCCCGGTGCCCCAGATACGGTCCCGCGGGACGACTATTTGGCGAATGAATCTATCACTCATCAATCTTCCTCTCAACGGATGTCCCATAAGAAAACAAATCAGGTTAAGTAAACGGTGTCTATTGCATCGACCCGCCTGTGACATTCGTACACATATCAATGTTGGAGGATAAGAAAAACTTCTTTGAAATAGAAGGAAGAACAGATTCGTTCAAAACGAGAACAAATCATGTATCCGTGGGACAGAATATCATCAAGAATCTACATCGAGCAGCGAAAGAAGGCAGACCCTTTGATGCGGAGAGTTCCATTGAAGCCATGAAGTCGCTTTATGAAAAAGGGGATACGTATATGAGACCTGATATTCGCCATTACAATAGCTTAATGAATGCTTGGATTCGATCCGCCCGTGTCAATGGAATGTATAAAGCACAGCAGATTCTGGAAGATTTGTGTGAGATTCAACAAGTTGATGCAGAACATAATGATCATTTGAAACCCACTTCAATCTCGTTCAATATTTGTATCAATGCATGGCAAAAGAGTAAAGATACATCTGCTGGGGACAAAGTGTGGTATATATTTGAAATCATGCTTGACATGCTGGACAAAGGATTGATGATTGATAAGCCTGATTATCAAACATATCGAACTGTACTCCACGCATTATCATCTAATGTGGTCAAGGGGACTGCGATGAGGGCAGAAAAAGTTCTTGAAATCATGAAGAATAGGTTTGATGGCGCCGTACTACCAGACGAATCTATATATCATATCGTTATGCACATTTACTCACACAACAAAGAGGAAATCGGAACCCAAAGAGTTGAAGAGCTCCTTACCGAAATGCATCAAGAATACTTACGAGGAAATGTGTCCGTTAAGCCAACAACGCTGACCTTTAATACAGTTTTGAATACTCTCGCCAAATCCCTTCAGGTAGGAGCACCTGAACGCGCGGAGTTAATTTTAGAACATATGCAACATCTGCACGAGAATGGCTACGGCGACTGTCAACCGGATACAATATCTTTCAATACAGTCATAAATGCTTACGCTACTAGTAATAAAAAAGGTGCCGATCGCCGTGCTTGTGAAATTCTTGCTGCCATGAAGAGAAATTACAAAGCTGGTATAACTCCAACTGCAAAACCAAATATTCGCACGTATAATGCTTGTATCAAGGCATGTCTTTGTGGTCAGGGTCATGATACTCTAGATGAAAAAAATATTACTATTCAACGAGCCTATGCATTGTTTACTGAGCTGCATCAAACAGGGAGCGAAGTACGACCAGATGATCATACGTATAATTGGTATTTGAAAGTTGTACATGCTCTTTGTGATGATGATCTTGATAAAATTGCAACTGTTAAGAGTGTCTTCAATCTATGCTGCCAAAGGGGTCTCTTGAACTATTGTATTCTAGATCAGATACGTGAGATGATTGACCTCTACCATTTAGGATATCCCTTCGTAACAACTGAGATGAATTGGAGCGAATTGAGTGCATTCCATATAATTCGTCACCTACCTAATCGTTGGTCCTGCAACTCTATTCACCAACGACACTAAACACGATGTCCATGTTTGTATATGTTTAATAACCATTAAAAATTGAGATTTAGAAATGAATACCAAATCAATCCACAGAGTTTTGAAATTTGAAATGATCGTATTAACCACGAAGTGTTGGGGTCTGGTGAGAAGAGGTGGGACTGCGTAGCTCGTAGCTCGTAGCGCGTTACTTCCTCTCTCCTCTCTATCGACTATTTCCACTCTATCTACTCTCCACTCTCGTTAACTCTCAGTCTATTTCATCGTTGCATCTTATCGAATCAAAATAGATCATTATGCCTTATCAAAATTCAGGCTATCAAAATGTTCCTACGAACGAGGACCAGCAAAATCAAGAAATGCATTCAGAACCTCCCCCACAACAACCATCTTATCATAGTGGTCCTGCTGGTGTACCAAACTCTTCCAACACGTTTCTTCCCTCCTATCACCAGTACATGTATAATCAACAAGGAGTCTATGATGATTTTGCAGCCATGGGATCGTATGGTCCAAACGTTGGGGAACTTGCGGAGTATGCGAGGCGCGTGAGAAAAAACAGACGGAGGATTGGCTTTATTGTCGCGGCATTTGTTTTGGTGTTTCTTCTTCCACATCATGCTAAAAAGCAACGTTATGGAACTCATTCGACTAGTTCAAATAGTGATACCAATGTTAATCCAGATAGTTTTGATACAAATCCTCATCATTCTGGAATTGCGTAAGTACTCCATTTTATAATGGATCTCTTTTGTTTTGTAAGATTCAACTATAATTAATTCTATACTGTACTTACACATGGATTGATTTTTCAGAGGTGATGGAGACCATTGGGTACCACAAGATAGTAGTAGTCAAAACACTTTTCCTTCCAGTCATGTAACTGGGTCGACCTCCAACAGCAATGGTAGTAGTGCCAGCAGTAGTAGTAGTAGCACACAGAACTCTGATCCAAACAGTAGTCTGAAGTTAGCTTATCTTTTGGCGTTTCCTCGATCAGGAACATCATATGTCATGCGTCTTGTAGAAGAGACCACCAATACATCACTTGCAGTCAACTATGGGGTTCTTGCAAAGATGGAAAATAATCAACCCTTGCCAGTTTACCGAACTATGGATCAGTCCTACCAACAAGTAGCCGAATATGGTTCTCCTTTCTTCGGCTTCATGTACTCAAACACTCGTGTGCCTCAAAAGTATATCTTAACTTTGACTCATTGTGGAGGCATTTGTATGTATCCATGTACGCTTAATCAATATATTAAAACGGAAGAGGTATTCGAGGAAGATTGCCGTCTTGTTATGAAAGATGCGACTCCAATTAATCTCGAGAATGTTGAGGAAAACATCACCCCTAGAACTAAAATTGGTAAATTGGTGCATCTCATACGTGATCCATTTTCCAATGTTGTGTCTCGGTTCCATGCATATGCTGACTTTAATAGCGAGTACACTAACGATGAAACTGGATTTCAAAAGTATTGTTCTGACATGGATTCGAATCAAGAGTTATCAGAAATGGAAGCCTCGACCAATCTTATTAGTGATGAGATCAAGTTGCTGCTAAAAAATGTTCCATGCCATGCAGAATTTTATAGATATATTGCATGGCACAATCATGTGGCAGAGTTGAGTTGGAACTGGGATTATCCAACTTTAAATGTCTTTTATGAGGATCTGGATTCTCCACAGTCAAGATCGCAACAGGCTGTTGCACTGGCAAATTTCCTGGAAACTCCAATCGTGGACACGAACAAAGGTCCTGAAGGTCTTGTCGTTGCGAATTATCGGAATTATTTTACTCAGGCACATCAGGCAGCAATCGAGACTCTGACAAGGACTATGGCGTTCACTAAAACCATGGCTCTTTTGGAACGTTATTTTCAACCACAAGCTCAAAACTAGATGCATATCAATGTATTATATTTTTTTATAATTCATAGTCTTCACATACTGTATACATTTCATATCCCTTCTCTATCTGTTTCAATGTTATTTACAATCGAAGCATTTACTTAGTTATTACTTCTGTCGTTTGCGACGCTCGTGAGAGAAGGAGTCAGTCTCTCTCTAGAGTCAGTAAACCTCAAAATGCACAGCTTTGTGATACAAAAATCCGATTTATGAACCCATTCTCACTTATCGTTTCTTTCATCTGCTGAACGTGCGTTTTGGATTCTTTTGATGAGTTCGCTAGTGCTGAGCCCATCGTGTCTCGGCAGTGGTCTCGCAATACCAATCCGCCGACAGTACCCATAGTATATATCATCCTTAGGATCTGGCCATCTATCCAAATATTCTTGACCAAAAGCAACGATATGAATCTGATGTGTATCCAGAAACTCTTGTGTGAGCCCAAAACATGGTGCGTTCGGTATCACTTTCGTTACACTTTTGCAAGCTTCAACTTCGGCACATCTTTCATCGTGCGTCATGATGGGTGGTCTCTTGTAACTACTTGCATCTTTATCTCCCACGACACCAACAAAAAGTCTATTCCCAAAAGTCAATGCATTACGGAACAAGGTCTTGTGACCTATGTGACACAAATCATAAACTCCATCACAGTAAACATTGATACATACCGTCAACAAAGGCATATTCAGGTATGAACAAAGGTCTGCAAAAACAGCAATGTAGTAAACTAAGCACAAAATCAAAATAACCGAGTTGGAAACGACAGCACAGAAACTCATGAGAACAACCCAAGGATGGATTTCTCTCCCTGCCATTTTCGCTAACGTGACATCAGTGGTCAAAACTGCCATGAAGAATCCATCACAAATAACGTCCAACACATTCACATCGACAGCAGAGTCATCTACCATAGATCCGAACCTTAAAATGATTGCAGGTAAAAATCTCATGAGAAGACTAGTCGTCAGTCCGAACCTTGTCCAATTGTGTGTATGCTTATCCAACAGAAGAGTCTTGACAATGACCAAGACAAACATGCAATAATAAAATGTCTTCATTGCCTCAAGACTCAACTCTTTCGGATCATGTACCATGTGGGTATCATCAATGTCAATGGAAAGATTGGTGTGATTGTCCAAATTATTGACGAGACGATGGACAGTCCCATGGTACACATTCGCTAACCAATCCAGACCAAACGCGGCTCTGATTGCCAAAATGACAATGACAGATAGAATAACTTCCCCAGGTCCTGTCAAGACATTATACCTAAGACCTGCATGTCTATGAAAAGCCGATAAGTGTTTCGTGAATAGCACAAGCTGTGTGGCCTGCACTGCATACCATGCAATCATCGGGTTGCCTCCGAGGCAGTACAACGCGATAATGATGAGGAATACAGTTGCGTGGCAATCTGCGCAATATTTAAACAAATCTGTCAGTGGAGTCTGTTGTCGAATGCGTTGTGCGTGGATGAGATCCATGGTGGAGGTAAGATAAAAGATTATAATGTTAACCACACTGAACCATGTGCAGACACGTGGAAAGAGTTCCCCATATTTATTCGTAATGTACCAAGCCTGACCAAGGCACAGCAAACCCGTCAACGTCACAAGATTAGGCGCAATGTGCTTTGGTATCTGAGAAGCAAAGAAATTGACGACGTTTGTTGTTAAACGGTGCGAAATACTTTTGTCTTGGACGTTTTCTTTCCATTGTGAAAAGCTTCGTTTTTCCCCCGGAGTCAGAAAGAGCTCCAGCCACCCTTCTGATGTTAGGTTCTGTAAAGGAATAGTATGGAACGACCCCGTTGAGTGTGATCGATTAGGAGAGTATTGAGACGTTTCACTCATGGTTTCATTTTTGTCACACAAGTGAGAGGAGGTGAGTCTGCATTCGTTGTATCTACGAGATCTCAGATACGAGACTGCGTCGTGCGTCGTGAGAGTCGCGAGG
>Ga0213868_10006335_pt1 | contig 10470 bp, 9 predicted proteins | sample PICome_9_FD_160087 | JGI IMG/M metagenome (GOLD analysis project Ga0213868, IMG submission 160087) | Coastal seawater microbial communities near Pivers Island, North Carolina, United States - PICO127 | ecosystem: Environmental > Aquatic > Marine > Coastal | place: USA: North Carolina | collected...
CCTTCGATCACCCATCTGGGCTGTCGGACCTGAAACGATTGAATGGTGGACGGGTGCCGATCTGGACGCTCATCGCCCAATTGATCACATCGCAAACATTCCACCCGAGAAACTCCTGATTGTCCATGGCACCTCCTATAAGATCATTCCGTTTACGGAAAGTGTCGCCCTTCACCAAGCCACGGACACCAAATCCAAGTTTATCCAAGTCGACGATTATGGACACACCGAAACCATCAGCCCTCCAGCATACGCGCAGTGGCTGGACGACTTCTTCAACCCGTGATACACATCCCATATCACACTAGTCATGCCAATCACTACCTCCATCCATATTCTTATCTGTGCTATTCTATCCATGGCCCTGACAGGCTGCGCTGATGAAGGTGGAGCAAATTCACAGAACACCGGCCAACGGATTCCTGAGGTCATGCGACCCACGTTATCCTTCTATAAAATACCCAACTGCTTCCTATGCCAGGAACTCTCTTCCTCGTTGGGTGAGCTTGAGAAAGAGTATAGGTCGAAAATAAATTTCCGAACCGTCGACTATCATTTGCCTGCTAGCCAAGAGAGACTTCACAATAGCCAGCTGGGTTCACACGGCATCATTATCTCTGATCCGCAAGGCAACGAGCTGTGGAGCCTAAAGGCGCATGTCCAAGGGGAAGACGAGCTGGTGGCTGCCGTAAAACGCCTCGGCGCCCCTAAGTAGAAGTCGCAATCGGTCGCTCACGATCGCGAATCCACTCGCTCCAGGAGCCTACGTAGAGGCGCGAGCCCGCAAAGCCCGCTTTCTCCATGGCGATCATGTTATGCACTGCGGATACCCCAGACCCACAACTGTGGACAACTTGGTCCGCCCCCCCAGCGTCCGAAACAATAGACGAGAAACGGTTCTTCAGTGCTTTGTCAGAAGCATAAACACCATTCTCAAGGTTCTCTCCAAGAAAGGCATTTACAGCCTCCGGAATGTGGCCGGCCACGGGATCGATCGGCTCTTCTTTGCCAGCAAAGCGCTCTGGTGAACGAGCATCCACGACGGTGACAGCGTTATTAGCCAGCATTTCGACCAGTTCATGGGTTTGAACCCAAGCGCGATCATTCGCTTCCGCTTGAAAGGTTCCCAATTTAGGTCCACGCACACGACGAGTAATCGGGTAACCTTTATCCTGCCAGTGAGCAAAGCCTCCATCCAACACGGCGACAGCTTCGTGATTCATCCAACGAGACAACATCCACCACAACCGCCCTGCGATCGCTCCACTCACATCATCATAGACGACCACCTGGCTATCGTTACTGATCCCGAGCGACCTCACAAACATCAGGAACGACTCTGATTCCGGCAAGGGATGTCTCCCCAACGCGGCGTCTGTGTGCTGTGAAAGATCCTTCTCAAGATCGGCAAACCGGGCTCCTGGCAGGTGCCCTTCGGCATAGGAAAGTTTTCCGTAATGAGCATCTGTGAGTGACGTTCGACAATCAACGATCACGAGATGGTCACTACCAATGAGGTCGTGCAAGTCGGAAGCACTGATCGTCAGACGATACAGTGTATTCATAGGTAATAGCTCATTGATCTGAGGACACCCTCTCTTTTGAAAAGACGTCTCCAGTGGGCTTGAGCGGAAGCGTTGCCTTCCATTGTTCGAGTTTCTTGCCTAACTGATCAACGATCGCCGGATTCTCGGACTTCAGATCGCGCTTCTCGAAAGGGTCTGCATTGAGGTCAAACAACTCCCGGTGACTGGCATCTTTGTTTGTCACCAATTTCCAATGCTGATCGACAATGGCATACGACACCCAGTGATCCGGTCTCGTCTTTCTAGGAGGCCAGGCCGCTTGCATCTTCCAGAACAACGGATTCTTCCGCGGTGGCTGCGCCTCGCCCATCAGTGCACGAACCTGACTGACCCCGTCAGGAACATAGCTGGACGGCAACGCCACGCCCGCAATTTCACAGAACGTGGGCAACAAATCGACCGCAGAAATCACCGACCTCTTGTCCACAGCCCCTGCTGCGATCTTTCCTGGCCAACGGGCCAGGAAAGGAACGCCAATCCCCCCTTCGAAGAGAGCACCCTTGTAGCCTCGGCGTCCACCGGTCACCCCTTTAGCCGCGCCAATACCATAACCAGCTCCCGTCGCCGTATCGTGAGTCAATTCTAGCTTCGTCGGTCGAGAGGCACGAGCCGGACCATTGTCAGAGCTAAAGATTACCAAGGTGTCATCTGCCAACTCTAGCCGATCCAATGCATCCAAGACCTCTCCGACCCTATCATCCGCATGAGATAAAACAGACGCGTAGATATTGTCAGCCTCTTCGAGATCACGGAAACGCCATCGGTACTTGGGCACGGTATGAAATGGCGTGTGTGGTTCGTGCAGCCAAAGATTAATGAAGAACGGCTTCTCCTCAGCATGGCTCTTCTCAATGAAGTCAATGGCATGACGAGCGTCTTCGTGCACTGGCATCTGCTCTCCTGCGCAATTGAAGGCACCGTAGGCATCGTAGCCGTACTCACTGGGCAACGGGGAATCAGGAATCATGTTGTTCGCAAGGTGCCACTTCCCAAAATGGGCGGTCGCATAGCCAGCCTCCTTCAAGAACCGAGGAAGCAAGGGCGCTTTCGGATCCAACCAATCTGGCATGTTCCGCTTCGCATTGCTTGGCACCCAAGCGAAGTGCCCGTCGATGTTATACCGAGCCGGGAAATGACCCGTCATGACCGCCGTTCGACTCGGCGAGCACACGCCACTCGCCGTAGTAAAGCGATAGAAATCCGTCCCCTCTTTCGCAATACGATCGATGTTGGGCGTTTTCACATACGGGTGCCCATGACAACTCAAATCGCCCCAGCCCCAGTCGTCAGCGAAAATGAATACGACGTTAGTCTTCGCTGCCGCTCCCCCAGTGGAAAGAAGCGCGATCGCAAAGAAACCCAAAAGAATTCTGAATGATTGAGTCTTCATCAGTGTTCTACTTTACCAACCACCGGCATGCGTTCCCTAGCATCGTAACGAATGCGCTGTTCTCGAAGTCCTTCACATGGCCCAATGATGTGTAGAACACTTTGCTCCCTGATTGCGTTTCGTGAGTCCAAGCGACAGGCTCATGCGGCAGAATGTCACCAGCACGACCAACGAGCAGCACTTGCGTGTTGCGCGACAATGGCAACACTTGATAGAGGCTTCCTCCGGTTGGATATTCGTTTCGCGTCACCCCTTTTAGGATGGGATGGCTGTTTCCTGATTCCGCAGCCCAAGCAAACGTGGCCACTTTGTTACCATGATGGCCCGTGTAATGTCCACCAAGGATGGCTCCATCAAAACGCTCCCACAAGGCGTGCCCCGCAGGAGCTGGGTCACCACGGAGGGAGAAGGCATGGCTTGCCGTGCGAATTCCAAAGATCGGTTTCCCTGAGGAGACGTAAGTACGAACAAGATTCAGCTGCGCCTCGGGAAGACTACGACGGCGTATGCTGATGCCTAACAGGTCCGCCTCACTCACTGCTTCGATTCCAGGAAACTCGCTACGTTTCTCGGGACTCGCATGAATGGTGTGAATCCGAAAGTCCTTCGCGAGATGCTTCTCAGCAAAGGCGGGGAGCGTTTCTTTCGTCTCATATTCCTTCTCCCCGATGAGGAGAACAAGATCCTTACGGGAATCATCCTTAAAATGAAAGGGGGCTCCGCCAAGCAATTGATCACTCGTAATCGTCGGACAGACGAATTTCTCGACGTGCTCAATAATCAGATCTGTGCCGCGATAGTGGCTCACATAGGGCGGCATCTTCGGATTGTACATGGTGTCCGTCATGTCACGCATGAGAACGACGTTCTTCCCATTCTTTGCCATTTGCCTAAGCCCAAAGGGACGACCTAACACGCACATATTTGTATGAACTCCCAGCAAGATGACATTCTTGATCTTGTGCTGTTCCAACAAGTTCCAAGTCACCACGCCTTCGTCTGTGATCGCGTCCTTCTCAGGATCAATGGTCAATCCCGCAGTCTGGCGTGTCCACGGAGCACGTGGATTGAGCCCTTTGGACTCAAGTTCTTTGGCCCAGTCAGCATGTTCCTTCGGATCGTCGTCCTCTCCCCCGTCAGAGTGATCGATCGGATACTGAGCGTTCTCTTCGCGTTCATCAATCCAGTTCAACCACTCTTCGATTCCTTTCGGGACATTACTCACTTTGGGAGCAGCCAACGCCCGAGTCCTAGCCGGGTGATCCTTGTAAAAGCCGACACAGGAAGAAGGCGCATGAATGATGAGCGATCCCTGCTCTCGCGCCGCCTTGAGGACGGCGTTCATTCGTGGCGCCAACTCACCACCGCGACGGGTGGCATTGAGACAATGATGCGCATCCCACATGTCACAGACGATGATGGCGGTTTCCTCAGGCTGCCATGTTTCTCGCTTCTCTGCTAGACTGAATTTGCCTTTACTCTCCAGTCGATGACGCAGGATGAGATCATATGCACAAGCATTGGCGACCAAAGCCACGCAGATCGTGACCAGTAGAGTTGGCTTCATGAACATGTCTCTACTGTAAGCCCAGTCCAGAGGGCATGGTCAAGGTTGGAAGATTTCTTCTAGGCGAGGTGTGGACTCGCTGTAATGTGGGAGGGAGAGTATGACACGCGATCCCCTGGAAGCCCTAGAAAAGTACTTTGGCCATCGCCAATTCCTACATGGACAGGAGGCGATCATTTCCTCCATCCTCAGTGGTCAAGATGGACTCGTGGTGATGCCGACAGGCGGTGGCAAGTCGCTCTGCTATCAGCTGCCTGCCCTCGTCATGGAAGGCGTGACGATCGTGATCAGTCCCCTTATTGCCCTGATGAAGGATCAAGTGGATGCGCTCACGGAGAAGAAGATTGCCGCGACCATGATCAACAGTTCGGTGCCGCAAGCAGAACAGCAGGAGCGGATTCGGCAAATGCGGGACGGGGAATACAAGCTCGTCTACATTGCTCCGGAGAGGTTTCGCAGCCGTAGCTTCACTGAAGCTCTTCAAGAAGCGACGATCGCTCTCTTTGCCGTCGATGAAGCCCACTGTCTCTCGCAGTGGGGTCACGATTTCCGCCCAGATTACGTGCGTCTGGGACAAGCTCGGGAGTGGTTAGGTAATCCCCAAACCGTAGCGCTGACGGCGACGGCCACTCCAGAAGTTCGCGACGACATTCTCAAGCACCTCCGCCTGAGAGATCCCTATCAATGTGTCACAGGATTTGAACGCCCTAACCTGAGTCTGGCTATCCGGCATGTGGAGAAGAAGGCGGAGAAGTTTGATCGTATCCAGGCTATTATCGACGAGCACAAGACGGGAATTGTCTACTGCGCAACCAGAAAGAGCGTGGACGACCTCACTGAACGTTTGCATTCCCGTAGGCTCTCGATCGTTCCCTATCACGGTGGCATGACCGATGAGCAACGTGCGCGTGCTCAGGAGCTGTTCATCACGAAGAAGCGCCAGGTCGCGGTAGCAACGAATGCGTTTGGAATGGGTATCGACCGGTCCGACGTCCGCTTTGTCATTCACTACGAAGTACCAGGCAGCGTGGAGGCCTATTACCAAGAGGCCGGACGAGCGGGCCGAGATGGAGAGCCGTCAGTTTGCGAGTTGCTCTTCAACTATGCTGACACGCGCACGCAAGAGTTCTTCATCGATGGCAATAACCCTGGCTCTGACGTGATTCAGAAAGTGTATCGTTGCTTGCAACAGACTGCCGATGGAAGCCACGAGGTACGTTTACCTTTAAAAGATCTCGCTGAACGCGCAGATCTTAAGAACACCATGGCATTGAGCACTGCCATTGGCGTTTTAGTCAGGGCAGACTATCTGGCCAGATTCGATATCCCTGGACAACGCCTTCGTGGCACTCGGTTGCTAAAGCCAGAAATCAACGCATTCGGCCTCCGCTTAGATTGGGAAGCCATGCGCGAAAAAGAGCGTCGCGACCGCGCCAAACTTCAAGGCATGGTCGACATTTGCTACAGCACGAGCTGCCGTCAGCAAGACATTCTGCGCTACTTTGGCGAGGAAGAGCCTGGTGTCTGCGGGTCTTGTGATCGCTGTCGATCACGAGGTGGCACCGAGTATAGCGAACCTAATAGCGAAGAAGCCTTAATACTCCGCAAAGCGTTGAGCGGTGTCGCACGGATGTCGATCAAGACCCGCGCTGGCTGGGAAGGTCGTTTCGGTCGCGGTCGTGTCGTGCAGATGCTGGTGGGTAGTCGATCCCGCGAGATTCTTAACGCTAACCTCGATGAGTTGAGCACCTACGGAATTCTAAAAGAGGTCGGAACCGCGTATCTGAACACTCTCTTTCGTGAGATGCAGGAAGTGGGTTTGGTCCGCACGAACACAGGCGAATACCCACTTCTCACACTAACAACAAAGGGAACGGATGTCATGCATGGTCGCCAATCGTGTCGGTTGCGATTCCCAGATCGACACACACCAGCGTCACCGACAACGGATGGAATCGATACGGCGCTGGAAGAATTGGGATTTGATCAGGAACTCTTCGCGAAGCTGAAAGAGAAACGTAAAGAACTCGCTGGCAATCAGCCGCCCTATAAAATCTTCCCGAATGCAACGTTAGAGTTCTTCACAAGGCTTCAACCAAAGACCAGGGTCGCGGGAGAGCGAATCCGAGGCGTAGGCAAAGCGAAAGCTGACAAGTACTTGAAACATTTCCTTGAGATCATTTGCGATCACCAGAAAGCGGATGACGCCTAGATGCAGTTCACCCTTCCCCCATCGCCAAGCTGAGAATGGCTTCTTGGGTGACCGATTTCATGTCGGTAATCTCGCCCTCGATGGCTCCCTCACGCATGACAAGGATCCGGTCACTCATACCGATGACCTCAGGAAGTTCCGAGCTGATCATGAGAATGGCTTTGCCAGCCGCTGCCAATTCATTGATCAACTGATAAATCTCGAACTTAGCACCGACATCGATTCCACGAGTGGGCTCGTCAAAGAGGAGAACTTCCGTATTCCGAAATAGCCACTTCGCTAGAACCACCTTCTGCTGATTTCCGCCGGACAGATAGCCTGCCCGCTGCTCACTGTGGGGCACTCGAATGTTAAACTTGTCGACGTATTTCTCAAAAGCAGCTCGCTCTTCTCCTTGCCGGAGCAAACCGGCTCGATTGAACTGGTCGAGATTCGGGAGTCCAAAGTTCTCGCGCACGGAGAGTCCAAGGATGAGCCCCTGTTCCTTGCGATCCTCTGTCAGCAGACAGATACCTGCGGCAATCGCTTCACGGGGATCCTTGAGACGAAGCGGCTTACCGTCTAACGATAGTTTACCGTCCACATGAGGATCGGCCCCAAAGAGAACCCTGGCAAGTTCCGTTCGCCCTGCCCCGACTAGCCCGGTAAGACCGACCACTTCACCCCGCCGAATCTCAAAAGAGACGGGCTCGCTACGGTTTGACTGTCTGAGGTTATCGACAGTCAAACGCGGCTCCCCCACCTCGACCCGCCTCTCAGGAAACTCATTCTCGAGTTTGCGGCCGACCATTAGCTCGATCAATTCGTCGCGCTCGACATCCTTGGCAGACATGGTCGCAATATGACAGCCATCTCTCAAGATAGACACGCGATCGGCTAACCGATCGATCTCGTCCAAGCGATGACTGATATAGATGATGCCCATACCCTGCTCTCTCAACTCATCAACAGTAGCACACATACGATCCACTTCTTTGTGAGACAGCGCAGCGCTCGGCTCATCCATGACAAGAATCGACGCGTTCCTCGATAACGCTTTCACGATCTCCACGGTCTGCTGTTGAGCAACCGTAAGATCTTTCACCAGTCTATCTGGATCGAGATCTACCCCAATCTTCTCTAATAGATTCGTAACGAGTTGATTTTGAACTGTTCGATCGACAACGAGCCTCCTCTTGCAACGCTCGTTGCCAAGAAACACATTATCCGTGACCGACAATGCCGGAATCAGGTTAAACTCTTGATAGATCACGGCAATACCGTAACGCTCAGCATCTGCTGGCTGGCGGATCTCGACAGCCTCTCCATTTACGCTAACAGACCCTGAATCAGGTTGGTGAGCTCCGCTCAACACCTTGATCAAGGTGCTCTTCCCCGCCCCATTCTCCCCGAGCAGCGCCAGAACTTCCCCATGCCCAAGCGTGAGATCAACATCGATGAGAGCCCGCACCCCAGGAAAGGTCTTTGTAATGCCCTGCATTTTAAGCAGCGCTGAATCAATTGCGTTCACCATGGCAGCTTAGGGAGTCTAACGTGGCACAGACTTGAGAAGCTCTTCAATGGGCGGCTTTAAGAGTTCCTGGATTCGCTTGTTAGGCAACGACTCCTTCGTTATGAGGAAGGCACCCGTATCGACCTCTTTGTCTAACGAATTCCCAGAGAGGTGACCAACGACACCCAAAACTGCCAAGTAGCCCATCTGTAAAGGGTCCTGCACGATCAGCGCCTGCAGGTCCCCCGTGGTGAGATCGTCTTCGGCTGACGTGGTGACATCCCAGCCCACAACCTTGACCCGCCCTGCAGACAGACTCGCATGACGAAGGGTTTCTAGCGTTTCTTGAGTTGTTTTAGACGTCAGGCAGAATACGGCGTCAACCTCGCCGGCAACCAACTTCTCCTGAACGCTCTCAGCAGTTTCATTCTTGCCAGAGAGCGTGACGATAGCCACCTTCGACTCCAGCGCCTTCCTCGCGGCCCGATTGCGAGCCTGTTCATTGGTCGAAGGAGAATCACTCCCGATGATTGCGACCGTTCCTTCCCCTTTGATCAATTTAGCAACATGCTTCGCGGCAAGCTGCCCAGCCTTCTCTTGGCCTGTACTGAGCAGACCCACATAGTTCTCCGTATGGATGGGCTCATCGATGATCATCACAGGAATCTCAGCCGCCATGGCCTCACTGACCGGCGCAACCAAGGAGTCGGGATCACTTGGTGCCAACACAATACCGCTCACACGGTTGCTAACAAAGGTACTTAGCAACTGCGCTTGGTAAATCACGTCATGACGATTGGTCGGTCCTCGCCAGAGGATATCGACGTCTAGACCAGCAGCCTCCAATTCCCTCTCAGCCTTGATTGCCCCTCCACGCACAGCTTGCCAGTAGGCAGACGAAGTCTTCTGCGGAATCACCGCGATCCTAAATCCCGTTGGCTGCTCCTTTCGCAGACAAGCCGAGCTCAGGAGGCAGCTGGCTGTCAAAACGATCACGTAGGATAGGCTCAATCGCATAGCGGCTATGTAGCAAGCTCTCAGAATCTTGTCCAGAGTCCGCTCATCAGATTTCTTGGAATGAAATGCGTCCTTGATGGTCATCAAAGAAGACACCAAAGTCGCCGCCATATGGAAAACGTGATCATCATTGGAACCGGTTGTGCCGGTTGGACTGCTGCAATCTATGCCGCTCGAGCCAATCTCACCCCCCTCGTGCTCGCAGGTGATCAGATTGGCGGACAGCTCACCACCACCACTGAAGTCGAGAATTACCCAGGGTTCCCAGAAGGAATTATGGGTCCAGAACTGATGATGAGGATGCAGAAGCAAGCCGAGCGCTTTGGCACGCGCATCGAGTATGTCGCCGCGACAAAGGTGGAGAAGCTCGCCGATGATACCTTCGTGGTCACGGCAGGCGAGAAGTCCTATGAGGCTCGAAGCATCATTATCGCAACGGGTGCGTCTCCGCGCCATCTTGGGCTCCCCAACGAGAAAGAACTTGTCGGGCATGGCCTCACTTCCTGCGCCACGTGTGATGGCGCCTTCTATCCAGATGTTCCTGTCGCGGTCATCGGCGGAGGCGATTCCGCCTGTGAGGAGGCCGCTTTCCTAACCAAGTTTGCCTCAAAGGTCTACATCGTCCACCGACGCGACGAACTCCGGGCGTCGAAGATCATGGCAGACCGCGTCCTCGCTCACGACAAGATCGAGCCCATTTGGGATAGTGTCGTCTCCGAGTACATCACTGATGACAAGGGCGAAATGACTCAGATTCGTCTACAGAACCGGAAATCCGATGAAGAGTCTTTGGTCGATGTCAAATGTGTCTTCGTCGCCATCGGCCACATCCCCAATACGCAATTCTTAGGCGACCTTGTGATGCTTGATTCAAACGGTTACCTGCTCCAGGAAAAGGGTACTCAGACCAGTCTCGAAGGTATCTTCGCTGCCGGCGATGTCGCCGATCATGACTATCGCCAAGCGATCACTGCCGCAGGGTCAGGCTGCGCAGCTGCTCTTGAAGCCGAGCGCTACCTCTCCGAGAAATTCGGCGACTGAGTCGCTCAGAAACCGTGCTACCCTCGCAGTTTCACCTTAATCCTGCCATTCAGCACTTCCAGGTGCTCAATGCCATCGGAGAATTGTTTCCAGAAGCCTCCGTTCTCGCCAAACTCTTGGATAAAGTCTTTCTCCTTCAGGTCGCCTAACCAAGCACTGGGCATG
>Ga0213868_10006340_pt1 | contig 10467 bp, 5 predicted proteins | sample PICome_9_FD_160087 | JGI IMG/M metagenome (GOLD analysis project Ga0213868, IMG submission 160087) | Coastal seawater microbial communities near Pivers Island, North Carolina, United States - PICO127 | ecosystem: Environmental > Aquatic > Marine > Coastal | place: USA: North Carolina | collected...
TCCAATGGTTGCGGATGTCATCACTGGTGCTTCGTTTGCGGGGAGTCCATTCTCCTTTGTTCCAGAAGCCTCTTTATGTTGCCATAGATACAATCGCAGTCACAGTTGCAGTCACAGTTGCAGATCCTCTTCCTTTCCAACCACGCTACAAACACGACACAAGTACTCCTTGCATCGACCAGTCTCATCTTCATCGTGCTTTCAATATCATAAACAACATCAACAACAACAAGAAGAAGCTTCTGTCTCGGAACATTCGCCAAAATTCAAAACACATTACAATGAAGCACTCCTTCGACGAATCATCAGTGGACGTACCTCCAGTAGTCCACGATGGAGACGAAGGACCAAACGAGCTGCTGCAACCTTGGGATTTGGAAATTTTCATGATGCTAGTTATAGTAGTGGTAGTAGTAGCAGTACTATGATGGGTACAAGTACGATTGGTTCCCATCCTTTCCATCGTCATAATCACAATGCAGTTCGAGGAAATATTTTGGCCTTTCAAAAAGGTCCACAAGATTTGTTTTCCTCTTGGACGAATGGGAAGAATGCCAATACTAATACCCATACAGACCTCCCATCCTCCTTGTCCTCCAACATTTACTCTACCATGTATGTATCAAGACCCGTACCACCCTTGACATCCATTGTACTCAAGTCCACTGCCAGTGCAAGTGCTACTACAGAAGAGGATGATACTGCTTCATCATCATCATTATTATTATCGTTGTCTTCTACTACTAGAACTACTACAAAATCCAATAGCCAATATAATAACAACAACAACAACAAATACAACAAACCCACCACTCCCAAAATCATTCGATTTTTAAGAAGACAAAAATTATCACCTTCTCAACATCAAGCTGCAAAATTAGATTGGGCATCCAAATACACATCCATTGATGTATTACGTCAATCCTTTGGAACCAATCGAAATAAATTCTGGGGAGACTTTGATACAAAAACGACACGAAAGTTATACCATACACTCCTACCACGTGCACTACTTGGTTTGTATGAAGCTGGATTGTGGTGTCCTACTGATTTGGCACCTTTGGCGTTTGAAGCGAGATTGGCTGCGAAAAAGTATGCGAGGGAACGATGTGTCTTGCCTGGACGTGTCATGGCCATGATATACGATGGATATAGAAGTTGGAGGTCGTGGGGGACATGGTCAGTGGAGGGTATGTCTTGGGAACAAGTTTGGAATAAGTATGAAACACAAATTTTAGAAGAATATATGGAAGACAATCAAGGACATGTCAATTTGGAGGAATTGCAAGAAGAAATAACGGCAAGGATATGTGTACGGATCTTAGAACGAAGTTGTATTACCAATGAACATGTAGATAAAATGTTTTTAAAGAAGGATGGGGAAGATGCCTCATCACGTACGACTCGTGCCAATAGTAATACCAACAATGGGAATTCCTTGTCTAGGAGTCAAAAGAGGCGTCGAAAAGCGGAACGAGATTTGGCTAGAATCAAGAATCGATTGGAACGAGATGTGGAAGAACTTCAATTGATGGAATTGCAAAGAAGACAACGAATCCATGACAATTCCAGTAAAATTCCATTCTTGATGGATATCTTGAATGGATTTTTACCAAGTGAAGAAAATGGAAGTGCCACTCTGTCCATCCGTGCTACTACTACTACTTCGAATGGTAGCAGTGGTGGTGAAAAGGCTTCTACAAACTAATCATGTGAAAATGTGGTATATTATTATAAAAATCAAAGTGAATGTTTCTTTGGAAAAACATGACGCTGAATTATAATATATCCACATTGAGTATACCATTATGAACATATATACATACATTATACATAGAACAGTTTTTAAAAAAGAAATAACTCATTAGTTTTTAAGAATGAATTTATTTAGTATTCATTCCGTCTTATAGTGCACCGATGAATTCTTGCACCATTTCATTGGAATGAAACGTAACATCTCCAGAGTCGAGACCAAAATTCGTCATATTCATCATTTCACTCTTTTTCATGTATCCCCATCCCTTCTTTTTAATACGATAGCCAGCTTCCGCCATTCGTGACATGAATTCGATTGGATCACCGCCTTTTTCTATGACCCAGTTGGGTACAAATTCTGTTTGAATGACATTCACATTTGACTCTAAGAGTACCTTGATTCCACCTTCGAGCACATTACCCTCAAAACCCTCTACATCCATCTTCACTGCTACAATATGCATTCCTGTGGTATCCACGACATCATCGAGACGCTTCACTGGGACTCGACCATGAATCGTATAATTGGCGGGTATGCTCAAATCCTTTTCGCTTGGTACACACATAACATGGCCATCTCCAACATTATGATCATCACTGTATACGAAACATATTTCATCCTTGATTCCAAGGCCATGTTCAAACAATGTGATACGCTTGCTTATTCCAGAATCAATATTCACTTTTCTTGCAAGTGTGCGTCTAAGTATTTCGATGTTTTCTTGCATCGGTTCAAAGGCAATGACATTTACTCCTAAAGCTGCCATGTTCAATGATAGCCAACCGATATTGGCACCAATGTCAATGAAGGTCAGATCGGACAATGGTATATTGTGCGATTTACTGTATTCTTCAAACAAAATGTTAAAGTCTTTGATCAAATCCGATTCCCATCCATCAGAAGACACGTCTGTTATCCAGGAATTTTGGATGGCAGAACTGACGATATCATCGGATTTGTAAAGTTCAATGGCAAAAGTTGTGTTCCTATTAGAGACTTTCATAATGGGATTGGTGCCATTTTCATCGTAATACAGCTGACTTCTTCCGAAATCCTTTCCAAAGATATCATCATTGAATCTGTTGTTCTTGTAATAGTTATCATTGTAGTAATTACGTGGGTTTCCTTGATCCACAGCAATGGCACTCAAGGTTTTGTTTGCTTTGGATGCTGAATGAATTGTTAAAACACTGTCACTCCTTCCATCAAAAGAGTCCATGTTAAGCATTTTTTCGTCAGTAAGATACGATACGTGTACATAATCTGAATAATCTACGACACGGTATCCAGCCTTTTGAAGTTTTGTCATGAACTGAACCGGATCACCACCTTTTTCTCTTTGATTTTTTGGAACGAATTCGGTCAGAATCAGATCCGCCCCCGACTGCAAGATCACTTTGGACCCTCCTTCAAGTACATTAGAATCGAATCCTTCTGTATCAATCTTAATTGCCACAATGTGCATTCCAGACGTATCGATAACGTCGTCAAGACGTTTGATGGGGACTCGTCCTCTGACAGAATAATTTTCTTCCATATTCAAATCACTTTCGTGGTCCACACATTTCACATGCCCATCGCCCACATTACCATTGTCACTGTATAAGAAACACATGTCATCTTTAGTACCTAGGCCATGTTCGTACAATGTAATACGTTGACTGATTCCACTCTCTACATTTCCCACCAATGAAAGGGAATGCTTCAGAAGCACCAAGTTATCTTCCATGGGCTCAAACGCAATGACCTTTACACCTAAGGCAGCCATATTGAAGGTGTGCCATCCAATGTTGGCCCCAATATCAATAAAAGTTAGATCGCTCATGGATATATTATGCTCTTGAGAATAAAGTTCAAATTCTTGGGTCAAATCTTCCACATGAGTGCTCTCCCACCCAGCATTACCATAACCCTGAATGGCAGAGGACACAATATCGTTTTTACGATACACTTCAATAAAAAAATCATGACCTCGGATATTTCTTTTGAATGTTAAAGTTGGTCCTCCTTTGTCTTCATTTGGCAAATGAAACTTAGTATTGGTCACGTGAAAAATGAGGATTATGTTCAGCATTGCGCTGAAAAAGGCTCCAATTAAAAACAGATGTTCAATGCGACGAACTCGAAATAGTTTGATTGCCATGGTGCTGCTGTTTAAGAAAATGAATGATTGGAACTATTTGTTGGATTATGTTTTATGTTTGCCTGTCTCCAAAGAACTAAGACGTGCCTGGGCCCTGGGCCATGGTGGGTGGACTTCGTCAAAGATTGGGAAAATGGTCCAAGATAACTCCACACTCCACCTCGATCGATGAGTCAAACGAACTTCCATATAGTGAAGAAATTTAACTGAAAAGTTTGAAGTGCAGTTTTGATCTAGAATATGTATTATTATATGTTCACCTGAAAGTTTTTGAAGAGTCTGATAGTATATATTAGCCTGACGACCATGCTGCATCCATCCGACGATATGATAAAAGAGATGAAAATGTTCTCGTGTATAAATAAATAACTTCAAGTATCTTTGTCTATGTATCTTGGCTGGATATGGTTTCTCAAGAGCAGCGCTTTTGATAAACCACTAGATTGTAATTTATCTGATCTTCTCCGACGTCATTAACTTGAGTCCGAAGTCCGAAGATCCTTGAGATTCGAATTCACTGTATTCATTGACACCAGTTAACAAGTCATCTTCTTTGATACCCATGACCCATGATCCATGCTTGATTATGAATTATTGTAAACAGTTTCAGTCTATAGCATCGTTATCTGCCATGCGCAACAGATGTGTGTCCATGGATATCGACCTGCTGAAAAATGCAATCAACAGAATCAATTCACCTGTGTTTTGAGTTTTGTGTTTTGCTTCGAGGGACTGACTCGAATCCGTCCGGTCATTTAGCTGGAAGAATGAGGCTGAGCCAATGGAAAAATTCATTACCGATTCTTCTATCTTGTGTCTTATAATTTTAATATATATTACATTGCACTATAACGAAACTGTACATCTGTTGCCATCTACATCCTTGTCGTAATACAAAAAAGATACCTTGATTTCTGTTGCTTCCTCAAGATCTGTATTTTTTTGTCATGGTTAATGTCTCTGTTGCTACTAGTACTACTATCTCAACATATCAACTGTTTATAGTGCTAGTCATGGTGCTGCTTCTTCAGCAGTTGGTCCATGGTCAAGATGTTAGTATATCCCAAGGTTTGAGAGGAACTTACAAAAAATCCTCATTTGCGGAAGAGAACCTTCAGACTGATCGTAATGGTTTCGAAACAAGGCATAAAACTGCTGGGCGGAAGTTGATAAAAAAGAAGAGAAGGGTGCACGAACAAACAGCAAAGCTCGAGGTCAAAAGGATATGGTGGCTGAACCATAAGCCTCGCAAAAGGTTTTCCATCATCCTGGACCACTTTCCCAATATTGGACTTTAAGATTCACATGCTGATCTTTTGATCCAATCATTGACCTTTGTTCCTGATTCTATACACTCCATATCATTGTTCTTGAAATGATTGTTATTGTTCTTGAGGTTTGAGGTGGTGTATTGATGGTGGTAGCTTCCTGGCTCTCTTAAACATCCAGATGAACTGTAATTGTGTCCAATGTAGTACACTGGAGTGAAAGTTGACAGTCGATAGGTCCAAACTTAAAGCCATTGGGAATTGAAAATATCTAAAAACACGCAGGACAAAGCCCGGTCTCCGGTCTTTTATTCTGTGAAAGAATGTCCACACTACATGCATACCTCATATCCGCATTTGCATGGAAAGAATTGCTGGTCTGAAATAATGCCTACTTAGTTCTTCGCAACAAAGCATCTGGCGATCAGTAAAAACCAAAAAATGTGAGAAACATTCTGGTGCAAACTCATGAAAGACGAATTGTCACTGTAACTCCAATGATATATGATATCACAATTCATACATAGAAACATGAGCTCAACAAAAGGCCCAAAGGCCCATTCCTCAAAAGCGAAATCTTGAGAAAGTTGAAAAACGCAAATAGGCATTCTGACCTTCATTGGCGCACTGAAACATTACTTGAACAAACAGAAGTTACTTACATCCTCCCTATTTACGTAATGTGCAATATTGTATTGAATAGATTCTGTGGTAAGCAATCATAATGGGATTGCTTTCGTTGTTTAGCCTTCACTTCACTCTTAAAAGTAAATAACTGATTACAAAATTCTATGGAGTATCTGGGTTTCTTCACACGGTAGTATACTTACGTAACAAATGACAAAGTGGTGGCTACTTCATGCTACTCAATGAAACACAAATGATAGAAACAATCGAATTACATTAATATCAAAAAGAAAGATAATATAACTACTAAATGAAGGTTTGAAACAAAATGAAGAAGGTGTTGTAGTACAGGGGTTCGAATGTTTTTTGCGGGAAGAGGATGACGATGACAAAAGGGTGGAGCTATTTTTTTTATAAATTTGGCTAAGTTAGTCTGAAAAATGGTCATAACAGGCGAACTACTACTGAGAACGGTCATTTGGAATCCGAAGCCTATCTACACACAAAATCATTTCAATTTTACAAAATATATACAGATCAACACATCTCGTATCAAATCAAGCATTCCTATTCGATTTCCATAAATGTCTATGCTATGTTGCCTTCGAGGCAGTTCCATAAATGTGAGTGACTTATTTTCAAGTGTTACCTCGAGGAAATCACGGGACTCAAATAGCATAGATTATTACAGCTTCCTTGCTCCGTCAGTCTTTCACCTTCAGAACTCCTTCCTTTCTGAAATTGAAAAGGCTGGTTTACCCGATACATCTACATTGTATGAGGTCGAGAATCTTCTTGATGATACTCCAGGTGTGATTCGACAGAAAGGTTTAGGTGTGGTCTGTCCCATGGACGGTCGACAACATTCTGCTTACGTCCATGCTCTGGCTCCGTTGGGAATCGATCATGTCGGAACTGCAACTCATATGCTGAGTTATACATGGGGATACACAGTTCGCGATATTGTAGATACACTTGTGGCATATTGTGAAGCGAACGGTCTTGACACGAAAAGAACTTATATTTGGATGTGTGCACTTTGTAATAATCAGCATCGTATTTCGGAACAAGATGTATCCTCTGATGCATTTCAGGAGCTCTTCTCCAAACGCGTATCTGGTATTGGAAATGTCTTGGCCATGATGGCGCCTTGGCAAATGCCGACTTATTTAACACGGGTATGGTGTGTCTTTGAAATGTTTACAGCGAATTCAGATGCTACTACAAATGTCGAGATAATTATGCCTCCCAGAGAAAAGGATAGTTTGATTCAATCTGTTCAAAAAGGGACGGATACTCAAGGAAGAAGTGGGCTGGATGATTTGTTTACAGCTCTGGCTAATACAAAGGTGGAAAATGCCAGTGCTTCGCAACCAGATGACAAAGAGAATATTCTGAAACTTATTGAAAACGGACCTGGCTATCATGCACTAAATATTGAAATTAATCATTTAATGAGAACATGGGTGAAGAATGTTATCATTGAAGCAGTCCAGAGTGCCGAACAAAGGATTCAAAATAATGATGACATCGATCAAGACTATCGAAGGGACCAAGCCACGTTCATGGCCTATTGTGCCTCGTCCTTCAGTAGTTTAGGCGCGCATAAAGAGGCTCTCGATTTGCACCAGAAAGCCCTTGATATATACCAATCTTTGGAGGATTATGACAATGAAGAATTACGAGCTCGATGTTACAATAACATTGGAACAGAACATGAAAGTTTAGCGGAATATGACAAGGCGCTTGAGAACCATGAAAAGTGCCTTGAAATCTTTGAGAGGCGCTTTGGAACAGATCATGAATATACGTCATCGTCTTACTTTAACATTGGGGCTGTGAAAAAGAAAAAGGGTGACTTAGACGGTGCCCTTGAAATGTACCAGAAATCTATTGATATTGATAAAAAGGTCAAGGGTGAGCATCATCCCGATGTCTCTATGGGATATAACTATATAGGTCGTATATTGACCGAAAGAGAAGACTACAATGGTGCTATTGACATGTTTCAAAAGGCGTTGAAAATTCGCGAAGATACATTCGGTACAAATCACCCCAATACATCCCACTGTTATGGAGAGATCGGCATTCTTTATCACATGCAGCAAGATTACAAGAGTGCTGTCGAATGGCATAAAAAGTCACTGAGCATACAAGAAACGGTGATGGGAAGGTTTCATCCAGATACAGCTTCTGTGTATCTCAATATTGGCGGTGCATTGTACCATCAAGGACTTTATTCTGAATCAATACAATATCTAGAGAAGTCGAAAGCTGCATATGCGGCATCGTTGGGAGAAGACCATCCCAAGACAGATGTTACCAATCAATGGATTGAATTAGTACAACAATCTCTTCCAGTAGTGGCTTAAAAAAAGAATATCATGCATACACACAATTTTTATTTAAATCGATTCCAATAGAATATGGAGAACAAAGTAAAGTCATTTACAGAACTCTATGAAACTGATGAAACTCTTTGGATGACGACTTCAAAACGATTTATACTCTAAGGCTGGAGTCATCCTTGTGATAACTGAACTTTAATGTAATGAAATAGTACCTATATAAATGTTTTCTTACGTGTAAGAGAGATACATAATTATTTCATTCATCGATACTTGAAGTACATGTGCACTCCCGTTACTTGTCGTTGATAATCATGCACCGTTTCAATAATCTGTGAGAAGTTTCAGATATTTATCAACCGGTTTGCCTTTTGGTAAAAATGTATTCCAAAGACGTTTAGGCAACCGGATAGGGGTATCATGCTTCGCTGTGTCAATTGCATCAATATACGCCTTGGCATAAGCAGTCGCATCTTCATCGTCAAGAAACTTCTGACTTCCTTTCGCAGCTTTTAGTGATGCATTGTAGAGTAGACCAATTAGTTCTTGTTTGTCATGAAGTTCGTGAGAATTCATGTGATACGACTGCAAATCAGTAAACCAATGTTCATTTTCAATCGGTTCAGATACACTTGTTGATGATTCCGAAGAAGACTGTATGGGTACATACATCAATGAATCCATGTTTGTGATCTCCGAAAGAAGATCTTTACTCCAACAACAAAAATAACGGTCGCCCTAATCAAAAAATAGATTTAGATCTCTGCAATATTTGTTTTGTATAAATCAAGAATTCGACACTTACATCTAAATCTCCCCCCGAAATGCACTCAGGGATTGGCAAAGTCCCCTCATCCGAGAATCCAAAGATGATTATCCCAAACTTCAATCTATTCAAAAACTCATACTCAACTTGTGACATAGACTCGGGTTTTGTCTTCATTAGTTTCACTAATTTCACATCTTCTGGCATCAGAGAGGGAGACCTTGTAATGAAAATAGTTTCAACATCTTTTAAAATGCTATCGTCTTTCTCTAAGCCTGGTATGAATACCATATCATTAGGAATATGACCGGTGGGGTCAGCAACACCGCGGAGATAGCTGTGACGAATAGGAATAGACGGTAGTGTTGAATCACGTTCATCGACAGGAATGGAGTCGTAACGTTTCACAAACTCTCGGATATTATCATGATACTTTTAAAGTATGTGAGATGAATCTATCGTAGTAAAACAACAATACTAAGTAAACTGCATCCACTAGGACAAACTCCCTTACCTGCTTCATGGTTGTGACTGACGCTCCGTGATGCTTCAAAAGCCTCGTAATCATACCCTCGCCCTCCTGTTTCCCATCCATTCTTATGTTTAGCTTTCCATTTTCTAGAGTCTTCTTTTTGAAGTTTCTAGAATAGAGATCCCCAAGAATGATACAAGGCTCTGATGGGTCAATACCAGCCTTACAAATACAAATGGATCCATATTCGGATCTTGGACTCTTTGATGCAGAAACTTTTTTCATGGATTTAGGCAACTGTACTTTGACAGGGCTTCCAGGGTCCATGACTTTTTTCATAAGCATTCCCTTGTAAATTCCTTTCCTGGGGATGAACAATCGGACTTGAATAGAGTTGGTTCTGGACCCTCTTGCATCTCCCAAGATATCTTGCAGAAACTTTGGATCAATGAATCCACACCCCGTGTGGCGCCCCTCTTCAATATCTTCAAAAACACTATCATGTACACAATACTGTAAATCACCATCTTTATTCAAAGATATGAGTGGTGACTGAAGCAAAGTGAAACGAGCTGCCAGTTTCGTAGTTGACGGAAGTGCAGACCAATTCCTATTTCCAAACAAACATACAAACAAAGAAACAAACGATGGTGTGAACGATCCAAATGAAAAGAAAAACATTGAAAAACATCCCAAATCAGCACGTACGCAATTTTTTCAAGCTCATCCTTGATGTTAATACCATCATCCGATCGAACAAAGTATGAAATCAATGCTTGATCTTTTTTATTCATGGCAAACTTCCCATGAAAACTATTTTGATTGTTAGGATCGGACCGAATCTTGATGCTTAGAAGATCTACATCGTGACCATCATACTTTTGTTTGAAAGACATGGTTCCTAATTCTTTGACCTTTCTTGTCTCCACTAAATGCCGACGATCAAGGATTTCATCGAGAAAACACTAAACGTTGGATATACCCATTCCAATGATAGAAAGGAAGTGAATACAATACATCTACCAAATAACACACAAGTCACAACATCCAATCCAAACGCACCTCTTTCTGTTTATTTGCAGTACGA
>Ga0213868_10006341_pt1 | contig 10467 bp, 7 predicted proteins | sample PICome_9_FD_160087 | JGI IMG/M metagenome (GOLD analysis project Ga0213868, IMG submission 160087) | Coastal seawater microbial communities near Pivers Island, North Carolina, United States - PICO127 | ecosystem: Environmental > Aquatic > Marine > Coastal | place: USA: North Carolina | collected...
GCATGTAGAGATTCAGAAAACTTTTGGGTATTTTCTGTAGATATTGCAGAAGGTAATGGTGGTGACTCATCGGTAATTAATATCTTTAAGGTAGATCCCATGAATGCTGATGAAATCAAAAACGTATTAAACGCTGGTGCGATGTATGATTTCTTTAAATTTACACAAGTAGCTAGATTTAGATCGAATGAGCATGTAATTGAAGATTTTGCAAAAGTACTTTATACTCTATCAGTCGATATATTTTATTCTGAGAATGTAAAGATGATTGTGGAGTATAATACTTATGGTACAGTTCTATTCCAATATCTAAGAAGTATCTTTCCACAAAGAAATGATTTTGACGATGAAATGATAGTTAAATTTAAACATCGACATGATGCAAAGACTATTAAACCAGGAATCAAACTAAAATCTGACAATAAAGCTATCTTCTGCCAGAACTTTGCAAAATTATATAAGATAAATAGATTAGATTTAACGGATGAAGTAACAGTAACAGAGGCGTCTCTATTTGGAACATTACCCAATGGAAGTTATGGAGCTCAAATGGGGAACGACGATGTGATTATGACATGTATTACTGCGACAGAATTTTTTAATACAACAGACTATGCAGATTTTGTAGAAGAGCTCCTGGATTTTATAGACCCTGGCCTTCATGACGAGATGGAAAAGATACTATTTAAAGATAATGATCAGGCCGGAGATTTACAATATGATATTTATGACCTATTGAAATAAATTTACAAAAGCATAGGGATATATAATAAAAGAATTAAAAAATAAAAACGAACAACTATGGCATTAAGTCCCAATTTATTACAGTTCAAAAGCTCAGGCGTATACCGTTTAGAGTTTGACAAGTCACAGACCGTAAATATTCCTGCGGAAACAATTAGATTAGTTGTAGGTAGATCTTTAAAGGGTCCTTACAACACTCCAGTTCTTATCCAAGATATAGAACAATTTACTCAGGTATTCGGTGGTATTGATAAGTCGTTAGAAAAGAAAGGAATGTTTTTCCACAGATCAGCAATTGAATGTTTATCAAGAGGTCCAATTTTGGCTCTTAACATGACATCATCTGACGATGACGATAAAGTAGCTTTATTTTCACCAGCTACTAATTCATCATTAGAAGGTTTACAGTCTATACCTAAAGATAATTTAGATCAAAATAGAGTATTAAAGAAATACAGCGATGTATTTGATACAGATAAGTTCTGGACTCCTTCGGATTCAAAATTATTATCAGCTGCAGATCAAGATAATAACCACGCTATTTCATTTGTAAATATTAAACAAGATCCTATTACAGTTATTATCAGACAAGCTTCTGATGTTAGAGGATTTGAAGTACAAGCAAGAGAATGGTATGGTGAAGGAAATGTTCCAGCAGGTATTGATAATACAGAATACGTATCTGATTACATGGTGGATGTTTTCATATTCAAAGGAAAGTTTGATCCAGCTTTATTAAATAACGATCCAACTTACGGAGCATACTTTAACGAAAAAGGATTATTTAAATCTGATTTTGCTAAATTTGCAGCTTTAAGAGAAGTAACTTTATTAGCACAATATACTGGTTCATTAATTCCAGAATTCCAAGATAATGAGGGAAGACAATTATATATTGAAACTCTAGTTAATCTTGAAGCTAGAAGAACAGGTTTATTCTGCGCAATCCAAGAAGATGAATTAAGTTCGATTGACTTAGTAGGTAATGGATTCAATATTTACCAAGACTACGAAGTACTTTCTCATAGAGTAGAGCAAGTTGCTACGACATCGATTAATGATTTAACTGCATTCGGAGCTAAAGCATTATTAGATCCTTCAGATAGTAAAAAATTAATTATTAACGGTGGCGTTAACTTAACTGCTTCAAATTTAAATAGTAGTAATATTGTTTCACCTGGAAAATTCTTACTTTCTGCAAGTGCAGGTGAATTTACACAAATTAAAGAAGCTGGAATACAAGATATACCAGGTGGCGGAGTAACTATAGAATGTGAAGGTCCTATCAGTAAATCTTATGAAGAATTTGAAGCAGGAGCTCCCGCTCAATTCTCAGGTTCAACAGGTATTAAAGTTGTAAATGGTAATATTTTATTAACAGCTATACCAAATTTATACGGAGATTTAGGTTTAGTAGGAACTTATTTATCTAGTGTAAATAATGGTGAATATGTAAAGGTTGGAAATATCGATACTACATATACTAATACAGATCATCCAGGTTATACTGTGGAGATTTCTCCATCAGGTTCAACAGGATTTAATACTTCTTATGGAGATAATCCTATGATTACTGAATTAGCAGTTAATGTATCGGCAGTTTCTACTAATTTTGATGTAGCGGATTTAGATCCTAACTCTAGAGCGGTAATGTTCAAAACATTAGCAGATGGATGGAATTGGGATGATAATACAGCAGGTGTATTTACATTCTCTAAAACTGGAACAGATGATTTTGGAACAGTTGTAGATGGCGTAATGACATTAGATGCTAAAGTAGGCATGTATGTCCCTGGTGATGACCAAAAACTTTCTAGAATTTTAAAGATTGTTAAAGAAATAGATGGTAATACAACTAAATACATATTTACAACACATAGACCAGTTTCTTCAAGACCAGGCTATGCACTTAAGAGATATGAAGATGCTGCAGGTGTATACAAAATGTTTGCTTTAGATGGAGCAACACAAACTGACAAGACAATTGCAGAATTATTAACAGCTATTAAGCCAGGAACAGGTTTAGGTAATGCATTAATTGATAAAGATAACATTACATTTAGATATGTTATTGATACATTTGGTTCTTTAGAAGCAGGTGGAATATTAAATAAAGAAGAATTAACTTTCTTATGTAAAGAAAGACAAAACGCTTCTGCTATTCTTAACGCACCAATGATTAAAGAGCTTAAAGCATCAACTAATCCTTCATTCTTAAATGAATTTACTGGAGCATTTGATGTAAATAATGTAGCAACGGGTGGTAACTTAAACTTAAACCCTCAGGCTTTATATACATTACCTTCAATTAACGAAGGAGCAACTTACGGATTCTATTACGGTCCAGGTTTAAATGTTATTGAAAATGGTAAAACTAAGGTGATTCCACCAGCAGCTTACATTTCAAATAACTATATCGATAAATTCTCTGACGCTCTGCCATGGTCAATCATTGCAGGTCCAAGAAGAGGTGTTGTCGGTGGAACTGGAGTACAATCATTAGAATTTGCATTTGATAAGAATGATAGAGATGTACTTGAACCATTTGGATATAACCCAATCGTATTCGAAAGAGGCGTAGGTTTAACAATCAAAGGAAACAAGACTGCACAGCAAGGAATTCAATCAGCACTTTCTTCAGCACACGTAAGAGAAGCTCTTATATACATTGAAGATGGATTAGCAGAAATTCTTAAAAACTACCTATTTGAGTTTAACAATGCTCAGACTAGATTAGAAATTAAAACTTTAGCAGATAACTTTATGGAGTCAGTGAAGAAAGATGGTGGTGTATATGATTATAGAAACATCATGGATTCTTCTAATAACACTACAGACGTTATTGATAATAACATGGGTATTTTAGATACGTTTGTTGAACCAGTTAAAGGATTAGAGATTCTAGTATCGAGAGTAACCGTACTTAATACAGGTGAAATTGCATCAGGAAACTTTGCGTAAAAAAAGAGAATATATAAAATAAATATAAAATAAACGATATGGCTTTACCACATTATTCAGAAGACCAAACTAGTAAGAAAGGCAAGAACTTTGAGCCAGTACAGGTTAACCTATTCGAGGTAACGATTTTACCACCGGATGGAGTTGCTGGACAGGAACTGTTCTTACAACACATTAATTCAATTACAGGTTTGGAAGCTCTTCATAGAGAGGTTGCGGCTATCGAGCAAAAGTATAAGTTCTCAACTAGATCTTACGCTGGAATGCCCGATGGAACAGCAATCGATGTAACAGTGAATTTTTCACTAAACTTAAACGATTCAAACCAAGCATACCTTTACAAGTCTTTAAGACAATGGTATAGATCTCAGTATAATCCTGAGACTGGCGAATTAGGTCTTAAAAAGAACTATGTAGGTACAATTGTAATCGTACAGTTTAATAGAGAGGGTGATATTTATAGAAAAGTAACACTTGATGATTGTTTCATTACTTCAGGCTTAGGTTTTACAGGTGAACTAAACTACGAAACTGCAGATGTGCAGACTCTAGAAGTTACATGGAGATCTGATGTTTATGCTGAAGAGTTAAACTAATAACTAACTAAATTAAAAAAGGAGGATGTTTTTCATCCCCCTTTTTTTAACAAAACAAAACATAATATAATAATCCAATAATAACAGATTATGAGTGATAAATTAACAAAAAAGCTTCAGGTACTTTTAACTGAAGAAGAGGTCCGAGAGGTCAATAGGGTTATTTTAAATGAAGCCCTAGAGACTGAACAAAGGCCTATTTCTGTTAGTGCTTTTATTAGAAATTTAATACAAGATGAATTATCTAAAAAAAGTATTGAACAAAAATCAATAATTAAACAAAATCTTAAAAACCTAAAAGAAAAATAATATGAGCGAACAAACTAACAAAAAAGATCAGGAAAAAGAAGAAGCAATGGCTAAAGCTTTAGATGCAAAGGAAAGAAATCAGCCTCGCAGCACTACAACTGATGAAGCAGAAACAATGGTTGAAGCTATTGAGAGCACCGGATTAGGTAAAGTTAATATGGATAATTTTGGTCCAGAAAAAGCTAGACCATCTGATGACATCCTAGGATGGCATGTACTAGATTTAAATACATTACCATCTAAGGGCAAGTTTTATCCAGATGATTGTGTAATTAAAATTAGATCTGCTAAAGCTGCAGAGATTAGACATTTTTCTACTATGGATGAGAATAACTATATCGATATGGAAGAAAAGTTAAATTCTATTGTAGAATCTTGTTCTCAATTTAGAACGGGTGAGAAGAGAATGTCGTATAAAGACATTTTAGAAGAAGATAGAATTATTTTATTACTTTCTATTAGAGACCTTTCTTTTCCAGAGCCTGAAAATAAATTAATGCTTAAAGGTAAAACTGCAAAATCTAAGAAAACTGTAGATATAGAATTATCAGTAAAGAATTTAGTACCATCTATTATAGATGAACAAATTGAAGATTATTATGATTCTAAAGCTAGAACTTATATTATTAAGACTAAATCTGCAGGAACTGTAAATATGAAACCACCTACAATTGGTATCATGCAAGAGATTACAGCATATCTTAAAGATAGACAAGAAAAAGAACAAGATTTTGATAAAGCATTTATTCAAGTATTACCCTATTTGCAATCGGATTGGAGAGGTTTAAATTTACAAAAGATTTTCCAATTAGAAATGGAATATAGGGGTTGGGATGAAAAAAAGTTTATGGTTGTCTATAGGCTAGCTGAAAGAATGAAAATCGGTGTACAAACCGAATTAGAAACTACCTTTGATGGAGAGACGGTGAAAGCCCCTCTTGACTTCCCAGGTGGCATCAAAAGTCTTTTCATTATTTCAGATCTCGCTGGAGAATTACTTTAAGACTAAGTTCTATCTGGGTATTCATCTTAGAATGCAACCTTCAGAAATCGAAAACATGTATTACTACGAGTATTGGTACTACGTAAAGAATCTGTCGGAACACATTAAAGCTAAGAATAAACAGCAAGGGGAACAACAAGAACAGCAGGAGCAGTCGATGTCATCAATGAAATCGCAATATGCACCTAAGATGCCGAAAACCCCAAAAATCTCTACGCCATCACTAAGAATGCCGAAGATGTAAGAGATATATAATATAGTAATAAGGAGCACCACTTTTACAGTGGTGTTCCTATGTACTTAAAAAAATCTACAAGACCTAAGTGAATAAGTTTTTAGAAAATGCCTTTAGCCGCCTAGGTAATCAAGGCGACGTTTTAGGGCAAGTTGCAGAAAACACTCGAGAAAGTGCTGATGCAGTTGCAGTTGGTGGTGATTTATATGAAAAGGTTAATGAGTTAACTAAAGCCGTTACTGCTATTCAAGAAGGTGATGGTGGAGGCGGCGGTCTTAAAAATGCAATGGCAATTGCATTAGTGGCACCTTCTATGGAACCACTTGGTAAAGGTTTACAATTTGTAGTAGATGCTATAAATAACCTTGAAGGTACTGGTGATGAAATAAAAGCTAAGACAGAAGCTCTCGTCGGAGGTCTAGTTTTACTAGGCGACGTAGGTCTAGCTATTCTTAAATTTGCAGGTTATCTTGCATTAGCAACACCTCTTTTAATTATTGCAGCAATAGGCGCTCCGCTTATTGCCGTTACTTTACTGTTATTGACTAAAGCAATACAGTTATCTACTAAAAAACTAGATGAGGAATCACTAGAAAAAGTTAAAATGCTAGGAGATGTCGGCAAGTCTATTCTTATACTTGTAGGTTCATTAGCATTAGCTAGCCTTATTATGCCACTGGCGTTAAGTGCTCTTTTACCAACATTAATGATAGTTGGATTATTTGCATTATTATCGGTTATATTACCACCTAAAAGAGTAGATAATATAAAAGCGGTTGGAGAAGGTATGCTACAAGTAGCCCTAGGTCTAGGTGCTATGGTATTAGTATTAGCTTTAACAAGTTTAATTATAGCACCTGCTATTAAAGGTGCTCTGGCCGCGGCCGCAATCATGGTTATACTTGGTATTGCATTCTTATTAATACCAAGAAAGGCTATAGATAAAATGGAAGATGCTGGTAAAGGTCTATTATTTGCAGCTGGAGCTATTCTAGGTCTTGCTATTGCATTAGCCCTATTTAATATAATTGCACCACCACTTGCGACTTTACTTGATATTGCTTTAATAGTAGGTGTAGTAGGACTTACCTTTGGAATAATAGGTTTATTATTCGCCAAACATATTGAAAAGGGAGCTAAGGCACTTATGTGGGCAGGTCTTTCAATAGTTGTATTAGGACTTTCAATCTTATTCTTTAGTAAAGTAATAGGCGCTAATATGGGAGGCGAAGATATTGTTAATTCATTTTTGCCACTATTATTAATAGGTGCGATTGGTGCTGCATTCTATTTAGCAGGTAAAGGTGCTACTGAAATCGCAAAAGGTGCCGGGGCTATGATTATAGGAGCTATCGCTATAATATTAACAGGAGTTGGTGTTTTAATGATGAAAAAGGCTCTTGGAGATAATGGATGGGAATTAATAGGACAAACTTTAGCACTACTTACTGGAATTGGCGTTGTAATGGCACTTGCGGGAGTTGGTGCAATGTTTATACTTCCAGGTGCAGCGGCTTTATTAGTAGCTGGTATCGCAATGGTTACAATTGGCGCAGGCTTATTAGTAATGGGTAAGGCATATGCTAATGCAGGTGTTAAAGCCATGATGGAAGAAAATAATGGTGAACTAGGAATAGTTACTTTATTTAAAGGGATTGCAGATGCGTTTGTTATGTGGCCATGGACAGCTGCTGGAATTGCACTAGGTGCAGGTTCTATGATTATGGCAGGTATTGCACTTATTACAGTTGGTGCAGGTCTTCGTGGATTTGCTAAATTAGTAGAGTCAGGTATAGATCTACCGTCGCTGGCATCAAATATTTCTCTAATGATTGGTACACTAGCATTACCATTCCAAAAAATTGGAGCTGGTGAAGACGTAGACGTTATAGACCCGAAAACTGGTAAGCCGACGACAGTTAAATTTGGCGGAAGTACGGGTGGATTCTTGGGCTTAGGAGGAAGCAATCCAGTTTCAGATGGTATTCAAGCCACCATGAATATGGGTAAGGCATTAACAGGTATTGCTGGTGGTGTACAAAGTATGGCGAACTTAAAGTTCCCAACCGCATTTGATAAAGATGGTAAGGCTTCTGCATTTGAGACTATTGGTGGAGATGCATTTAATAAAGTAATCAAGAACACAATGATGATGGTGGGTTCACTTGCATTACCTTTTGCTAGGATTGGAGCTGGTGGGAAGGTGAAGATGATGGGGCCTGATGGTGAAGAAGTAGAAATGGATTTCGGTAAGGCTTCTCCTGGAGGCGTAATGGGCTTCTTAAAAGGCGGAGGTGATATACAAAAAGGTATTAAAGCTGTAATGAATATGGGTACTGCGCTAACCAATATTGCAGGTGGTGTTCAATCAATGGCTAATCTTAGATTCCCACAATTTGATCCAGTAACAGGTGAAGAAAAGGGCCATAGAGCAATGACTGAAGATGATTTTAAAAATGTCTCAAAGAATACACAAAGTTTAGTAAAAGTTTTAGGGGAAACATTTGCTACTATTGGTAAAGATCCGGACGCACAATCCCCGGGTTGGTTTGGACAATCCAATATTGAAAAAGGTATTGAAATTGTTACAGGTGTTGGTAAGCCACTACTTAACTTAGCGAAAGGTGTACAAGCAATGGCTAATCTTAAATTTCCTATTTATGATAAAGAGGGTAATATTACAGGTTATGATACAATTAAAAGTGTAGATGGATTAAAAAGCTCGGTTGGTGAAAATACTCGAAAGTTAATCGAGGCTCTAACAGACACTCTTACAACAATCGGTAAAGACGGTGAAGGTGCCTCATCTTGGTGGTCAGGTACTAATAACTTTGAAAAGGGTATTGAAATCGTTAGTATGATTGGTGAACCATATAAAGTACTTGGTGAATCTGTAAAAACTATTATTGAAGTAGTAGGTAAAATGGACTCTTCATTATTTAAAGGTAAAATGCAAGATATTATTAGTGTATTTACATCTGATGAAATTATCGGTGTAGATTCTGCTCTAATGAACTCTAAAAAACTTTTAACATTAGCAATTGGAGATACTTTTGAAAAGTTGGGTGATTCGGTACCTGCTATTGCAGATGGATTAGCTAAATATAAACCAGAACAGGGGAAAGCATTCTTTGGTGCATTTATAGGACCTGTAGATCCAAAGGATATTTCTGGATCTTACAATAATCAAAAGTTATTATGGAATGCAATAGGACATTCAATGGTTCAAACTAAAGATTCAATGCCAGGTATTACAGCTGCTGTTAATGAAATGGACATGGAAAAACTAGTTGAATCTAGAAAAATGTTCGAAGCACTTGGTGTTCTTGCAAAAGGTGGAGATCCAGGAGATATACTTGCATCTATGGGGCAATCTCTTGAAGCAGCTTTACAAAACCTAGCGGATATGCTAACTGAATTTAAAGGTAGTGTAGAAGAGGGTGTTGCAGCTCAGGGTGAAGCAACTGGCGGATTAACCGGCGCGATCAAATCCATCTTGCCTAAGTCACAGGGAGGCGCTACAGCAGCGTCTAATGCTGGAGGAAATGATGATGTCGTTAGTGCAGTAGAAAATCTACAAAGAGCCCTTGTTTCACAGGGTATCAAAATCAAAAAGGGTGGTAGTAGCTTTTTTGATTAAACTTTTTTAAAGTAATTCATATAACTTTAAAATAAGTTAATATGATAACAAGTACTACATCTCATTACAATAGTTCTACTATTAATTCAGCAACATATAACGTTACAGATAAAACATTAACAGTTGTTTTTAAATGGGCAACATACGTCTATGAAGCAGTAGATCAAATCACATGGGATAAATTTAATACAGCAGATTCTCAAGGTAAAGCACTTAATGAATATATTAAAGGTGAATTTGAATATGCTAAGTATGAAGAAGATAAAAAGGTTGGAAGTCTATTGGATGAATTACCACCAGCAGATTACCAGTTAGATAATTAAAAAATGTTCTCTAGTTGCTAAAATAAATAAAAACTAAAATTATGCAAGAATTATTATTTTTTGGTTTAGGTGTTACAACGGTATTTGCAGTAGCAGGTGTCGTTGCGATGTTTAGGTCACAACAGAAAATTGCAGATATGCAACAACAAGTCGATGCTTTAGAAGAATGGCTTGAAGACACAAACGATTCAGTTCAAAAAGAATTGGATGAATTAGATAGACAATTAGATTCTAGACTAGATAAACTAGAAGCTAGATTGGACAGCAGGTTTATAGACCATGCAAACTTTGTAGATGGAATTCTTGAATCCGTCGATGAAGTAAAACAAGAACTCAAGAAAAGAACGGTCTAATAATAGACTAGACTAGAGAACATAGGAGAGGTGGCAGAGTGGTCGAATGCACTGGTCTTGAAAACCAGCGTACTGCAAGGTACCGGGGGTTCGAATCCCTCCCTCTCCGCAAAAATTAAAACTATGACAGAATATCAACAATCAATAGAAAACTCATTTCAAATGCTAACAGGACAGGCAACTATTGAGGCTATTTGTATGGCATTGACTTTTCAACTAGAAGATAAAGACGAAATCGTAATGCCTATATTCTTTTTAGAGCCTGATGCAATTCCAGAACCAAGTCAAATCGACGATATGATT